>Ga0126342_10009990_pt1 | contig 16984 bp, 16 predicted proteins | sample Cyp1metagenome_FD_92528 | JGI IMG/M metagenome (GOLD analysis project Ga0126342, IMG submission 92528) | Coral microbial communities from Lord Howe Island, Old Settlement Bay, Australia - Cyphastrea 1 metagenome | ecosystem: Host-associated > Invertebrates > Cnidaria > Coral ... | reverse complement strand
GGTCAGCAGCGTACTTAGTTATCCCCTGACCCTGGTTGTTGTTAGGGTTAGGGGTAAGTACCTACTTCTACCAATGACTACTCTACATGTATAACGCTTCTATACATGTGGTGCTACATCTGTACATATGGTCGGATGTACTACTTCGGATGTGATGGAATCATAGCTCTGGCATGTCTACACTAAACCTACTACCTATGCTATACATAGTGGGGCTCAGGGGTCGGTATATTTCAACTGAAATATGGTACAGTACCTCCATTTTAGGATCCTGGAGATCTCCCATTGATTTCTGTCTGGGATGTCGTTGGGATGTACCATTTCACGATGACCTGTCGGAACTTCATCGCCCTGTGTGTTTGGATCATGTTTTAACCAGTTATAATCTTTACTAAGCCCTGAACAGTTGAGGATATTTGATGAAATTCCATATATTCCCCATGGACATTGATACCAGACGTATAATCTTTACCAAGCATTATACGTTTTTTGCTAGAACTAAGGTTCTGAGGCCAGTAAACTTTGTGATATTGCACCATCTAGATTGGATTCGCCCGGGACAGCCACCATGAAACCGAATAAAGCTTAAAGACAATGCCCTCCATGGAATTTCGGCTTCGTTAAGCCCCCTGAATGTCAGGGTTATTTCCACATGTGCCACATGCCCTAATAAAGCTTACTAAGGCTCAATCGGTTCCCATGCATATATATATATACATATATATATATGCAGTAAGGTGCCAAAAGCTTACTAGTCCTTGTGGTTTTTGCGATGCAGCTTGGCGTCTATTGATGAACAACTATACCCTTTGGTAATCAAACATTGCATTACTGGTTGGTGGTTTTAACCATCTTGAAAAATATTAGTCAGTTGGGATGATGAAATTCCCAATATATGGAAAATAAAAAATGTTCCAAACCACCAATCAGATTAGTAAATCCCCTCGAAAACGACATGTTGATAGGAAACTAATACAAATTTTGCGATGTTTGATTACAAAAGGGTACAAGTAACGAATGTCAAAAAAAAGATTCCCTGCAACCCCCCAAAAAATGAATTCAACAATAGACAGTTTTGATATTGAATCCTAGATGTCACTTGAATAGTTGATGCTAAAACGGTTTTCCAAATACCATCTAGTACTGAAACATGGCTAGCTGCGAAAATTGCACTAGCTGCGAAAATTGCCCATTTGGTATATTTAGTTCGATGATTTTCCATGGTTTTCCAATGTTTGATGATCAAATTGTATTACCCTCTGGTAAACATACAAAAAGCTGTTGAACATGGCCATTTATAGTGAGCTTTCCCATTAAAAATTGTGGATCTTTCCATAGTTATGGGACAGTTTACCAGAGGGTAACCACTGTTTCATTGTATGAAGGTGTGCTAAAATGGGAGTCCATTTTTAACAACCAAGTCACTAGACCATGGTGACTTGGGAGGATCCACCATGACTTCAGAACCTGGGATGGGTCAAAACCTATGAAATTTCATATATGGGGCAATAACCATCCATTAACAAGCTACAGTATTTTAGGGTACCATCCGGGTACCAGGGTTTTGACAAATAACCATCCATAACCATCCATAACCATCCATAACCATGTAGCATCCCCTTAGAATTCCATTTAAATGCCCCCAGCCGCCGACACCGTCGAAATAACGATGCCTCAACCGCTTCCAGGACGTGCGAATCAAAGCCTTGTCGCTCCTCACGGGCGGTAAAACAGTGTTTTATGTTTTTTTATCGTGTTTTATCCCATTGTAGGGTTTCAACATGTTTCAACCATCCTTTTGGTGGTGGATTTCGCAACCATCATTTTAGCCACACATATAGTCCAGCCATGAACCAATCCATCAAGGTTGTCCTTGTTTGGTTGTTGGTTTCAACCCCTCTGAAAAATATGCTCGTCAGTTTGGAGTATTATCCCCAATACATGGAAAAATAAAAAATGTTCCAAACCACCAACCAGGTATTTAATTGGGCTACCCTCTGGTAATTTAATATAGCGAACTGGGAAATGATTGTATTGCAACATGTTTACTGCTTAAATTTTCCTTTTTAGTATGCCGTTGCTTCAGCCTCCATACTTTTGTTATCTTTTGTTGCTCATCATCACCCAATTCTTTAGATGGTGCTTCACGCGACTGTGAAAGTCAATTGGACGACCATCATCTATGTCTGTAACCAAAAAGATGCCAAAGGGTAATTTCAATGTCAAATTCATCACTCAATTTTAGTACCATCTGGTTATTTAACATAGCCATGGTATAGATGGCCCATTTATAGATGGCTTACCTATTAAAAAATGATGATTTTCCATGGCTACGTTAAATAACCAGACCAGAGGGTAGTTTATATAGATTCAGATTTTACAAACTTACGGCATCTTTCTGGCTATAGATAAACCCATCATAAATGTTAATATATGTTAATAAAACCTGCAGCAAATCCCTTCCATTTTTGGGGCTCAAAAGTGGATAATCTATTTTTGGGGGAATATGATCTACAATCTTTTCAATGGGGGAATTCACGATTCAAACCCTTTAGTATAGATCATGATGATAGATGAGTATCAAACTCTATTATTATAGATAACACGAACATAGTATATTAAATATATGCATCATCGATTGTAGCATAGTTTGTTGACAATGCGTATATCTTATCGTATATTATCAAAGTGTACTATACATCATGAATACTATAATCATTGGTGATAATTCGAACAGATTGCTTACTATTATCAATTGTGATATAGTTGATAATTATATCAGTTGTTATTACTATTGATCTATCTATCTATTATTAATTATATTATGTTTGGTTGAAATTATCACTATTGATGATAGGAAACCATGATAAATCATACTATTTAGATTTATCAGTTTAATAATGATATATTGGTTTTAAAACTGATACAATACTATCTGGTTGGTAGTTTCAACCCCTCTGAAAAAATATGCTCGTCAGTTGGGATCATTATCCCCAATATATGGAAAAATAAAAATGTTCCAAACCACCAACCAGGATTTATATGATCATTTGGGATAATTTGGGTCAAGAAATCTTTGGGTTAATTTAAGCCGGCTGCAAGTTTGGATGTCTTTTGCAAAAGATGACCGTTCGGAACCCAAAAGTTTTCTTTAAAGACTATACTGGATTATATTGGTTTTAAAACTGATACAATACTATAAATACTAAAAATTGGTTGATAAATCTAACACAAACGAGGCAACCCGCCGGAGCTGGGAGGCGCCGGCAGGCGGCGTCCTCGGGTTTTTTCAAGAGAACTGAAGGTGCCGAGGCCTGGAGTGCCGGCCTTGGAGATCATGGGGAGATCGGGAGCCGGGATAAAGTGGGATTTCGAATGGAGTAATTATGTATATATATACATATATGTTTAATTCAACAAATAACATGTTTTTTGATTCTATTTGCTATTATTGTTTAGTATTATTATATATAATTTTATATAGTTATATATACATGCATATATAATTATATATATGATTATATGTGTGTGTATGTGTATGTGTCTGAAAATGGGGTCTGGTCCAAGCTGAGTCCATTTGAAAAGGCAGGAAGTGATGACAATCCGTTGAGTTTTGGGGTACCCTGTTTTCAGACAAACCCAGAGTACTTGTTTGATTTGAGCGGATGATGGTGGTTCGAATTTATGTACTGAAGAAAGAAATTACACCCAGAGTAATACCAAACTGCATAGTCATACCACCATGATGAATGATTGTTTCTACTGGTTGGTCGATTTTTCCAATTCATGAGCAATATCTATTTGAAAAAAACTGGCGGGGCAAAAACGTTGTTTCCTTTGAACCATAATGACATGTACATTTGAAACACTTGTCCATAGAATTATATGGCCAAAATGTGGCTGACCTATTTATTATATATATATATTTGAAATAAGAAGTTATTTATATTTATATTATTATTATATTGGAACCTCCACAAGGTGGAAACGTGTATTTCACCATTTGTTTTTGACACAAATCTGTTGGAATCCATGTTATTTCATGTTATTTCCCTGATCTTTGGGAGGCTTGCGATACCACCCATCGCAGGGCCGGGCCCCCGTGCTCTCCACCCAACTGGCTGATTTGCTTCATCAATCTCGGCGAGTGACACCGGGGATGTTTTAAAAAGGTGGACCCCCTCCCCTCCACGAATCGTCAGTGGGGTCGTTCACCCTCTTAGTTATAGATGTTATAGGTGGATGAACCCTACAAACATCCCACTGAAATAACTGGGGTCATAAGGTTCTAACATGTTCGTTCACCATAGTGTTTTCGCTGGATTAACCCTACCAAAATCCCACTGAAATCACTGGTGAACTAATCCCAATCCACTTACGATTCCTGGGAGCCACCAAGTCGCCCTCTAATCAAACATGGCCTGGAAAGTGGCCCGTTTTATCGATCATGTTACTATGTTACTATTCAAAACACATTGTTTGGATGATTTTCAAGCTAGCAAAGGTTGTCTATAGCGTCCCTTATTTCTGAGAGTGTGTTGAATTCAAAACATGTTTGCTGGTTTATAAGCTTCACTTACTGATTTTTAAACCCCACCGAATATCATGAACTACGGAAGAAACCATAACCCCTACAGTGAAAAGAACAGTGAACTCTTCACCAACGCGAACTCACGCCCTGCCAATTTTGGTGGAATCTGCAAATAATTTGGATTCGCCAATGGGAAAATTCACCAGCAAATCTCAGAAATCACCCTGGTTTTAGATAGCTTTAGATCACATTAGACTCATATCTGAGCTGGGGGTATCTCCTGGCCAGCTAGCTCGTTTTTTGCCGAACATGTTGGAACAAAAAAGAAACAGGATTAATCATCAAATTCTCCAGTAGAATTGCTGTCTTAAGGGTGTCCCACATTTTCAGATATTTTCGGACACACTCAGATGGAAACTTGGATGTGCGTCCCAGGAATTATGACTGTCTCACCTATATACAATATAGTGATTACACCCTCGAAACCTAACCTCGGGACCAGGGTTCCCTGTGTTCAATGGGGTAGATGGGCATATCATCGTTATCGTCCCCATATTTTTTGAGACCTTGTAAAAGTGCACCTGCAGAGTGATTTTCCACAGATCCAGCCGTAAAAGGCACCCTGGTTCTTGCAGGTTGCTCCGACTGCGATGAATTTCTCCGACTGGAGGAATTGCAGCTGGCAATGGTTTCTTTTCAGCGAGCCAGCACTGCACTGTCCTGCCTTGAGAAGTGGTTTGTTCAGCGGCTTCTTTTGCATGTTCATCTTCCCGAGGTGCTCCTCTGATACCGAGAAATACATCGACTACAAAGATACCCTGCAAAGAAATATGGTTTTTAATGGTTTTTATATGTGTTTGTAAAGAAAGCTGTGTTTGTATATGTCTGTATACTGTATACCCACATTTAGTTGCATGGCAGAAGTTCGATTGATGTACTACACTAGCCGAGGCTTACCCAGGTCCCTGGGGTAATCAAATATGTCTAGCTTGAAAACCCACTATAAATAGAGCTTTGAATGGGACAATCATCTGTAAATGGCACAATTTCGATCGCCTTGTGGTTGATTGCCAGAGGCTAAATCCAAGATTTAGCAAGTATTACCAAGTCAAATAACTTACCATGGTTTCCGGTGAAGATGTTCACAACAAAAGCCTCATCTTCCTAGGTCATTTGAGAGGCAAAGGTGTTCTTGGGAGAGACCAAAGTTTCAACACAGCGCGCTTTTGGTGTCTCATATACATATCATATATATATATATATCATCCTGATATTCTGATTATCATCCTGATATTCATTATCATATATTGTAATATACAACCCTATCGCCCTGCCGAATTGATGCTGGTAGTGTTAAGCAGTTCGTTGCAGCTGACATAATAGACTCAGAAGGGAAATTAAGAATGTGGCATTCTCGAAACACCGTACCGGAAAACCTTCTAAATTTGATGGAATTTGATGGTTTAGAAAATATGTTTACTAGTACCATAATTTACCTATTCAAACCATGGAAAACATGGCCATTTGATACCATTTGGATACCCCATTTGCCACCACACCCATGTTTGGAACAGTAAAATTCAGCAACATTTACCACCCAAACACAAACATCGTCAACCATGTGACATGCAGGATAGTTATGTGGGAGCTTACCTGTAAACTCAAGGTGATTTCTTTTCACACTCCTGACTTCGCAAGCATCTTTCAAAAATCAATTACACTATGAGTACACTGAAGTGATGCCATCCTTGCCAAAACACTTCCAGCCAAAATCTCAAAGGCCCAAGCCATCCCAAGCCCACGATTCCGGCCAAATCGAGACACTTCTCGCAGAGTTTCTTGGCGTTTTTCTCGCTGCCGGCCTCTGACCCCTTTTCCAAGAGCACCTTCGGTGAAGGCATCGCTGAGGACTGGGATCAAACCGGGGCGCTGGCAGATTAGATGTGGCTTGAGATCTCTGAGCATCCAGGATCTGTGATTTCGTGTGCACTTGAAGTGACATATACATACATAATCATACATAATCATACATATACCTGATCTTTGTGCTGGAAGAATGGTCGAGAGCGATGCCTGGTTGATCAGAGGCAACACCCAAATTTGAGTGTGTAGGTCTCCACCAAAACATATTACAAAACATAAGATGAGCAACATATTTTTGCGACCCCTAAAAGAGGACGTGCCCAGTAGTTGAGCATCCCAATGATATGACCTCTGGTAATCCACGCCTGGCTCGAAAATGATCCATTTATAGATAAGTGTCCTACCAAACATACCTCAAAGGTCTAAGTCGCGAGATATGGACCATCCTGGACCCATGTTAAACCAAACACCCAAGATTCATGTTTTTGTCCTCTTCAGTTCTTATTGTTGTCTAACGTTTGTTCTGATTTTCCTAGTTCCCAGTTATGGGATTTTTACAAAATGTCCATCATCTCAGTTCCCCAAATTTCCGCCTTCAGCATGTTGTCCCTGATGTCCCTCAGCAACAAAGAGGCTTTGGGAAGTTATTTGTACCCTACCGTATTCGCATGAGCAGCACTAATAACATTGATAATCCCTACAGAAGTTGGTGCTAGAACCATGATAACAGTATAATATAACAACCAACCCTGTTCAAAACCTATGTCATTCGAAATCCTTACTAGTTAAGAATGGAATTCCCAGTTCATTGATGATGATTGTCCCCAATATGTCCAATGTATTGGATAGTACAACCATGTATAAACCCCAATCAGCAACCAGCAGGGTTTTTGAACACTGCTCACATTGGTTTTGCCTGAACATTGGGGGTACCCCAAGATACAGTGGACAGTCCTCCCATTTTCAGGCACACCCAGTGGCATCCCAATCAGCAAATGGGTCGTAGCGAAGGTGTTTAAATGCATACAAACAGGACAACCCCGTTGCAAGTGACTTGAACATAATGGAACCATGATATACTATTACTAGTACCATCTGGCTGGTGGTTTTAACCCCTCTGAAACATATGAGTCAATGGGAAGGATGACATCCCATATATGAAATGGAAAATAAAATTCATGTTTGAAACCACCAACCATGATATATTCCAAAGTACTTGCCTACCGTATTTCTGTTGGTACCATCTCTCTTTTTAAATTTAGCTGGTCATTCCCCCGTCCACCAGGCCCGAGATGTTCCACTTACAGTTGCTTGCGCCCAAGTGGAGTTCGTTAAGCAACAAATGTTTGCTGGTGAAACTCCCAGCTTGTTTCAAAAAATCACATTCATTGTTGGCTAATTTCCCACCGTGCTACCAAAATCCTGCTCTTGTTGTTTAAATCCAGCAAAATCATTATTTTTGTTGACAAAGTCCACCTTTTTGGAAGTTCAATCCACCGTGTTGCTGGAAAATGCCATTCATTTGCTGGTAAAATCCACCGTTTTGCTGGTGAAATACACCAAAAAAAAGACATGCTTCGAGTAAACCCTACCACGTGACATCTATCTGATCTACATTCAGACATTCTATCTGCCAGCCTTTCTGGCATTCTATCTGAATCTATCTGACATATATGTTGACATTCTATTTGGCATCTATTGTGGCATTTTTTTTGGCATCTACTCTGACATCCTATCTGACAGTCTATCTGGCATGTGTTCGTGCCCACACTGCCGTGGAGCACGCGGAGAAAGAGGGTGGGCGGGAGTTGCACCTAGCTGCACCTTGGAAAAAAAAATCTAGAGACCCTCAAAAACCATCAAAAAATTGGATGATATGTAGCTATTATAGAAATAATACTTGCTAAAATATGATAAAAGAGAGTTCCACCTGGCAGAAAATGAGGGAATGATCCATTTCATCACTAGTAATAATCATCCCAGCAACCCCCAGCAACCCATCCATTCCCTACGTAAAACGCACCAGCCCTCTGCGTTTCCCCGCGTGAACTTGCTCTGTTCCTTGACGATCTGATCACGGCGCCTGCGGGGACCATGGGTTTTTACCATAGGAAAACCCATGGGAAAATGGGAAAACCATAGGAAAACCCATAGGAAAATGGAGGTTTAGCCTCAGTAAACGTTTACATAGCGAACTGGAAAGATCCACCATTTTGAATGGGTAAATCAACTATTTCTATGGCCATTTCCAATAGCTATTTTGACATAACCAGAGGGTACTGCCTAGAATGTTGATTCTGTTGGCTTGCTACTGGAATGTTACTAGCTTGCCATGGGTGCATGGTGCCGAAATCAACATAAAACCATGATCATTATCCGTTACTGGAGGGTAACATAGCTATATATGGAAATCCATGGTTTTCCACTCGGACATGATCTACGTGCATCGTGTTTTTTCCCATATCTATGTCCTAATGGAGAGTAATATTGGGAATGAATGCGATGAACATGAGATGATAATGGGATGATATTTGATTCTATGATTCGATTAGATTAGGAATTATGATTCGGGCCCGTGGTTGGGAAACCGCTCCTTCCGTTCACCACTGGGAATTTCAACCAGTTACTCTCCGGTAAATTTCACATAGCCACGGAAGCTGGTGACTCGATTTTTTAGCGTTGGTTTTTTAATCACCGGGATGTGTGGCAGAGAAAGAATATATATACGTATGTATGCATGCATATATTATATATATATACTCTGTATGGGATACCACCTTGCAGTTCTGTTGGTAAGGTCACATGAACCAAGTTTGTTGGGGACGCAAACAAACGGAACGAAACTGGGAATGGTCCAGGTTGGTCCTCGAGCAAAACCGCTGCTGGTTCGGTATCCCAAATCTATTACACAGATGTACTGTACCCTCTGGAAATCAATCATGGTTTGCTGGAAAACCCACCATTTAGTTCGAGGATTTCCCCATTACATAAAGACCCACCATTTTTAAAGGATTTTCCTGCTAACAATGTTTTATTGCGGGAGCGTATAGCCAATATTCAATATTCCATTAATACTGCATTTCTATTCCCTCAATATTCCGTTTAAATTCCATCACATTAATATATTAATGTTCCATTGGCTGATAATTTAAATCTTCCCTTAATAAATATTCCCTTAATGTTCCGTTACTAATATATTATATATGTTGTATTCCATCAATGTTCCATTACTACTATTATATATGTTGTATTCCATTAATTTGTTCCCTTTTAAAAAATAATAGTATATTAACATTAGTTGTTCCATTAATTTGTTCCCTTTAAAAAAAAAAAAACATATTTCAGACCTGTCTTCTGCGGGACTGCATCGCTGCCATGCCCAGGGGACATGGAAAGGTGTCCGAGCTAAATAATTAATGACATATTAACATTAATTTGTTCCAGTAATTTGTTCTCCTTTTTTTAACATATTTTTCGTATATTTCCCTATTATATGTCTATTCCATCAATGTTCTCCTTGTTCGGCTCGTATGTTAACACCACATTAACATACGAACCGGACAAGGAGAACGACGAATAACGCCATGCAGCATCGCCTCTTCAGGGTCACGCCGTCGCTTTCAAGAGATGCCAAGGCCTGAGGAAATCCATGGCCCGTTGATGACCGTTGATGGTCCATTGAAATAGTGGATTTACCCATTGAACATGGTTATTTTCCCATTGAAAATGGTGAATTACCCATTAATAACAGGGTGGATCTTTCCAGTTCGCTATGTAAACGTTTACCAGAGGGTCAATAATCATCCAATAGAATGGCAAATAATCGTCCAATAATGATCTGGTTGGTGGTTTAAAAACCATCTTGAAAAATATGAGTTCGTCAATGGGCAGGGTGACATCCCATATATGAATTGGAAAATAATCCAAATGTTTGAAACCACCAACCAGTTACCAGTTGTGTTTGTCGGCCTTTCACCCCATAAGTTGGATATTTATGGATAGTAACCACATTTATAACTGGTTGGTGGTTGAACCACCCATCTGAAAAACATGAAAGTCAGTTGGGATCATTTTTCCTAATATATGGAAAAATAAAAACTGTTCCAAACCACCAACCAGATAACCATTTATAACAATTTACAGTATAACTGGTAAAGGGCCTTGTACCAAGGACAGGAGTACCCTTTTCTTACTGCATACGACCATGACCCAAAACACGACATGCAATCGGCTAAGCGACATAAATCATGTTTTTTTACCATGATTGGTCAAAGAACCCGAGTGGTTTTACCGTTTTACCTCCATCAATTTCATGCCGAACATTCCGACCACTGTACCTCGTTTGACTTTTTTCCACGAACAATGTCAAATAGTTCAACAAATGTAACAAATGACATATTCAATTGTTGCTGAAAAGGGGGTCTTGGCAAAATATAATGAGTGTTTACATATGTAGTGAATGAAATGTAGTACATGTATTGAGTATATCAAATATATTAAACTAACTATTCAATTATTTGGGTCCCCTTTCACCCAAATAATTGAATAATTAAAAATGATAAGTAAATTTGGGGCAAAATCGCATGGTTTTGTTTAATTTCTGGACTAAGTCAATAATAAAATAATGAAATAAATATTTTAACTATGTGATTATATATGCGGGTTTGGTCAAAACCACATTCAATTCCTTAACTATTAATTAATCGAATAATGAAAATCGCTACATACGATTTGCACAATGTCACATTCAGTCATGTACTTATCCAATCAATCAAGTATGTTAATTACTCACATAAATTAATATAAATTATCTTAATCGGTTAAACATGGAATTGCTCCTGGAAAATGGAAACCCCAAATCATTAAATAACTAAATGCTACATTGGGGAAAATCACATTTAAACTAGTTATGTAACTATTGCCTAATGGTTTCAACAGCTAAATAGATAAATATGATTTTGATCAAAATCAGGTTCAGCGATCTGATGATCTAATTGTTCAAATAATTTCAATATGCAAACATTACAAATTGTTGCCGACAAATGGGTTTGTGCAAAAACAAAAGTTATTCCTTTTAAAATACTCATTCAAGTCATTGATTTGGAGGTCTGACTACCGCGAACCATATTATACCTATTATTCCCTCGTACGTGGGTTCGGTCGACTCTATGTAGCTATCTATCCATCTATCTATCCCAGTGGATCGAATGTCTGAAATTTATTCCTTACATTCATCGATGTCAGAAATATTTGCTACATTGCCCTGCGTATAGCCTGAGAAACGACATTCATTTATGACTTTTGTCTGGTGCCCATTTATGGGTATGGGTTTCCCGCCCTCTCACAACTCACCATATCCCGCCCTCTCACTCTCATTTATGGGTATAGGCTTCAATCGGTAAGCACCAAGGCGAATCGACCACCTGCCCAGGACTCTCAACTCCAGCATCCTTCTGTGTACACGTCGACACAGCCCTTTTATAAAGCCTATGCAATCCTCATCCACATAGCAATGGTACTTACGGCAATTGTACCGCTCCCGTCGCATGAACCAGGCCAGCTCCTGGAACGCCTGAGATGTTTTAAGACTCCAATCAGCTAACATTGATATCGATGGGTCTTATGATATAACATGTTGATCATTCAGTTGGAGGATCTGAACATGAGGATATGAATTCAATTCTAATAATATGATGTGAATACCAAGGGAAACCGAAACCGCTGAAAAGGCAGGTACATGGGAAAAAGACGGGGTTTTATCCAAAAACACAGTTTTTGAATTTCCCAATTTTCCATTAGTGCACGTTCCTATAAAGTCTTGCCTTTGATGTTCAAAAATCAACAATGTAATTATCAGCATGCTGCCAGTGTCTTGTGCCGTGCCTGGCTAGAGACTTTGTTGGGAAACTATGGGAAACTATTCCTACATATCTCAAATGCATGCCGTACAACTTTCCTTTGACGAAAATGCTCCGACAAACAATGTCAATTTTTGCATACCAGGGGCATACACAACAACTTGAATTGCGTATTTGCAAAAAATATTCCACGATGAGCCAGCGACCCGTTTTCTCATGAAATTTGTCCGCGCAAAGACCATCAGCGGGCCTAAACACCTATTATGGCAGCCTCGGGCCAGAGCCCGAAAACCCATATTTTTTTTACTGGTTCCCACGGGTTACTTATACGGTTTTTTTACAGGTTAACTACGGGTTTTTGAAGGCCGGTGTTTTATTCAACATTCGAAAATACGGGCTTATAAGTACGGGGTAAATACGGGATAAGTACGGGAAAATGCTGGGGTCCCCATGTTTTCACCACCCCAGGGGCATAGAAGTTAACAAACTTTGAACAAATCGCACATTGGATGTCCAAATTGTCATCTCCCAGCTTCGAAACAAAAAGGGTTGAATAGCAATACTGTAGACGACTGCATTTTCCCACTCGAAGATCCAAAGTTTGAATCCACATTGGTTTTCAAGCTCCAATAGCAGCCGCTTTCTGTGCGAACCCTGAGCCCTGGCCCTGACCCTGCCCTTTTATTGATATCAGCTGGCATGGGTTGGTTACTTTCTCGTCTTGATCTTTAATGTTCACTTCATTTCATCGTCAGTGGCTGTGTCTGCAAACTAAGCAAATTAATATATGACCTCACACGCTTGGCAGGGCAAGTGCACACACAAAATGAAGGTTAATTGGAAAAAGACATTTTTTTACACGGGAACCGTTGTTTTGATAAAAAGTACGTAAAAGCCGGTACTTTCATAATGGACCGACCATGTCAGAGGTTTTGGAAGTTCTAGGTAATCCATGCATTTCACTTAAAATTTCATTTATGACTTTTTTGGGGTAGTCATAAATGAATGTGCATTCTGAGAACTGACAAGCCAAATGTCTAGCCTCAGGAGCGACATTGGCCATGTAGTGAATAATGTGCTACAGGGATCCCCAGGGTATACATATCATAATGCCAAATCATATTCGGGTTTGTCTGAAAATAGGCTACCCCCAGTCCCAATGAATTATCATGACTTATCATCATTTTCCCGACTAAAAAATGGCTATTGGTAGGTATCCCATATGTTTAAACATTTTTAAACTATCACGTGGCATCACTCGGCTGGGATATCGGACTAGTTCCATCTGCTCTCGTCTGCTCTTGGCATCGTCGTATTCCGTCGCCTTCGCAGCTGCAGCATCCTTCGCCTGTGGAAGGCCGGTGTTCAAGTAAAAGACCTGGCCTGATACAGTGGCATTCGTGATTAAAATGGTGGTTAACCAGCCAATGAAATTTCCCGGTTTTGACGTGTTTCAATTTGGGTTTACTATCCTAACATGGTGAACAACAGTGACTATAATCACCATCAAAAGTCGGAGTTTCATTGATGAACATGTGGAATTCGTGGGGAAATGTGGAAAACACACATCCATAAATGGGGAGATAATGGGATATAGTATACCAACAACATGGGTTATATGTCGGCGTGTCTGAAAATGGAGGATGCCCCCAAAAAAACTATGTTCATGGGTAATATTGCTATTGAGCCATTGGTTGGAATGGGGTACTCCATTTTGAGACAAGCCCATCTGAAGTTGTTTTTTGGTCTAAAGTTAGGGATTTGAGCACATCTTTGAAGTCCATCTTGCTAGGATTTTTGATTCCTATTCAGTCTGATTAGCAACTGGAGGATGTGCGTTTCATATTCGGCGGATTCCTGAATAAGGGTACCCTAAGTCATCCATTTATAGATGGATTTTCCATTCTAAACCATCCAGCTATTGGGGTACCTACAGTTTAGGAAATCTCCATTTACCCTCCAGTAAATTCACATGGACCCTGGCAGACAGGGGTTGAAAGACTAGTTTCCACTAAAAAAACGTGTTTTCAGGGTCTATGTTAATTTACCAGAGAATACACTTTGGTAAATGAACGCAACTAAAATTGCCAATTCGATGATGCAAACCATGGTTCCATCTATTCATATCTATTCAATTGTCAATGAAAACAGGGACTATCTCTGAAATCATATTCCTTTTATATCACCATATGTAGATTATTTAGTTGGTGATATAGTTATATATATACCATGCTATATCATAAAATATCATGTTATATCAGTAGAGTAAAATCACCATGACATGATTGATCACAATGAAAGCACCATGACATCACCAGTTTCGAATGTTATATCCCATCTGGGCCAATGATAAATAATTCATAATAATTCACTAATCTGAAATAAGGCAATTTTGGGATGATTCCCCTCAAATAAAGCATGATTCCAGTGAGGGAGAACAGGGTTCGGTCGTTATAATTTGCCCAGATCCCATGAAATCACCCATTTTACCCATTTCATTACCATTTTCCCATGAAATCACCATTTTACCCAACATTTCATCACCGTTTTCTGTTTTTATCACCATGTTTTTTTTGTTGGCACCTCCGTCAGCAAGTGGCTGGCACCCGTGAGCTCTACCTGGCATCCAACGGAATCATCTGGGCTTAGGGATTCAATGGGACAATCGTAGAGATAATGCTGGGGATATCCTGGGGATATAGCAATTTTCTATGAGCAATTCCCACGATATCCCCAGTATTATCCTAAATGATGAGAATAGTAGGATGATACTAGGGATTTATGGGTAAATCACTATAATTCCTCTACGTATTTCAATGTGCAATTGTCCATCGCCATGTTAGATAACCAAAGGGTAACCCCAATTGTTCATGGTGATTAATGTCTAGCTAAGTTGGTTGATAACCTCCAATTTCACTATGGTTTATGATACTTATAGCTGGAATATACTATAAATCATGGGGTTTATAAGCCAACAGACATAGCTGGGGGGTGGGGGAATGGAGGTTTCTTACGTCATGGGGGTACTCCAAAGCATCCAAGTCATGGATGAACATGACTTAGTATTGAAAACAATGGTGACTTGGGGGATCCATTTTAAGACACCCCCTACAGGGACTAAACAAAGTCACCCCTAAGTCATACCTAAAGCGCTTCCCCGCTTGGCAACGCCATTCCAAGAAGTCATACCTTAGCCATCCCTTTGAAGCATTTCACCATGTAAACGCTGCATCAACTTTAGACCTTCAAACTTTCAGATGGCTCAAATTCAGTTTTTTTTTTTGCGCTGCTGCCTATGCGTTTCACGCATTCGGCTTCTTTTTTCCAGAGCCCACTTGGCGGTGGAACAAATCGCTTCGAACGATTTGCCCTGGTTGAAGCAACCCAGTTGTCACAGCTGTTAGGCATAGTCAAGAGACGTGGGCCAATTACTTTTTTGTAAAAAATGTCTGCCAAATTCTTAGAAAGGCTTTTGAGGTGTGAATCGTAAACTCTGCTAGTGGCTTCAATTCTGATCTTTTGTTTGGTGCAAACGCTGAAAGGATCCATTCGACTGCATGGATTGGATTGTCCAGGTCAAACTCTGTGCGCTCAATCTCAAGAGCTTCGGCTGCGTCAAGAGCTTCTGCTGGCACGACCGCAGCCGAAGCTCAGGAGGCTTCTGCTTTCGCAAGTGGGCCAGCAAGTCGCCCATGCCACGTTCCATTTTTTCTTCCTCAGGGTTCTCTGGTACAATCGCAGGCTATTCCGGCGGCTTGAACCAGCCACTTCTCTTTCCAGACTTGTTGATATCGGCAATCTCTTTGTCAAAGTTTGTATTCTCCGCGCCACAGTCACTGCAGAAGCGATCTGCAGGAGATACTTTAGCAGAGCAAGTTGAGCTTGAGCATGCAGTTTTCTTTGGGCTGACGGTTTCCAGGAGGCTCAAAGCAGCAGGTACGACAAAGTCAACTTACTGTACAATGTGTAATAATGGGATAACTAAAGAGCTTCTCAAACCATCCATTTAAGGTGGTGTTGATAAATAAAGGTTATTTTTTACTCACATCCTATTGTCCTCCTAAGATTGAATCCACCGAATGGACATCAAAATTAATACCCTCCGGGTAATCAGACATGGCTTGCTCGAAAATCACCCATTTAGTTCGATGATTTCACAGCTAGAAATTTCAATTTATAGAGGAATTATACCAGTAGTACCGCACAAGGCGGTGGCGGAAGTTTCAAACATAGGAAACCTATAGGAGAGGTTGGTTGTTGTGAATCACGGATGGCAGAGCGAAGCCACTGATGGACCGAAAGGTGCTTGAGGTCTCCTCTCTTTCTCTCTCTCTTTTTCTGACTATCTACCTGCCTACCAACCTATCTTCTATGTATCTATCTATCTATCGATCTATCGATCTATCTATCTATCGATCTATCTCTCCCTTTCATCTAATTACCTATCTATCTATCTATCTACCTATCTATCTATCTATCTATCGATCTATCTATCTATCTATCTATCTCTCTATCTCTCTCTCTCTCTTTCTTTCATCTGTCTGTCTGTCTAGCTGTCTATCTGTCTATCTATCCATCTATCTATCTGTCTATCTATCATTTTTGTATATACTTGACAGCTTGATGCACCAAACAAGTCTGCGAGACTTAAGTTGACAACATCAAGGACGAACCACTTCTGCGAAACTTCCTCCAAAAATGGAAAGATCAGTGCTGCACTCATACCCTCGTG
>Ga0126342_10009989_pt1 | contig 16984 bp, 19 predicted proteins | sample Cyp1metagenome_FD_92528 | JGI IMG/M metagenome (GOLD analysis project Ga0126342, IMG submission 92528) | Coral microbial communities from Lord Howe Island, Old Settlement Bay, Australia - Cyphastrea 1 metagenome | ecosystem: Host-associated > Invertebrates > Cnidaria > Coral ... | reverse complement strand
CTGGCAAGTTCTTAACCCCCCCCTCCCCCCAAATAAACCCTAAATGGCTGCTGTGAGCATAAGGATGGCCAAGGCAAGAGAGAAGTAAGAGCCCTTAGAGTGGGCTGAGTCGTGTGTTCTAACCTTCGAAAATGCTGAAATGATCGTGTGAGTAGAAGTTCCCCCCAATAAACCCTAAATGGTTGTTTCTGTAAATGGCTGGTATTGATTTCCCCTTCCACTTCAAATAAACTTTAAATGGGTCGGTAGTTGAGCACACTGAATTCCAAGGTCAGAGAGTAGTAATGGACGTGACAGTGGAAGTGATGATGTGAGGACAAAATCTGGGATTGGCGCCTCGTTTTGGTAGAGGGATCACTTTGGAACGCGAGAGGCTTCAAAGTGATCCCATTTATGCCCAAAGTGATCCCATTGATGCCCAAAATGATCCCGTTTATGCCCAAAGTGAACCTCAAAAATAAATTGCCCAAAATGAGCTCGAATTTATGCCCAAAATGAGCCCGTTGCCTAAATTAAGTATGTCCACATAGCACAATATGCTCCACTTGGTGCACTTAGTGGTGCTTCAGCACGTGGATTGGAACCTTCCGCAGTGCGGTGAGGGTGAAGTCTTGACTCGAAAATTTGGTTACTTTATTACTCGAACACTTGTTCTTGTTCTTCTTGTTCTTCTTGTTCTTCTTGTTCTTCTTGTTCTTCTTGTTCTTCTTGTTCTTCTTGTTCTTCTTGTTCTTCTTGTTCTTTGTTGTTGTTATTGCTGCTGTTGTCGTCGTTGTTGTTGTTGTGGTGGTGGTGGTGGTCGTCGTCGTCCGCATCCTCTCACAACAGACAGACATTCTGCTCGCAACTTTGAACAGACCATTCTGGTGATACAGCACAAACCTTGCTTCTGTTGAGGGTTGCGTTTTTTGAAGGCAGAATTGGCCCTCAAAGCAAACAGGGAAGATGAAATCAGAAAGGAGTGCGAGGCGGGAATGGCTTAAGCTGGCCGAAACAGAAGAATCAGACGCTTCATCATCAGAATTCCAAAACCTGCCAAGGCCGCCTATGATGAACTAAGGCCTGGCTATGTGAACGCTTTGCTATTGCCATAATTTCTTATCCATTTGCTCGTAACTTCAGGCAATGCAGTTCAACAGTTTGGGTTTTTGACTGCGTAGATGGTGGATATGTACAAACGTACGTTAAATAAATAAATAGATAAATAAATAAATATATATATATGTACACACACACACACATCGCTTCACGGTTCTTACTTTGCTTCATGTGCGAGGACTCGCTGTGAGCTACGTGCCAGAGCCCCATTCAAGAGAAGAACGTTCAGTGTCTTTCTGATAGGTCTGAGCGTCTCCCAATTTTCCCATGCCTTGTGTATCTTGTTTTGTTGGTTTGTTTGCTTTGCTGGCGCTACCCAGGAAGCTGACCTCGAAATCGAGGTGGTGCCACACTTAATATTGGACGTCCAGCCATGCTGCAAAAGGCTTGTGCATGAATTGACACTGGTCACTTTCATTTAGAGAGAGACTTTGCAAGGTGCGACGTGACAAAGCTCAAGCAGCGCGAGAGAAGGAACTTCTAGCTGTGCCTTGGCACCAAGCCAGCAGAAACTAATTAAAGCTTATCGCGAATCTATGAACTGTTGAAGCGTATTATGAAGGAGGAAGGAGGCTCTAGAAGGAAAATGTAAAGAAACAATAGGCGGAACGTGGATAAGCAATTCGTCTATAAGAAGTTCAGCCAGAAGAGTGCCTTAGGACAGGGCCGGTTTAGACAGTTCAGGAATCTGCTCTGGCTGTATAACTCACACTTACTCGAAGCTCTCGGACAGGTACGTGGGCAATTCGACAAAGCTCGGGTCACGTGGGAAAGCAAAGAACGAGAGTTGGAGGTCCAAGCTGTGCAGAAGAGCTTTGCAGCTGTGGAAAATGAATGCAAGCGTTGCATCATGCTCTGAAAGGCGGCTTCCACAAATCCCATGTGTCAATCTGAAGATTTACAGGTGCTTGTGCGTACGCGCGACCGACTGGTCACTTCTTTGAAGAACGAGATTGAACTGGTTGCTGAATCTTGGGAAGTGAAGCACCTTGGCAAGCTTTGATTGCAAGCTACCTGAGACCTGCTTGATACACTTTTTGGATGTCTATAGGAATGTGTGCGGAATGGCATTCGAAACGATGCTGGTGGCTATGGTGATTTTGGACACGTGGATCTACCAATGCGTCCAGTGGCCGCAGTTTGGACTGCAGGTATGACAAGCTCCTTAGCCTCTTCGACAAATTACAGAAAAAATACGATGAATTGCATGGGGCCCCAGGATCAATTTTAAGTTGCCTGTGATTGTTGCAGAATTGGATACCCTTGGGCACCATTGGATACCACCAATGCCCTTTTAACTGCAACTGGGACCTTTTACACAACTTCTGTGTATGTTTTCCCAAGGCTTGGTCCTGGTGGGCTTGCAGAGGCTTTTGTGATGGGAGGGTGTCATGAAAGGATGGCTCCATCCAGGGATGCCGGGGATGTTTGTAGGAGTCAAAGAAAGCGTTGGATATCCGCAAGGAATTATACACTGCTTTGTCCGCAGCAAGGCATTGAGAAGGGCACGAGACCTCAAGGACGGGCTGTATCTCATGAAGCCGTTTTGGGCCCCACGGTCCCGTATTGCAATTTTAAGTAGAACTTTGTGGACGAGAAAACTGAAACATGTTTTTGGCATGGCATAGGAGCGAGCAATCGATAAGGCTCTTGAGAATTTGTGTGTATTTAATTGCCTTCGGCAAGCCCGCCGGCCATAGAGAGGTGGCCCCAAGGGAGTTTGATGTGCATTCTAGGTGGAAGCCCGCGAGAGCGCAGAAGAGAAAAGAAGGAGAAGAAGAAGAAGAACAGGGAGAATAAGAAAGGAAGACGAAGACAAAGCAGTAAAACGGAAGCGGCTTGTGTAGCAAGGTTTGCTGTAATAACCTATTGACCGTATACCAAATTAGTACTGCCCCCAGCAAAGCAGCGCCAGGTACTATGTATGAGCCTCTGGCTTGACAGCAGACCGCTGCATGGAAGTATCCCATTCTGAAGGTATAGCTGTACACGAACAATTCATTCTGACGGCGTTGCGCAGTTGGCCAAGTTCCGTCCTGATTCCTAACCCATTGCTCATAAGGGACTTGATATCCTTGTGCATACTCCAAGCTGAGCTAGGATTGTATCGGTAATACGGTTGCTGGTAATAGCCATGACCGCAATTTCGGTTCTCAGGCGTTGGCAGATAGTTCTGCCATGCTCCAGAGTTGAGCCATTGTGCTCCTGTCTGTCTTCTCGGTGGTTCAGGTGGTGCTGAAACAGGAGGTGTTTCACGGTGCGCCTGACGGCCTGTATTCGTCCAGTACGCGCCATGGACTTGACCATCGCCAGTGCGGCTGCGGGTCCTTTGGCCCTGAGGTGTCTCAGATCGTTCCGGCCACGTTCCTCGCGCCAAGGCGGAGTATTCACTCTGCGTGCTCCTGAACCCTGGGCGGGTGAAGGCGATCGGTTCGGTGTTGGTGATCGGCGTGGAGGACGCGGAGGTGTCCGTGGTCGCCTTGGAGTCGACTGATCTCGGCTGGGATTTCGGCTCTTGGACCTGTTCCTGCTTGGCTGCGGAGACTCCGGTTGTCGGAAGTTATCTCCACGAAGTGGCGGAACTCTGCCCTGCCTTTCTTGGCGGATCTCTTGGCGCTCTTGGCGCAGTTGCATATAGTTAACATTCTTTTCTTGCCATCGGCCTCCTCGCTGTTTTTCGGCTGCTTGAGATCGGATGCGCATGTTCTTCATAACGAGCATGTTCGCGATCGTCAAGAGAGGTGAATGAAATGCAGCGTCAGTTTCACCGAGGCCGAGGTCGTATGCAATTAAGCAAATGTTTCGGTTGCTCGACGTCAATCAAAGTAATTTGAGTGTCAAATGCTGATCCAACCCAGCCATACGCTGAAGCCGATTGTTGCTGGCTGCGTTCTTCGCAGATCACGGTCTGCTTTCCATAACAGAGGCTAATTAAGATCCTAGAGTCGCACTCTGCATCGCGGTCGCCTTCCATGGATTTGATGAGCTCTCCAGCCTGGGTTGATGGCACCTCGGTTCATATTAATTTGGCCAAGGAATCGCTTGAGCAGCTCCGGAAATCGGAGTGATCATCTTTCTTGAAGTTCCTCTGGGAAAACAAATTGCCGTCTCAGGTCAAGAAATCTGGCCAAGAATTGGACCCAGCGCTCACGAGCTCAGCATACGCATTTGATCAAGTGTACGAAGATAAATGCAACACTGCCACTCGGGTCTCGGCAAGACCCATCCGGTGGACATCGTAATTGTCTGCGCCGGATGTCGGCTTGAGCACAGCACGCGATTCCACGTCACACGAGCCGTCGATCTCGGAGATGTTGTTGATTGTGTCGGCTTGTGTGGTGGCGAGCGGAGCCTGATGCGGCCTAACGCTGGCTTCCAAGTTCGGAGAAACGGAAGTTGGCATCGTTGTCCGTGTGCCAGAGCTTGGGTCGACCATTTCCCCAGAGGTGACTCTTCCGTAGGCCAGTCTAAAAATCCATGTAGGATCCAAAATTTGTTCTCCTTCTCTTTATTTTCAGTCTCACATTGGTGTTGACAAAGGAGTTCGATGAAGGCGCCCACTTCATGGGTACCGCGGACAAAGATCGCAAGTGATGGAGCCCTAATTTCGGCATTTGCCATCATGCCTAACATAGCATTATCTTTGGCCAGATTCTGGTGAGCTGCGATTCTGCCCTTCTCGTCGGTCGCTTTGCATAGGGCGACGATATGTGCGCCGTTCCTGAACACGAAGTGTGGAAGGACAACACAATTTGGGTCCCGGCGGGTCCCTGCTCTGCTTTTCATCTGTCCATATATATATATATTGCCGGAAGTTTGACTTCTAGACTTCCTTCGACCAGGAAAATCAAGGACATCAAGTTATCCGATAGCGGAAATTGATTTTGATGTTGGGCCTTTCTATTTGTAATGGTCTGTTCACGAAGGGTCACCCGGTAATTCATCCTATCTTCGTCGTTTGTTAACTGTTGATAGCGTAGTCGTTGCTCATCTGTGAATGCTGCCGTGAATTCGCGTGTGCCTACTTCCGGTAAATCGGAGAGATCAAGCAAATCGGACCACGGTGCCAGGAGACGCTTCTGAGCGATCTCAAAACGCCCTATCCAGATCCGTGCGTGCGAAACATCTGAAGGAATCGCCTTGAAATGAGAGAGGCCACGATCCGGATCTCGGAGTAGGGCATTGCCGAGCATCGACTTGTAAAACGAAGCCGCTCCTACAAGGGCATTTTTAAGTGACGGTCCGTGCTTGTCTGTGCAAATGTGGTGATACCGAGCCAGTCATCAATTAAGTTTTCATATTCAAACCAGCTGGATTGGCCATCAAATTGTGGAGGTACCTTAGGAGTCATTTTGATGCCTTGTCGTGTATCGACGTGACTGGCGGTGTAGGCTTCAGGCTCTTCATATGAAACAATTTGGAGTTGTTCTTCGTCCGAGTCCATGTTTTGGATTAAGACCATGGCAGCTATTAAAGTTGGCCTACAAGTTGCCCGTGCAAGTCCGGATATCGGCACAGGTGCAGGAAGCAACTGCAGTCCGAATATCGAATCTTGGCAAGGCACAAGCTCCGCTACCCCCACTTTGAGGTAGCACTCCCTGGTATTCAGGGGGCCCTAGATCCCAACTTAGACGTTGTAACACTTGTGCTCAACGCGGCGGCACGCTACACTCTTTCATCCTGCTATGCGAGCAAGTTTTGAGCCACGGAGTGGCGCAGTGGTGCATGTATGAATTAAAGTGAACATGTCCCATGTTATGCACACTGTCATGCATTGTGTAGACACGTCCCCTAAACTAGGGTACAGGGGGGAGGGCGGGGGGGGTGACCTCGATTCAGAGAAAGCAAAAACGCGCAGCAAGAGAACAAAGGAGCAAGTACAAACCAAAAACAGAAACAAGAACAACGCCTTTCAATCAGACATGCCGGCAGGCCGGCGGATTCAGCAACCATTCGTAACCTGAATGCCATGACGCGGACAGGGCCTACATCAAGTGATCCCATCACAATAAACTCACGCAATCACATGTTGAAACAGGCTGCATTCACGAGCCTGCGTTTCCGCATCTAGAAGAGTGCTGTACAACAGTGCTGCCTATTAGCCTATTTGCGTTTGCCTATTTTTCTTTCGTGAACAGAATATGGCAAAGTTGATCCAGCACTACACCTTTTGGTTGGAATTAAAAAAACTTGAAACTGCTGACACTCTCTCACTCTCTCTCTCTCTCTGCCACTTGACCGGACATGTTGTGTTGTTCAATGATTTTTCAAGATGTCATGACAGGGAAAATAGAGAAGGAGGGATGCTCCCTTGCAATTTGTTTGCTATGTTATTGTGGTGTCAACCCAGCACAGGTTACATATACAAATGGTTCCAGGAGATGTTCAATGTGAGCTGTTGCAATCTTCAACCTAGGCTAGATTTGTAATGTGAGTCTCTGATGGATGGATCACGTTGACACATTTTATATACTTGGGATTGAATTGAATCGATGTGGAGAAACCACTGGACATCGGACTTTGCAACATGGAATGGATTGGTTGGCAAACCAGAGAATCTTACAAGTTTTGTAGGAAACCCAATGACTTCATCCAGGTGTAATATGTAATAGTGACAACAGTGACAACACTCCAGCTTAGATGCGGGATTCTGCAGAGCGCAGGAAGAGAACGTGCAGCTGACCAGACAAACCCATGAGCTCAAGGATGGGTTGGCCTAGGTTGCTCAGGGCGTGTTTGCTCTTTGTAATTGAAAGGGCAAAGTTGATCGGATGGAAACAGATACCGTCCGAAAGACACCTTCCTATGCTTTTGCAAGAATGCAGAGATGAACCCGAAGAAGAAATGCAATCATGAGCTATGGGTATCTGCGGGGTATCTGCAGAGCTTGCCTACATTGATGGGGCACAGAGGACAAGAATGACACATAGCATGTTTTTTTTTAATCATGGGATAGCTTCAAGATCAGAACAACCTTGTTTAGGGCTTCTTGTATACTGGCTCAAAAAACGAGGGAGACACCCTGTTAGATGACATCGTGAGTTCAACTTCATTGCTTGCCCACACCTTCATTGGTTCGTGCTTGAGACGATTGCTTGAATGGTTTGCACAAGGAGATGATCAAAAAGCAGAAACGGCAGATCAGAGGCCAGATCATGACTGTTCAACTACTTGGCTTAAATCCAATCTAGTAGAAGCCCCATCTATACTCTTGAACGAAAATGGGAAAATGGTCTATTTTGTCTACTCACAACGTTGCTGTACACTTTCAGAAGATTGTGAAGGATAGCAGCCAATAAGATTGAGCACCAAACAAATGAGCGAAAGTCTGAAATCACAATTTCAATCATAATGAACAATCAGAGTCGCAGAATAAAAAATTATTCAAGAGTAGCCGGCTCCCTTTCAAGGAAGAAACAACAGTTTGCCATTTTCTTACATTGAGAAATGAGCATCGCGTAGAGAAAATTCCAGTTGCAGCTCAACTGTTGAACCGCATAGTTGTCTGTGCCAGATTCTGTGCTCCTGTTTTCATCAAGGTTCGAAACGGTAAAATCCAAATCTTGATCCTACTCCCAACCTGAGCAAGAACCCTTTTTTGTGATCTTGGTCATGCTTGCATGGCGGACCAGTTTTTTGTGCTTCTGACTATATTCGAGGGACGTGACATAAGCAGTGCCCAAGAGTGATCTTTTTTCGCTCAAAGTGTGTTGTAGACATGATGGAGTGCTTCCGCGCTTCCCAAGTATTCGTCAAGTGATGCCACTTCACAAATCTTCACAACAATGTTACAATGGATGATGACCGAACGTGGCATCCCAATCTGTTTTGTGCGTCTGGCATAGCGGCCTCGTGGCATCCGAATGTGCGCTCCTGCAGAGCCAAAACTAAAAACAGCATTCAACACAGCTGAACTGTTGAACAAAGAGCGCGCATTAGAAGGCTTAGTGATGCTTAGTGTTGCGGTGTGTTGTGTACCTTTTCGCAATGCTAGACCTACAGCTCGACATCGACATGCACATGAAAGAGACGGCAGACTTGATCTTGCAGAAAGAGCAAGGCATAGCTGAAATGGTGCGGATCTTATGTGGAGCTTATGACAGAGTCGCATATAGCTGCATCTATTTTACTTGGTTTTCTCTTTTACCTTGAGCAGCAACGGTTCGGAAAGCCATCTGATATGTGTTCCTTGCGCGACTTCCAGTTTCAATGGTCACGTTGTTTGGTCCAGTGAAGGAGCAGAGATAGCAAATTCAAATCAAACGATGTGTTCAACAATCACTGCTGTCAAGTCTTTATGGTAATATATGCTATTGCTGCTTGGATGGAGGCAGAAATAAATAAAGGGAGGGTACAACCTTGTTGATGTCTCACTTAGGAGCTGGTACGAAAACCAGTCTTAAAAGCAACAATGAAACATAGTAAAACATTCTCTTGCCCAAGCAGTATGTGAATTTCAACAATGACTTTATTATACCTATCTACATGTTCCAAACATTTTCCAAAGATCTATGACAGAACTATTCAATTATTTTATAAGACAACATGGATTATATAAGTAATGTCATTCAATATAAGTAGTGTCATTATGGTCATTCAATACGTGGGTTGATACTGAAGACAAGCGACAGGTGACAGGATGTAAATATATGATTTGTGCAGAGAATTCCCTACATCTTGTTTGAGCCTTGTTTTTTTTTTTTGGTGGTGGGTGAGAACTGTATTGAAAGCTTCCTCGGTTTTCTGAACGGAATCGTTAAACCTGTGGCCTAAGAGATTTTGAAGCTGTTTAGAGAGCTTCTGAGTGGGCTACGTTGAGGTTGGAGACTACGCCAAATTACAAGCTCAATTTCGAAACGAAGTGGAGCAGAAGGACCTTTTGATAGTGAGTGAAGAATTTGGACCCGTGTAAATAGGCGCACACTGGTGATTGTAATGTCGGTCATTGTAGTTCAACTAGGTGTGACTAAGTACTGTTTGTCCTTCTTTGCTGGAAAAGCTCGGACATCTCTTGATTTGTTGTCTTTCTATCAATCCCATTCTGTCAATTCTGACCTTTGTTGCGTCTTGTTCTCTGTTCTGTCCATGCAGAGTTGGCTATTGCTTTCCTGCCAGGAACGAATTACAATTGAGCTGACAGAGGAGAAGCGTGCGATTATCGCGTCTTTCCAGGCCTGGAAGAACACTAAGCAGACTGGGCAGTGTGGTAGTTAGCTGTGGAAATTGCAGCAATGAATGAATTTGATCATTTGGCATATGGACTGTCTCAGTGGATTGGAGCTTGATGGGGAAGGATTGGTTCAACAACAACAACAACAAAAACAACAAGAAGAACACAAACAAGAACAACAACAACAACAACAACAACAACAGCAAGAAGGACAAACACAGGCACACAAGCAGCACAGGCAACACAGGAAAAACCGGAAACACAAGCAGCACAAGCAGTGCCAGCGCCAACACCGCTAAAACACTATATAAATACACCAAGAAAACCACCCACACAGCGAAGAACACTAAGAACCTTGCAACGCAAACAACACCAACAACACAAGAGCAAAAGGAACAACAGAATCAGCCACAACAAAACCAGCAGCAGCGCTGCCGACCCCACCAACCACAGCCACCATCATTACCACCGTCACCACCATCACCACCATCACCACCACCAGCACCACTACAACCACCGACACTCCAACAGTTTCCTGGACCTTGCCCCGATGTATCAGAGCTATCCTTCATGTCACTTAACCATGGACGGCATGGTACCTCTTCACGATGGCACGGTAGCTCGCAGGGATTTTCGATGTTTTTCGGATATTCTGGGCATCCAGAGTTTCTCTTCACCGACTTGCACTTGAAGTCGCCATGTGCAGAGTACTATAGGTTGATCCGTGTGATTACCGGACAAGCAGGTTAGCATGGCAATGCAAAACACGGATTTGGAGTTCAGTTTCATGTCTACCGCCAGTGTAGCATGTGCATGTGCTGTTGCCATGCATGTTCAGTATGTTCTGTTTGCATAGCTTAAGATTTGTTCCGGGCAGGCTCGAATAGAGCAGTTGGAGCAGCTGGTCGAAGCAATGCGATTCACAGACCGTGAGGCAGCTTTGGTCAGAGCATCTAATAGCTTCAGAACTCGGAAGACATATCCAAGCGTTTTCGCCGATTCAACGGCGCTAGAATATGCAAGAATTCCAAAGGGTTCCGTACCCTTTCATGTGAATTTGAATCTTTTTTCCCGCATTCGCCTGGACGGGCCGGAGGAACTCGTTGACACCATCGATGTTTGGAAGCGGGCTTATGAGAGGATTTGCATTGCCCGAGATGAAATCGAGGCACAGATCCTAAGCAGATGTCCTCTCAGCAAGCTAGAACCATTCGGAGGAAATTTGAAGACATGTTCTGTGATATTCTTGCGCGCAGGAAGAATACCAAGCGCAACTCATCACGAAAGACAAGCAACTTAGGTGCTCCAAGGGGCGCTCTTGAGGGGTACTCTAAGGGGGTCTACCGGCACTGTGAGAGAGGAGTTTTGTATTGCATGATTTCAGAAATGCTCCTGGCACATTTGCAGCTTTCTTTGGTTTATCAAAGGAAGTTACTTCGAAAACTTCCGAGTTACGGACAAATGTCCAGGGGCAGCCTTGTCATTATGTTCATCATGTCATGATCATCATCATGTCATCATCATGTCAGTATGAGCAAGAGCAGTTCCCGTGTGAGAGTATAGTAGAGAAGAGGGACAGTTTGGGAACGCGTGACTTCACGGGTGAAAACACTCTCAGGCGCAAAACCTTGTGTTTGTTCGGGTAAAGTGGCTTCCGTGGTCGCCGAAGTAGGGTCTCTGTTTCCGCGGGGTTGGGGCTCGATCTGCAAAAGTTGTCGACAAAAAGCGCACAGGACTGTAGCGAGAGCTCGCTCGCTTTGCACTTCAAACTCTTAAAAGGCTGACGATGCCGGGGCGCTTTCGGAAGATGAGGTCGGCAAAAAGTGCACCCGACTGTGGCAGGAGCTCGGTTTCACATAAAGAATCGTTAAAAACTGAGGCGTTCGGAGCAGCTTAAAAAGTCCGCGTTGTTGATGGTGACGGAATGTTGCTCGATTTGGTGCGTCCCTCCTGCCATGCGGGCTTGCAATCGGCTGTGAGAAACGCACTGGCACGGCTGTGCGCACCAAAACATGAGTGATGTCGCAACGCTCCTGGTAAGCGGGCTGGCAGCTGGAGGTTGCGGGTGCCGTTGTGGACTTCCGTCGCCGTAGGTAGGTAGGTAGATAGATAGTTAGTTAGTTAGTTAGTTAGATAGATGGATGGATAGATAGATAGAGATAGATAGATTAGATAGATTAGATAGATTAGATAGATTAGATAGATTAGATAGATTAGATGGATTAGATGGATTAGATGGATTAGATAGATTAGATAGATTAGATAGATTAGGTAGATTAGGTAGATTAGATAGATTAGATAGATTAGATAGATAGATAGATGGATGGATGGATGGATGGATGGATGGATGGATGGATGGATAGATAGATAGATAGATAGATAGATAGATACCGCTATGCGGCTGATTCTTGGCCGTTCGGAAGCGGGAGTTGAAAAGAAGTCGCGAGGTGACAGCGCCAGAGTCCAAGATCAGCTCTGGAATGTTTTATAGACACTTTGATTTTTTCATGGTAACCAATAGGAAATTGTAGTGCCATAGGATGAATTATCGTCTGGTGGATACAGTACAGCATTCATTGCCTTCATTCCATTCGTTCCATTTGTTCCATTCATTCTATCCATCCATGTATGCATGCATGCGTGCATTCATTCATTCATTCATTCATCCATTCATTCATTCATTCATTCTTTCATTCTTTCATTCTTTCATTCTTTCATTCTTTCATTCTTTCATTCTTTCATTCTTTCATTCTTTCATTCTTTCATTCTGTCATTCTGTCATTCTTTCATTCTGTCATTCTGTCATTCTTTCATTCTTTCATTCTTTCATTCTTTCATTCATGCATTCTTTCATTCTGTCATTCTTTCATTCTTTCATTCTTTCATTCATTCTGTCATTCTTTCATTCATTCATTCATTCATTCATTCTTTCATTCATTCATTCATTCATTCTTTCATTCTTTCATTCTTTCATTCTTTCATTCTTTCATTCTTTCATTCTTTCATTCTGTCATTCTGTCATTCTTTCATTCTGTCATTCTGTCATTCTTTCATTCTGTCATTCTTTCATTCTTTCATTCTTTCATTCATGCATTCTTTCATTCTGTCATTCTTTCATTCTTTCATTCTTTCATTCATTCTGTCATTCTTTCATTCATTCATTCATTCATTCTTTCATTCATTCATTCATTCATTCATTCATGCATTCATGCATTCCAGTGCATTTCATTTCATCGCGTTTTCGTTCGTTGCAAACTTCATCTCATCGCTTTCCAGCACACACACACAGTTCCTATAAGCAGCCCTTTTCCTATAGTCATTTCCCTTTTTCGAAACTTCCGTCCCTGCGCATGCCGGGCACTACCTGGTACTTGTTTGTAGTATGCGCAGAAGAAAAAGGCATGAGGGAACTGTATTTTTGTTCCCTCTCCCTGTCCCTCTCTCTCAAGCTTCGCTTGAATGTGCAACTAGATTGACATTTTTTTCTGAAATCTCTCTTCCTCTCTCTCTCTCCCTGTAAGCGTAGGAAGATGGCCTTGGACAATGCAGAGGACTGGAACAATTCTGCAGCAATGTGCTGTAGTTCCAACTTCCATTGCGACCGTGTTTGTACTTGTACAGGCGGTGCAGGCAGTACAGGTTTTTTAGGCTGTGCAGGCGTGAGTTTCCCGAAGGAGAAAGAAAACGTCAGAAAGGAGATGGAGAAGTGGCTCGAAAAGGTCCAGGAGGTGTGCACTTAAATGTTGCACCGCTGGACCGATTTCAGAGGAACATCAAACAGGGCTGGAAGCTAGTGGCAGACCTACGCAATCGATGACAAATGGAATCCATTGATCTGTGAGCATCCAATCAGTGTCTATAGTATATAGTTTACATGCATGTAACAGAATTGAGAACATGAAAGAATTTTAGTTAGCACACCCAAAGCCATCCTGCCTTACAATACTATACCAAAACCAACTTCAGTGTACATCCGTAAATATTCCCTTCAAATTCAATGCAGTGGATGGGCTGAAATCAGACAGCTATGAAATATGCAAAGCGTCTCACAAAATAAAGCCGAAGCCCTTTAGACTCATTTGGATTCATTTGGGGGTTTTCACAAATGCGGGCTCCCCAAAATGGATGGTTTACAATGGAAAATCCTATTAAAATGGATGATTTAGTGGTACCACCACTTTAGGAAACCTCCATTTGGACTGGAAAAGGGAAGAGCTAGCCAACGAACTGACAACAGGATTAGCAGAACTGTTGGACTGTGGTTTTAAGTACCTCCATCCGTCCATCCATCCTTCAATTCATGTAACAAGACAATCAAACAAACAATTTCATTTTCATAATGACTTGAATTCAAGGCCTTGGAGTGTCCCATAGAGCGCAGTATTGAAGGTCGAAGAGGAGTGGAAGAAGAAAATGATTCCTCTGCATGTTCAGAAAGAAGAGGCCAGAGATTCAATTTGGGAACAATGGACTCAGGCATGGCTTTGATTGATGTGCTTTCATCCTTTTATATATGATATGAAAAATAGCTAATGACAAATCGGTTAGTAATGCATACCTGAGTAGTCATGAGTCATACCTCCATGTGTTCATGTCTGGTATGTATTGTTGACCGATGTTTGCGGATATTGCACGGATATTGTGAGTTGCTCGTGCTTCGCTGATGCTAGAGTTGTGTAGTTGCAGTCCATGCTCTGGCCCCGACACTCTCTTTGCAGTCCTTGACAGTTTGTTTTCCCATCGAAGTTTCCCACAGGGTTAGCTCCGTGATGCGAATCATCAGATTAGCGCCAATGCTCAAGGGTTGGGGCCAAATCTGTGTATGCTATCGTAGAGCACAAACCAGAAACCAGACCCTGCAGAATCTTATCCTCAAGTGAAGGTGGAGTTGCATCCAATTTCTGTAGGAATTACAGTAGGTGTCGTTATCTGGATCTCAGGTCGTGCAGTTTTCTCTTCAAATGCCAGTCTTTCCGTAAGTTTGAGACCAGAGACATCAATTCCTTTGTCCGACAGAACTGCTCGCTGGTCTCAAGAAGCTGCTGGTCAGAAATCTTTGGCTTTGTTTGGAATTGCTGGAGCTTGATGCTCGGTGGTCTTCCAGTGTCTCAATCTTGACTCTTGACAATTCATCGTCCCGGTTTTGGGATTTCAATAATTTCAATGATTTCAAGCCGCATCGTCCATATCTGCAGTTGGAAAAGAAGATCCTGGAGCTGGAGAGGAACTTGCTCATAAAGGAGGCTGAGTTAAGGCCTGCCTATTGCACTCAGTGGACGGGAAAGGGTGCGGGTATCCATTCCTCTGTGTGCGCAGGAGAGCCCTCAGGCTTGCAGATTCAAGATTAGAAGACCCGGAGAAGGTGCTGGGTGATGCTTGGGTGGTGCTTGGGTGGTGCTTCGGTGATGCTTCGGTGCCGTGGGATCAAAAAGCCACCATGAATGACTGCGCCAGATTCCAGATGCCAAACCACCTTGGGGCAGGAAGCTATGAAAAAGAAGATTGCCGAACTCGAGAGCAACATCAAAAAACAAGAGGTTGGATGGTTGGACGGTTGGACAAGTGCTTGAACATATATATATATATGGGACCCCATATATATACACATTCTATACTTTGTTTTTATATTTAAAATCATGTTTACCTATAGCCTATAGCATTTGACATTTTTTGATATCAACTCTGAACGTTCTGAACTTGTGTGCAGGAAGGGATTCGGATTCTGGTGGAGGAGCCAGAAATGCAGAGCAAGTTGCCATATCCACGAGTTGGCTTCAGACTTTAAGATTCAAAGGGACTACAAGATCCTACGATACTATCAGATACACTCAGATACACTGAGAAACCAAGCCGGACTGTGTATTGTTTTGATGTCGCACTGGCTGCAGGTTAGACTTGCTGGAATTGCAGAGTAATAACAGTGCAGATGGATTCAGACACGTCTATCTTCTTTTTCCCTTCCTTGATTGAAGGACTTCTAAAAGGGATTGTGAGGTTTTGTTTGTCTTCTCTTCAGTCTCTTCTTTTTCATTCTTGTCATTTTGTCTCTGGCAGTGAACATTCAAAGGCCTCCTTCATGGCAGGAGAACACACAGCTCCGAGAGCATGTCGATGCAGTGGTGGAGCAGGCAGAGGCTGGAGTTGACAGGTTTGCAGGTACTGTATTGGCCATCAGATGTGCATGGCAAAAGATTCGGTCAATTCGGATCACTATTTGGATTTCAGACACTATTTGCTCATGGGATGTATCTGCAGGGAGCTCAAGAAGATTGGGAGCCTCAAATTCGATGGAGAGACGAACGGTATGAGGCAATGAAAGTTTGCACAAGGAATCACAAGGATGTCTTGATACCTGACTCTACAGCTTGGCCCAAAGTCACGTCACTCTTCGTCAACAAACCCATCCCTGCAGAGGCTATGATGAAGGAGCATGAGCAAGTTAAGCAGATCCTCCAAGAAGAGATGTTGAAAGCGCAGGATCGAACAGACTTGGAACGTGACATGGGTGCATGTTCTGCAAGGGGCTTTCAAGGGCTTCCTTCCCACAAAATTCTAGCACAACCAACCCTGCAGTTTGTAGGAAGCCTGCAAACAGATTGAAGAGCAGGTGCGCAGGCGAGGCCTAAGTCTCCTTCCTGCATGTATGTGCATGGCCTTCTGTGGTTTTGTTTCATTGCGAAGCAGACCTACACGTTGTCAAACTGGCTGCGCTTGGATGGTTAGTGCGCAGTATTTTGTGCAATGTTTGCGCAAGTTGTGCCTCTGTTCAACACTGTTGGCTGAGAGGTTTCCAAACCCGTTTGAAGCCGAGCTAGAGGAATTGAAGGATCGATATGCTCAAATGCAGGTTGGGCACTGAAAGTTGGAAGCCAAAAAGTTCCAGTTTCTCAAATATATTCAGATTCACACGGGAGACCTTGCAGAGCTCAAAGTGTTGAGAGGCTGGAACCCAAAGGCTGAGTGTCGAGAATGTCCAATTGCGAGAGAAGCTGCAGGTCTGACAGTGTGCCAAAAATTGCAGAGCTGCACCATGCTCTTCCAGTGCGCTCAATCACTTGCTGCACTAGGCTTACATAATCCGCTCGTTGTCTTGTGCTCAGCAGATTTCAGGACCAGGAGGAAGCGTTTGACGAAGAGAAGCGGCAGCATCACTGGCAGATTAAATCACACATGTATGCATACATATATTTACTGTATATATATATATAATTATTTATATACACATATGTATATATATATATATATATATATAATTTTACATACATATGTATATATATATGCATATATATATATGTACATATATATATATATGTATATGCATAATATGTACATATATGTATGCACATATATTCATATATATATATTCATAGAAAATAATATATACATGCATATATCTATACATATATGTATGAATGTAATGTATGTAATGTAATGTAATGTAATATAATGTAATGTAATGTAATATAATGTAATGTAATGTATGTATATGTGTATGTGTACGTCTATGTATATGTCTATGTGTATGATTTATATGTATATGTCTATGTCTATGTATATGTATATGTATGTAAACATAAAATTTATATGTATATATATATATGTATATAGCTATGTAAATGTATATATATATCTATGTATATATATGTATATATATGTATATATATGTATATATATGTATATATATGTATATATATATATGTATATATATGTATATAT
>Ga0126342_10009988_pt1 | contig 16984 bp, 6 predicted proteins | sample Cyp1metagenome_FD_92528 | JGI IMG/M metagenome (GOLD analysis project Ga0126342, IMG submission 92528) | Coral microbial communities from Lord Howe Island, Old Settlement Bay, Australia - Cyphastrea 1 metagenome | ecosystem: Host-associated > Invertebrates > Cnidaria > Coral ... | reverse complement strand
CTAGCCAAAGTATTCCGGGTTTTTTCCTTTCCGATCCGGCCACACCCAAGATCAGAAAGGGTCTAGACCCCAAAAGATGCAACCCCCATGCATCATTTTTCTGGTGCCGTTTCTGCACTTTCCGACGTCCCCTGGCCTGTGAACTAGGTGAAACGGGCTCAAGTGGAGGCAATTGAGCGGTCAAACTACGCAAATATTGGCGTCGCAACTGTTTAGAAAAAGGGGTCCAAACTACTTTCAGCTCCGCCAGAACAGCCAACCCTTGGTTGACATAGATTTTTGCTGTTTTTTGGGATTGCCAACGTCCCGCAACTAGGAGTTTATCAAAAGCTCCATGCTGCGAAAAAGAGTGGGTCGCACCCCCTCTTCGCAAGGAATAAGGGCGAAAGTCCCACTTGTCAAACGCCAGAGCCTCCAGGGCATCTGCAAATTGTTTACGCCATTTATGGGCTGGTCCCGCTATAAGCGAGTGCTTCGGTTTCTCCTGGACCCATTGAAAAAGCCGGCGACAAACGTCCTCAACGTGAACTACAACACTCTCAGCGGCACCTTGCCTCTTACCCGACTTTGTGAGGCCAAGAGAAATTACCGCTGGTCCACGCGGACTTGTGACGGTGACTTGTGCACCTGTGAGAGCCAACAATTCTCCCGTACGCAGGAGACCATAAAAACCCAGGAGCAACGTTAAAGCAAACCCATGGAGACCCTTGAAAATGGCATAGCCAACAAGTGCTTCCACCATGTCAAGGGGTAAAGGAGGTGCTCGATTCGGCACCTCATGTGTGACCCATGCCTTTAAGAGCCGCCAGGACTGGGGCAGCTTTCCCTTTAAATGAGGGTGCGTGTCTTGCATCCCGGCTAAGACATTTGAGGCAGTGCTTCGTCCACTACCGTTTGCCCACAGATGTTCTAGGTAATCTGCAACCACCCCATCTAGCTGAGAAGTGGAAGGGGGTAAGATGAGTTTCTCATCTTTCAAGTACTGGAAAAAATCATCAACTGCGGTCTTGTACCGAGCTTTTGTAACAGGCTGGACTGTAAGTCCACGAAGAGGTCCTAACGTTTTTCGAATTTTCATCCGAGCTTCTTGCGTTGCACCTTCCAAATGTCGTTTAGGCATCACGCCATTTCCTTTTCCGGGGATACCTGCTGGGGGTATCCGCCGGGTTGTCCTTGGTGTGGACATATGCCCACACAACTTGACATTTGGTTGCAAGAAGCAAGGAATTAATTCGAAGTAAGGACCGTCTTAATTTTGCACTACTTGATCTCCCTCTGCTCAAAGAATGCAGACAAACGAGTGAATCCAATAAGTGGACAAATTTGGAATTCGTGAGTTTATGTTTTTCAACTCTCCATCGCAGTGCTGTTAACACTGCTCTCATTTCCAAAATGTTGATGTGCTCAGCATTGTCTCGCCATGTCCAGCCAGTAATAGTCTTCCACTTCCACAACTTTGACGGCACACTGGCCCGAAGCCGGTGATACTTGACCTGGTCTTCAGTGGACGCATTGAGCATGAGGTCCTCACCCTTGATACTCACTAGCGTCAGGAGTTTTGACACAAGCCTTTCCTCATTAGAAACACCTATCACTGGCGGCCCCCGGCGCATCCAGGGCCGTTGTAAAAACGTTTGAAAGTCAGATGTACACCCTGGGCTTGTTCGATTCACCACCTGCTGTACAGTGAGCTGTTGGTTGAGGCCCAACAGTGACCCCAGACAACTCATGAGCCAAGCTACCACTGTGACATTCCAGGAATTGCCGATCAAACTTAGCCTGCAATCAACATGTGCCACTGACCCCTGAAACTGTTTTCCCATGCACATAGTAGTGTAATGACGAGGAAACCCCATAATCACTTCCCGCTCGTCAATAGCAGGTAGGCGAAGAGCCCCAGCTTTGTTGACGAGACAATGGTCATTACAATACTGATATGGGGGGAAACGGTAGGCGTCTTGCACCCATCGTTCCTTCTCTTCTTCATTGCACTGATGAAGGCCTGCTGGTTTGTAGCCTGCCGAAGAGCGAGGCCTGGAGGTTGTAAAGGTGGGTAAGGGTTTAGAGGACACGCGCGACCACCCTGGAAGCAAGAAGTCCTGGTCATTGAGCACCGCGTTCAGTTGAACACTACGCTGCCCAGATCCTTCTTCACAGAGAACCGCACCACAGGATTCAACCAGCTCCCAATCCACCCAATACAGCCTAGGCCTACGTGCCAATGAGACCCCGGCAGCATCCACCATCCATGGTTGGTCACCAAAGTCAGCCGACATCACCTCACGATCACCTTGATCCATGGACGCCACAGACTCCATAAGTGTACGAATTTGTGCCCAGGGAAACGCTGACCTAAGCAATGTACGCACGCGGGATACATGGGTAAAGAGGGAACTACGTGCATCTTTGAGAGCCCCTTTTCGGGCAGCGTTGAGACCGCTAACCCCTTGGCAGGGGGGTCCTGCCCCCAGTAAAATCAGACCAGCCTGAGAGAACTTCAATGACCACCCTTGTACCATTGCCTCATCAATCTCCGCCACATCGTGTACACGGATAGAATTTGGGAACCTGGATTCAACCACACGAGCCGCACGATCATCCTTCTCAACACTGATGTGACCTACCACGTTCCAGCCCAACGTGTCGGCCGCCACTCTGAGGGCACCCAGCCCATCAAAAAGACCTACCGTGACCACTTGGGTCACATCCGCTGGCTCCACCAAATCTCCCCTTACAGGGCATTGCGCAGCTACACAGCCTGCCGGTGAAACGTGACATGAGGCTGTAACACCCCCACCTGACTTTGATGCATCACTTGCCGTGACCATCCGTGAAACTGTACACCGAAAATCCATATATGCCAAGGGGACTAATCCTACAAAACGAGCTAGCTCCAATTTCACTTCCTTGGGAATGGGGAGCTTAATGATGGGTGGATACCCTTCAAAAGATAGGATAAACTTCCACACTGAATTCAAACTACCGAGGAGGGGCCGTCTGAACATGGCCAAATAGACCAGGCCACCCCCCACTACTTGCATTTGTTTCTGTGTGCATGTTGTGGCTTCCAAGAGACTCTTCGCCAACCAAGCGTACCGGATCATCTTTTCAGGTTTCGGGTACGCGATCCCTGCTTCACCTTCCACAATTGCTCCCTGGACCTCAGCCTTGCTTTGAGAGGAGACTCCCTTCTTCGGGTGTCTAGGTACTCCCAATACAGCGTATTCTTCACGCAAGCAGGAGACCAAAGGTGAAACCTTTCCAGCAATTGCTCGAGCTACATCTTTAGACACCCTGGCCAATTCGTCAAAATTATCCAAGTAAATTCTAAAAAGAGGATTTCCTACCGAGAAAGGGCGGTCTTTCCTCAACTCAATCTCTCCGCCCAATCTAGCTTTCCCCAGGGCTCGTTTGGCGATAAACCTGTGAATGTGCTGTGCCAAAGCCACGCTGTTCTTGAAACCCATTGGGAGCACAGCTGAACATGGAAACCACCTACCCGGCTTATCCCCCTTAAGGGAGTCGGGTAATGGGCGATTGAACGCCATCAGTGGAAACCAGCAAGGGGGCAACCTGAAAATATAAAAGAAACAGCGAACGTCTTCACTGGAGATGCACAAGTTTTCATGGGGCATCAATACCAGTGGCGTCATGCCTGACCAAGACGGCAAAGTGGCGATATCACTGTCCAAAGTTCTGACCAGCCGGTTTGCTGGTATTAGGTTCATGATGATTCTCATCACTTCAAACCCATTTTGGAATTCATGTTTGGACACTCCGAAGAGCCCATTGAGGATCAATTTCCCATCAACCTTAAACACGTCATCCTCATGGATCTTGCTAAAGACTCCCTTCGCCAGGAGATTAGCACAAAGGGTTTCCCAGTGCTCCGGTGCTACCATGACCCGTGGGGGTCTAGTGTACACCTGATCTGCAGGATCCAATAGATACTTTGAAAAATTTTTCACATACTCTAAGGACCCTAATTCAACTACATCTTCTACCGGAACACCGCCAACCTCATCAGGTAATGCAGGAGCAACATTCTCCCACCTGATGGGCTGAGCACTCAGGATTTCTTCTCCTTTGTAATCTACGCCACGAACCCTAAAAAATTCCTCCCACGTAACAGGAGTAATCCTATCTGCCCATGCCACAATACGCCGGCAGTCTTCAATCAACCCGGACAGAATCTTTTTGTGAAACTCCGTAGGCGGGTTTGACATTTCCAACCCTTCACCATTGAGCGAATTAAGGGACAAAACCAAACATCTCAACCAGGACATCACAGGATCGGGTTCCAAAGGGAAAAGGGCGCCCAGGGTAGATAGAGACGAGGGTAAGGGGAAAATCTTACCCGAGGGCTTGACCCTGCAGAGCAAAAATAAAAGACCGTCAATTCTACCCTGAAGCCATATCCCAATGTCTCCCATACCCACTAGCGCATCACCAGGCGGCAGCCTCTCTTTTTCCGCGACGACTCGGCCCAAGCCTAAGTCCCCTTCGACCTCATCACCCAGAGCTTCGTCTGGATACAAGTCTGTACAGGATTGCGAGGCAGGAGTAGTGGCAGCTACTCCCTCTCTATGGTGAAACAACTTCGACGGGAGCGGACTTGCTTCTCCCTCAGTCAGCTTTTCCAAAGCGAACTTCTCGTGAACCACGGCTGTTTTTTCTTTCGAACCACTACATTCTTTCTTTTCAGGCTTCGCTTCCCACTTTGTTCCATCCTCTGATTTTTTCTCACCAGACCTTTTGCAGGAGCCTTTCTCCCCATTTCTCAGCGCAGCATCCTCTTTGAAGGCTTTCATAATCTTCTTTCTCTCTCCCACTCTCAGGAGGTTCTCTTTCCTTCTTCTTTTGCCTTTCCTTTCCCTTTGTCGCTTTTTCCTTTCTCCTTGTCCTTGGACTTCCCCTTGCCGCGCCCCTTCTCCCAGGGGCTCATACCTCCCTTTGACTGGGAGTCTAGTCGCGACTCCTTCAGTGCTACTTGAACCTCTGCACGGCTCGATATTGAAGCCTCTAAAGTGGGCGTCACTTCCACTTTTTGGGCTGTAGCCCAGGCCTGACCTCCCATGATCAGCTCTAGGCTTTTCAGTCTCTGAGAAACCCCATCCAGAGCTTCTGAGACTCGGCCTTGGAGGAGAAGGTCTCCTATATGGCTCAGCGTCACAGCTTCTCGGAGGAGTCCTCCTCCTCCTTTCGGAGCCAAATGCATTCTGGCGTATTGGCTCATTATGGGCGGGAGTGCGTCCTCGTCCATCGCCCATGTTGAACCTCCCGACTGGAGGACATACTGTTTCATGCTTTGGATCGCAGCGGCCGTCAAGACTCCCGGGCCCAATACCGAGATCTTTTGAATCTTGGACCTGTCTTCCAAGATTTCCTCCTCCATTTCCAGGGCTGAACCCGTTGACGAACTCCCTGAACTGGAGCTTGCAGACTCCTTGGATCTCCTCAGCCTTTTTCGAACTTTCTTTATAATTCTTCTCCTCACTTTGGGGTCGGGATCTAGCCCCGTCCCGTTGAAAAGGTCGGTCAACGGTTTCTTGGCCAGGGTTCTGCCGCCACATCTCTTCTCTTTTTTCTTTACCTCTGCCTTTTTCTTTTCTTTCTTTTTCTTTTTCTTTTTCTTCTTTGAACTGCTGGTGGACCTCGAAGACGAGGGAGTGTCCTTCTTTTCGTCTCTTAGTCTTTCTTGATTCCATCTCTCTTGGGCTCTCCTCAAGGGCGCGTTCTCGTCCGCCACAACCAAGTTGTTTTCCCAGGTCTTATCTCCTGCCTCTTCCAGTTTTCGGAAAGCTTTGAGGTGAACAAAGTCCGGATTGGTGCGCTTTTGATCACACTCAGGGGCGCACAAATGCGCGCGCACCAGGGCCGGAGACTGACCAGAACAGAACCTGAGAAGGCTCTCGCACTGAGTTCCGGTCACCTCCACTTGTGCCTCGGCCTCTCCTCCTTCCAGCACAACGCGAGCAATCTTTCCAGCCCACTTGCAATCCTCACCGAAATACGTGGACTGCTCACTTGCCAGCCAGTGACCCTGTTCCAAAGCTTGAGGCGGTAACTGGTGGGCTTGAACTACCTCTCCTCTCTGATACTTTCTTATAATATCATCTCCTTCTCTCCCACGCTCGGGAGGTGGCACCCCTTCGGCCGCTGGACGCCTCCTCACGGCCGGGGCAGCTGCCGGCCTTCTCCTCATCCACCTCGGCTCTTCCTCTCCAGTTTTCTATCCTCGTCCAACCCGTGTCGCCTGATGTCCAGATTTCTCTCCCTCCTTTTCACCCCCTTGGACTTGTGCTCTTCCCCGTAATGCCGGCCCCAGTAAGGTGGGGCCCACACAAACACCCCTGGCGGTGGAGAAGTGGGTGGAATGTACCTGGGAGGAAACTTGGGCTCAGGCGGTCTCAGATGTCCTTGACTAGATGAAGGGGGGACTTCTCCTTGGTCCCGTTTCCTTTCCCTCTCAGGAGAACCTCTTCTGTCTCCACGCCTTCTGTCACTCACAGGAGACGCCCTCTTTTCTCCACGTCTCTCTCTCCTCTGGTCGTGCGGAGAGGATGCACGCCTCCTCCTGGTGCGGGATCTACTACGCCTTTTCTCTTTTCTCTGGTCTTTTTCTTTCTTATCCTCTCTCTTGCAGTCAGGAGCGAGACCTCCAGCAATTCCTCTCCCACTCTCAGGAGATACCCTTGTTTTCTTCCTTGGCTCCTCCTCTTCTAATCGCTGCTTGGGCTCTCTCCCTCTTTCAGGAGATTGTACCTTTACTTCTCTCCCTCTCTCAGGAGACTTTGACTTCCTGCTAAGGCTGGGACTGCAACGATGAGGTTTTTCCCTTTCCTCCGGAAGGGGGCTATCGTTCTCGTAGTCCGCCTCCGAGAGTACGGAAGAATCCAAAACCTCTTCCTTGGGCTCCTCAACAACCACTTTGCCTTGACTGGTGACGGATGGATCCTCGGAGCCTGGTGGGATGGCCTTATCACCCCGGGCTTTGTGCCTCTTTTCACTCCTTCTATCCTTCTTTTTCTTTTTCTTTGGGGAAGCTGGTTCTTCGACTTTCTTAGTATCCTCTGTTGCCTCAATGCCTGTGGTTCTTTTCTCCTCTCCTCTGTTTTCCTCTTTCTCCGCTCCACTTGCTGCCGCAGCTCCCAAAGTTGCAGGAGGTCTAGCAGGAGCAGCTTTTGAACTGGCTTCTGCCAGTGCCTGGGCCTCTTCTAAAGGCCTCGCCTCCCCCGCTCGAGAGGGGCCGCCTCCACCTCCCACTGCCACGGGAGGGGGGCAACCAACGCCTTCGAGCACGTCAAGGAGCTCCAGGTAGAGGTTCCGGATCCTCTGGAGCGCCAAGCTGCGGAAAGCCTCGGACCTATCGGGTGAGACCAGGAGGAAACCAACCCGCCTCCACGTGTGACAAACTGCGCACGTGCAAGCGAGAAGGGGGTGTTCCCCACTGCTCATCACCCTTAAGCCGAAACTATAGAAAGGCAGGGTTTCACCATGTTCTTCTTTACGCACGAGGGCGTACATTCATACATATCAAACAATACTCTAATACTCTATGACTCTCATATAACTCATAGTGGCATTCCCACCATCTTCATGCCGGTCCCTCACTCGCCGGAAGACCCATCCCCTCGCCAAAAACGTCCAGGATGTCCCCATCGGATTTCATGGAGATTCATCGGTTTTTCCCACTGAAACGATGGGTAAAAAAGGGGATTCTACGACATGGGAAAATATGAAAAAATGATGTTTAATGGACATGATTACAAGCTATGTCGGAACTTTACTAAACATCCATCTGTCTGGCTGAATTTCATCATAATTCACCAATCTGAAAATAGCTGAAACTTGCGGCCATTTGGGGATGATTCATCTGTTGCTAACCATCGTTGCTGAGACGTCACAGTGAGGTCATAATCTAATTCATCCAGAGTAATGATAATTATAAAATGATATAGAATTTCCCCCCAAATCGAAACCTGGAAAATATGGGGGGAAGTATCATCTGTACCATGCTGGAAACACGATCATTCTACAGTATCCTTTTGGGGGATGCGGGATGTTGGTTGGCCATCTCTATCAGAATGTGCTGCGAAACTCAACAGTTTTTGAACACCACGAAGCAGATCGAACCAATTGACTTGTAATACCTTGAAAGTTAAATGACTCAGTGACTCAGTTTACCCACCAATTTCTGGTGACATGTGGTCACATTGACGAGGAAAATCCAGGTGCATTATTTTAGTCATTTGGACTTTCTCTTTCTCTGATACACAGTGGGTGATGGTTAGTTCAACAGACCCACTTCTCAATGGATTGGTTTAAGGGAAAATCTATACCGGAAACCCATGGGATTTTACCATCAAATTGATCGGGTTTTCCGGTTAAAATTTTCCCATCATCCAATTCTATGAACATAGCCATGGAAAATCACCATTTTTAATAGGTAAACCATCTATTTCTATGGGCCATCTATACCATGGCAAACTGTTAGTCATAACCAGATGGTAATGGTTCAACAGACCCACTTCAATACAGCCACGAAACCGCCATTCGATGGTTTTGGCATCCGGACTGGAAAACTGGCTCTACGAGATTCTACGAGTCTACGAGTCTAATGTCCCTGGAGTGATGACCAGGTAGCTATCTCCGGGAATCAAAATTCCCTCGACCCAGGTCGCTAATATGACTCAAAGAGTGGTTTCCTTTGACTTACTGGTGCGTTTTACGTAGGGAATGGATGGGAATGGGGGAATGGGATGATTATTGATAGTTAGCCAGTGGATCATTCCCTCATTCCCTACTGAGCACAAGAAAGTTGACTCATCAAAATACCTCATGTTGTCTTCATTTTATGTCCTCATTGTTCAATGGATCAAACAAATAGCTGTGATTTATCGCGGATTCTGCGTAACTTATAATAATTCACTGACTTGAAATAAGGCCATTTTGGAATACCCTCTGGTAAACAAACATAGCTATTGAAAATGGCCACTTATAGTTGATTTATAGTTGATTTATAGTTGATTTACCCATTAAAAGTGGTGATTTTCCATAGCTATGTTAGTTTACCAGAGGGTATCCCTCCTAAGCATATCATTTCAGTGAGGTCGCGACTTTTTAGGTCGTCATAATTTACCAGATGTCCATCCCCCTTCTTGTGTTTCATATGTTGCTTGCTATGGATCCGCTTGGTTCAACCCAAAACGACCCCACATAAAACGACCTGGCGTCGTATCATCCCTTCGCGATGCCCAAAACGACAAGGATCGAGACGTCGCTTCGACGTCGAGACGTCGAGACGTCGCAAGCTGCTGCTGGTTGAGGCAGTTGGGTTCCCAGGAAAATCTATGAATACCTATATTCTCATTGACCCTGCCAGATAGGGGTTGGAAGATTAGTTCCCATTAGGAAGACAATAATTACCTATAGGTATCATTGATAAATGGATATACTATATCCCATATACCTATATATTGCCATTTGATGATCAGTATATCAAACCGATTGATTGGAGGTACCTAGCATATATAAGGCCTATATAAGGTCAACACAATAATGAAACCATCAATTACCCTCCAATAAATTCACATGATATGACAAATGATCTATGAATACCTATATTGCCATTTGTTCAATATTCATTGATGATATTTGACTGGGGATGGTTTGAATCCCACACATGACTGGGGATGGTTTGAATCCCACATATATATATATAATATAGACATATATATATACACATATATATATAACTGGTTGGTGGTATACCTCCCCTCTGAAAAATATGAGTGAAAGTCAGTTGGGATGATGACATTCCCAACTGAATGCAAAGTCATAATCCATTCATGTTCCAAACCACCAACCAGATATTCATTGATGATATTCCCATTTAAGGAGGTTTCCCTTTTGTCATGGGAGTACCCCCAGTTATCATCCATTTATGCTTGGGATTTTCTATAATCCATCCAGCTATTGGGGTACCCCCATGACTATGGAAACTCCCATTTCTTCAATCATAGGTGGTCTCACTGACAATCCACCTTGATCATCTATGAACAGAAACAAGTCACCCACAAAACCGCACCCACCAACGAATTCTACGGTATAAACAAAGCCTATTACAGATGTTTACGCTTGATGTCTGGTTTTTTTCATCCCATATTTCTTGGTGAGTCCGCCTTCGATTCTGGTTAACTCACCACAAGAATCCTACGAATGGCTTGATATTGAATTACTGAAAACCATCCCATTCAACTGCTTCATCCACCAGCCAGCAGCGGTCATGTGGTGTGTATTCCTCCATGTATAGCAAGAAATATACCTCACTAAGCTACTCAAAAATCCATTTACTGATTTGTGTTATTGGTGATAGGTAGTCACATTTTCTGCAATTAGATTTAGATAATGTTATATCAAGTTAAATAACATAAACTTACAGTACATTAAATCATGCCTAATCATGTCAAATCACGTCTAATCCACATGTTTTGATGATACATTTCAGTTTTTTTCCCTTTACCCTCTGGTAAACTAACATATGGGGCATCGCCACTGTCAAGTTCGGAAACTCACAAAATGGGCCATTTTCAATAGCAACCTGTTAGTTTACCAGGGTAAATTGCATTAAAGCAGCAATAAATCACCCTAAATCCCATTAAACCACCATTAGATCTACCCAGCGAGGACTAAATCGGCACGTCTCTCGTCCGCTGGGGTCGCCTTGGTCGTTTCGGCCGATTCGCATTCGAAGGTGGTGCTTTCGGTGTCAGTTGCACGACCTTCACCAAGTTGCGCCATGCTGTGGAAGTATCCACCTGCCACCAGTGGCGGATGTCGAGGAAAAAATCACATATACATTATAACATATACATTGTATTAGAATATTAATTATGATATATGTATACTATATTATATTTATACTATATTATATTCATACTATATTATATTTGTACTATATTATATTTGTACTATATTATATTTGTACTATATCATATTATATCATAGTATACTATATCATATAATATTATGTATTATTATAATATATATATATATATACATATATATATTATTTAATTATATCATAATGCCATGTATTATATATATGGTGTATAATATGGCGTATGTATATTATATACGGAGATTTCCTAAATCATGGGGGTACCCAAAATAATCCAAGTCATTAGAACATGAATTAGTATTGACAGTACCACAGTGTCGGGGATCCTCCATTTTAAGAAACCCTCATATTACCAGTTTATTCTAGAGAAATAACAGGAATTAATGGATGTGTGTAACAAAATGATGATAAATTATGGTATAAGGATGTTTATATTTTCATTATACCACCACTTTATAGACATGCGTGTGGCTAGAGATAGGGTTATAATGAGGTTCTATGGGATATAATGGTGTACTGGGAAAATGTCTACGATGAAAAGAGGCGCCAAAAGACCTGAAAGCATTATTTTACTCGATTTTGTGGGCTGCATGTGGCTACTATGTTTATTGTTGTATAAAGAACGTATGCCCATTTCCGTCTGATAGCTCGATAGACAGCGTTCAGTATGTCTCCTTTCCTCAAATGTTCACAAACTTTACAGTTGCTTCAAAGAACATCAAGCTGATGGCAACCGTTTTCCATAAATCCACCTAGATGTCTCCAGATGTCCAACAGTTCGCTGAAATTGCAAGTGGTGCAGCTGCACCTTCCATATCATGGAAGTTTAAAGGCACCCACCCCAAAGCTACCCAACTGCTGCTTTATGAAGCCCGATTCAGAAAGGATTTACCCTCCAGTACACTTACAGTTTTGTATGGAACATCACCATTTCAAGTTCGGTAAATCAACGAACTAAATCGGCCATTTTATAGCAAACTGTTAATTACTTTACCAGATGGTAAATCCCATGAAATCCCATGAATGTAAATCCCATTCAATCACCAGTAAATCTCATCAAAACCGATTAAACCACCATTAAATGACAATTAAATCCCAGTAAATCACCATTGAATCACCCCGAAATCACCTTTAAATCACCTTTAAATCACCTTTAAAGCACCGTGTACCGACCATTCAAACATCCAATGCTGGGCCTGCGCTTCGCATTGACCTTTCCGGAGCTGCACCTCCCCCGAGTTCGAAGCTCTCCACGTGAGAACCTCCGCCATCTGCGAACGATCCGACGCCTGAGCTTCGAACAGGACCAAGGTTTAGAACAGATCCAGCAACGAAAAGTTCAACCACTTAGAGCTATGGCCGTTATAACTGGTTATTTCTATGGGATTATACATAAACCATAAATGGGGTGACTTAGTACTTATAACTTATTAAAGGGCCAAAACTGTAGATAATGGTAATATACCAATGCCGGTCATAATGAATTAACAATCAATTTAAAGTAGATATAGAGAAAACAATACCAGTAAATCACACCAAATTCAAAAAGAAATAGATATAATAATTATACTTATACAATATCTACAATTTATGTATACTATGATACACTCTGACAATACAAAGAATGGTATGACAATTTATGGCATCTATGTTTTTCGACGTAGATATACTGTTATAATGATGATCTCTACAATTTATGGTATACTAAACTATATATATATTTATATTTGATAGGTTGAATTATACATTTTTACAAATATAAACAAACTTTTTAACATCTTTCAACAACTAACCGTGACAAACTACATGGTAAGTGTATATAAGTGTAATATGATGATTGTAATACTACAGACACATGACAATACAAAAATAAATGACACACTGGTAAAGATCTAGTAACATGATTAATTACACATGATACGAAAAATAACATACTAAAGGTGATGTACGATCGTTGTAATACCAATATGGAAGATAATGACAGATGATCATATCTACTACAAAAGCGATAAATGTCATGTCTATTGTTACATACGTTGGTTTAGATTCGCCCCAGTAACTAGTTCATTATAAATACTATAAACAATTTTGTGACATTGGAGTTATTTGCACCAAACTTAGCTACTTCTTAGCTATCGAACGGGGGCCTCACAAAAAGTACTATCTACTCATTATATCACTGGATGTTCGTTCTCGGAACGCCCCGTCTTCGATGAAGTCGATTGACTCCTGAGTCAATGAATTCTAAGTGATCATCGTTCACAACTCAGAGATTTCCGTTTATAGTTTGAACGAGAACCCTCTGGTAAAGTAACATAATTATGGAAAATCACCATGTTTAATCGGTAAATCCACTATAAACGGCCATTTTCAATAGCTGTGTTAGTTTACCATGTGGTTTGTGTTCAGAGATTTCTTGTGGAACATGTTCACTGTTCAAACCAACTTCTTTAGTGATTATGTCACCATGTTCGATCGGAAGCTATCCCTGGAAGATTTGAAGCCGCCAGCCAGATCATATATATTTCGCAATTTCAAGCACCGTCTAAGCCGCCAAACTGAGGAAATTAAAGGACCCCTCTTATACCTACCCTCTTTTCATTGTTGATCAACTCATCCTACATTTGGTCAGCCAACAAAAAAAGTCTTTGCTTACAATTCCCTAAAAATCCATCTGATATCGATGGTTAAACCCCATAAACATAGCATATCTATTCTTATTTGCTGATCGAATCAATCAAAGTTGGTTTATAACTCCAATAGCTAGGGTTTATTCTAGATATATCTATCTAGTTTACAGATTATATTAAGATTACGGTCAAAGGGGGGTTCTGAACCAACTCCTACTTTTCATTTATGGCTATGCATCAATACCAATCAATACCATATGAAAATCGGATGAACATTGAGCAGCACCTTGGGGGTCAAAATTTTGCCCCTGAAAATGGAACGTTAATAATGGTTAACACTAAAAAATAACCTACAATGTGAGGTCCCCCCAGTTATAAGTTGGCTTATAAGCCCCAGGAACTAGTTCGTTATAAATACCATAAACCATAGTGACATTGGACTTATAAACCAACTTAGCTGCGAACAGGGGCCTCACATTGTATATATAATCTGTGGTCCCCGGAGTCTATTTTGACCCCCAGTTTTATCGAAAACATACCCGACATTGACATCTTGCCATCTTCCCAAAATTTTCCATTTTAATGGGGCTATCCAAATAGCTGGTAGGTTTACATGGAAAATCCCCATCTAATAGCTGGATGATAACTAGACGAAACCCCTATTTCATGGCCAAGATACGCAAGACATGATAAATTCTTAGCTTGTAAACGTAGATAATCTAATTGATGCCAAATGACTAGTCAGGATTAGTTTCTACCCATCTAAGATTGACCTAGATTTCAGGAAACCACCATATCACAGCCTTTTTTTCAAAGAGCCGAGGTACTTTCTTGTTGACCCCGCTGTGGGATTTTTCCAAGTGAACACGAAACCTTGCGATTTGACACGTGAGCGCTACAGAAATATCGAAGAATAGTGATTTAATGGTAATTGAAGTAGCAAAAATCCCATAGGATCCATGTATGGTATATATGCTAACATTTGGGGTATATGGATGATAAATGTTACCATATATAGCATACATGGATCCTATCGGAATGGTGAAACATAGGGATTTGAAGAGCAAATGACGGATTGAAAACATGGAGAATTCAGTAGCAAAGAACACCCAGGCTGAAGGTTAGAAAAATGCTATCCAGCCGCCAATAACGACGCAGGGTTCTTAATTGTTTTTTTTTTTTTTTTAATGTTGGGTTGGGGGGGCTCAATAACGTTCTTTATCGACGTCTTCATTGACTTGCACAGCAACTTGCACTACGCTACAAGACCTTCTCTTGTACTTGCACAGAACAAGTTATGGAACACTTGAAAGAACTTGTTTGACCAGCAGCACAGACCACAGAGAAAGAAGACGTGAGTTGGCCTGATCATGATGTTCATGATTACACATAAGTGATGACCGAAGACCAAAGTGAAAACGTTCCGCGCCATGACGGGCGGCGTTACCTTGTTTATATACCCCGATCCAACAGAAGGTCTATCCACCACAAGCCCAGCTAGCTAGAGGCTACAAACCAACCTACCAATCTTGGGGCAGCAAAATAAAAGCTGAGTTGGTTGATCAAAGCAAGAATAGATTTGTCAGTTCAAACATGAACAATAAGGATTTTTGCAGCAACAAACCAGCAAACATAAAATAACAAACATGTTTTTTAAAGCACTATGGGCAAAAAGGGTCAAACAAATTTGCAAAGCCCAAAACCCTCCTGTAATCAAACGTGGCCAACATCTTGGTTTTACTGTGGTTTGAATGTCAACTCCATCTAGTAAATGGCGGAGTTTGAGTACCGGAGGCTAACTGTAGCTATATCTTCCGCTATATCCTCCACAAATCATAGTTATTGGATATTGGAGTGATATTCCCCACAACTAACCATCTGGTGATATCTGGTGGGACACTTTCCAGCCACTCTTTTGGGTGTAAAAAAATATGGAAAAACATATGAAAATCCCCAAGAACAAGCTCTTTTTATAGCTCTTCCAGCCACGTTCGGACATCCCAACGTAGCGGAGTCGTTCACCATGTTCACCAGCAAAGTGGAAAATCACCATTGTCAAATATGGTTAATATATGTTAATGGGGATTTATAAGGGGATTTAATGGGGATTTATAGGTAAATCATGTATAAATCGTCCATCGAAGAAATAGCAAGCTGTTAAATCATGTTAAATCAATGGAAGGTAAAACATCACTGAAACTTGAGCCTTTCAGAACCGAGAGTTGGACACGGAAAACAATCATCTGCCGGGCAACACTTGATGATCTAGCTGCTTTTGCTCGGGGTGGTTCAACATCAAAGGAAACAACACAGCTTCTCGGTCGCACAACTGCCGATATTCCTGTGCAGGAAAGATTCATCCAGAACTTTCAAGCTAGAGATAGCTAGACCCCCCAAGTACCGACACAAAATGGGTATTTTGCCGATTAATTCGGGACTGTTTATCGATAGGTAGAGCCAACTTTCCAGTCATCTGCAACTGTGAAGCTTCACATCTTGAGAACCACAGACACTCGCAATGATCTCATCTGAGATCAACCAATTCATCCAAGTCATAGTTGACAGATGTTGAGAGATGTTGAAAGATGTTGGGAATTTCAACAAACATCAACCACATCATGGCTACCCGGAAATCAAACATTGCCTCGAAAATCGTCCATCGACTTTAATGGTGTGTATCCCGTTGCACCCTGGTTGGTGGTTTGAACCTACCCCTCTGAAAAATCATGGAGTGAACGCCAGTTGGGATGATGACATTCCCAATATATGGAAATAATAAACCATATTATATCAACCAGATAAAGCATATAAAAACCATAGAACAATAAAAATCATGTTCCAAACCACCTAAACCCGTTGTTGCTTGAAGCATTTCTGTTGGGATTTGGCGAGCTACGCTACGCAACGGATCTCGCGACGGCTACGCGACCAAACCACTTTTCTTCCCGTCCTTCTGTGGATGCCTGGCACAGACTTCCTGAATTTTTTTCGAGGCGACCTGAGAGCCCAAAAGTCTTGTTTTGTTCCCCAAAAACATGAGGATTTCCCAAAATATTATGTCAGTTGATGAGAGAGGTTTCAGATATACAGTGTGTATATATATATATATGTTTAATATATATATATATATATGTACATTATATATATATGCACATTATATATACATTGTATATATACACTATATATATATACACGTTTAATATATACGGCAATATCTACATTATATATATACATACGGAGGGAGTATATACACATTGTATATGATATATATATATATATACAATATATATATATATATATATACTATATATATATATTATCTACTCATTTATATACACATTGTATATATATACATTACAACATATATATTATATACATTATATATATACATACATTATATATACACATTATATATAAACACATACATTATATGGATATGTATTTATATTAT
>Ga0126342_10009987_pt1 | contig 16984 bp, 15 predicted proteins | sample Cyp1metagenome_FD_92528 | JGI IMG/M metagenome (GOLD analysis project Ga0126342, IMG submission 92528) | Coral microbial communities from Lord Howe Island, Old Settlement Bay, Australia - Cyphastrea 1 metagenome | ecosystem: Host-associated > Invertebrates > Cnidaria > Coral ... | reverse complement strand
TGAGGTCCGGCAGGGAGCAGGAGGAGAGGAGACGAGGAGGAGGACGAGGAGGACGAGGAGGAGAGGAGGAGGAGGAGGAGGACGAGGCAGGAGGAGGCAACTGACATAAAATCTAACAACCCTCACCTGGCAGGTGGGGAACAAAACATATCACTAATTATCTTAGATCACCGTCCAACCAGACCGAACCATAAAAAACTTGTAGCTCAACAACATCCAAATACCCAGTGAGTTTAGGGCGGCCTTCACTCTTGGATATTTCTGGGTTGAACGTTTATCACCCTTGGCTCTAAACAGCTCCCAGTTCGGTGTGGATCAAAATGGAATCCAAAGTGAGATGAGATGGTTAAAATATGTTAAAATCCTTTCTCCTAATATTGAATCTTCAACTTGAACCCCCTGGATTTCTTGGTGGGATTGCTTCAAATGGCCGAAACCTCTGGTTCCCAACACCAACCCCGAACCCGTTCAGACTCTGGACCCACGGTTTTCTAAGCCAGCGGACACAGCAGGAGAGGACGATACCGAACCTGGTCCATTTGCAGAAAAGAAGGTGGGTTTCACTATGTGTCACTATGTGCATAACATAAACATCATCAAACATATGCTCTCAGACATGGTTAGGGCAAACTTTAACACAAGTTACGTACAAACAGTACATGTCAGGCCGCATGTTTGGTCAAAAACCCAGGGGTCTCCTGTAAGTTGTCCCTCAAGTCCCATGTTGGGAGGATGTCAATCTGCTGACCCTGGAGATGAACAAAGAACAAATGCAGTGCATGTCTTATCTTAATCGACATATCACTAAGAAGCCCTAAACCCGCTGTAGAGATCGATTTCTATGATACCTCAACATGCCCGGCTGGTTGTACTGCAAACACCCCTCCAGCGTTTTCAGCTGCCAAGCCACTGAAAATAAATCATCCCCAGAAGCTTCTCAGACATCCTGGCACGACTGGCACGGTACTTGGAACAGGTGACTTCACTGGCCTGAGCTGCTGCGCCCTGGCAATCGAACTAAATCTAACCAGCTATGGAAAACCACCATTTTTGATAGGTCAATCAAGTGCGCTATATGATAAACGGTGGTTTTCCATTGAATAAATCTAAACTAATCAATCATATTCAATCCTCTGCACACTTGACCTGGGTTTTTTCCATAGCATCCATAGCTATGTTGGATGACCGGAGGGGAGCCTCAGTGGTTCCCAAAATCCACAAAGAGTGCAACAGTGCTGTGGAACCCCATCAAGACATGGACAAAAACTAAAGGAAGACAAGGGTGTGTCCAAAAAATGGGGCCCATTTTAACGGCTATGTATATGTCCCATTCTCATTGAGAACCATATATTTCTAGAAAAACGCCGCGAATTGCAGATTATATCATGATATATTGGCTATAAATCCTATATATTAGCTATAAATAAATCCTGGTCAACCCACTTGCAAACCAACGTTAACACCTCCCTTAAAATTGTGGCACCGTAAAAAAGCGTCCGCTAAGACATTCTCCTGCCAGATTCGTAGACGTAGACGTCCTCTTTGTGGGATGCACCTTAGTGGTTGAGCCCGTTGAGCCCTCTAAAAAATGATGGAGTGAGTGAAAGTCACTTGGGATGGTGACATTCCCAACAATTACCCTCTGGTAAATTAACATAGACCCTGGCAGTTGTCGGGGTTGGAAGACTAGTTTCCATTAAAAATGAGTGATTTTCAGGGTCTATGTTTATTTACCAGAGGGCATATGGAAAGTCATAAAATTCCATGGTTCCAAACAACCAAGCAGTTGTTAGTTGGAAGGGAAAATAGCACCAGTACCCATCCCAGCGCCTCGAATATCGAACCATCCCAGCGCCGCCGAGGTCCCCACTTTGCGTCTGGAAGAAAAGCATCCGAACCTGGGTTTGAAATAAACCACTGGAACCCAAAGGTGACAAAAGTTTTAATATCCAAATATAAGCAAATATAGTAAATCATTGAATCGCCATGTCAATGTGCGTTAGCCACATACTCACCATGGGAATCATGAAAGTAAATTCTGGGGCTTGGGCATTGGCATTACTCATCCACCCAAAGACTTACATGACACGCACGTTTACTTAGGGCCCCGAACACTGGATTAGCTCAGCTTTTTGACCCCTAAGGTCACAAACAAGCAAACATGGTCAAGTCTCTAACTCTCTCTCTCTTATTCTCAGTAGTTTTGGAAGCAAAGGTAGGCAAATATCCAGTAATATATATATATAGATGTGGATTTTTCCACAATCTTCTCCTCCAGACCAATCTTAGATACCCAGCAAGAGCCAACCTATTTCATAGCTGCCAAATATCACCTATTTTCCCATCCATATCATATCCATTGATTGCTAACCAACAGTAATCAATAACCACAACCGGGTATTGCCCACCATTTCATGCACCAAACATGAAACCAGAGCGCTCGGTGAAGCCCCCAAGGGTCTCATTGAATTACCCTCTGGTTATGTCAACAGTTTGCTATTGAAAATGGCCATAGAAATAGTGGATTTTCCCATGAAAAGTGGTGATTTCCGAAAAAGCTACGTTAAATAACCAGAGGGTACTGATTCAATGGTACGAAAATTATCAAGATATGTTTCACCCCAATCCCAAGATGAATGGTCCTCATAAAGCTTCCATGGATAGGGACCATATGGGACCATTGGGAACTGAGAACCTCACTTGGAGAAACGCCATGGCGGTGATACCCAGAAGGCCCTAAGGCAGGCACGCCGCGTGGCCACCATCTCTGGGCTGGTTTAAGGTGCCATCTTACAGGATGTTTGAGGGAACAGCATCTCTGGTTGGTGGTTGAGCCCTACCCCTCTGATAGTCAGTTGGGATGACTATTCCCAATATATGGGAAAAAATCCAAACCACCAACAACATCTTTTGTTCCCATAGGGGTTGCCAAGGAAGGCTTCCCTTAGATAAACTGACTCAGACTCAACGACCTGGGATTTTTCTACGAAAATGCGAATGCAACCCGAAATCCTCGCAGTAGAGATTTGGTTTGGCTTGCTGGCTTCAACTAAACCCGCTGCTGCCCTGCACCTCCGGCCTCCTTTGGAGGCAAAAAAAACTAGGGCTCGAAATATCCTCTGAGCAATGCGGGGTCTACTAAATTAATCCGTTCCCGATTATCAACCATATCATCAAATGGGGGCTATGACAAATCATCCGAAGCAGGGGTAACAAATCAGGGATCCCTTAATCATGGTGGATCCTGCGTTATTCTGTAGGTCTTTTCGCAGATTTCAGCTCATAAACCTCCATGTTCAGAGAGCCACTAGAGAACCATCCCAATTGCACCAGTTCAGTAAACACTTCCCACAAATCCAAAAGTTTTGTACTTTCTATAATGTTTCTATATGGTAGTCATCGATTTTCATCACTTTTCCAGGTTCTAACTGATTCTAAACATTGAAATCGGTGGCTTCTCACTTTCATAGCTAAGATTTCACCAAAGGTTCGGCAGAACACAACCAGCAAGTCTGGGGCGGCAACCACTGCGAGCCACTGCTTGGCGGAATATCCTTGGATCGGATGCGTCAGCTGCCGTGTCGATGCGTCATGATCCATGTCATCTGTATCGGGGAAACCTTAGACCATGTAACAATATTAACATATATTCACAATGGATTTTCATTGGTCCCTGCTGCGTGATTGGGGCAATTTGAGTAGCTGAAAGCTGTTGAGAGCTGGTCCAACGTTGGGCCTTGGCCCCAACCCACTTCCCATGGCGTCCAGTGCCCAGGTGCTACGGTTCAGTAAAAGCCAGGAAAGTAATGCCGTCAGCGGCACATTCACCTGGCTGAACCATGGCTTCCCACATCTCATACCAATTGCTATCACATGACCAATCTTAGATGGTGAGTCCATGCATCATTAAAAAAAATCAGTTGTAAGACGGAGATTGACCCAAATGATCAAATGTGTGGGTTTAATCTTTCTAAATCGCAACTCGTCGATGCTCTGTATCTGAATGAGGATTATTGCATCTATATATTGGGCTTCTTGCTGTGCCAAAAGATGAACCATCAATCATGTACCCTCCTTATGGACCCTAAGGAAGCACCCTTAACACTGGGTAACCGCCTGAAAACATCTGAAAACAACATGGAGCTCCAAAAATGGGTCTGCAAGGTGGTGATCTTCTGTAGGGAAATGCGTGATGTATTCGCCTGTGCAATGACCTTCAGGCTGCCAGGGTCGTAAAACCGAAGGGCCTCAACCGCAACCGCAACGGTGCCAACGGTGTTGGCACTGATGGGTTGGGAGTGATCGTTACCTTATCCTCCAGTAGATCAAATCTTTGACCCCGACCGTAAAAATAGCAAAATAGTGGTCAGTAGTCTTCCAACCATGAGTTCATGGCAGGGTCTATGCTAGCTGGGAGGACGTTAACACCATAGAACAAATATGAGAAACATGTTCGGAATCAACCGCATGACACAACTGCCACAAGAATTCTACAATGTGCGACTCTAAACATACTCTTGCCGGAAACCGACCCGCCACAGGAACAACCAAACAAAAACAAACTGTGAGCATGGCGGGAACTTTAAGTGGTCAAAAACACTGGTGCTTCTATAAGTGCTCAATTTCTTGCGGAAAGCTGGTGTGCAAATCCGAGCATCGCCATAGGATCCGGCTGGTGCTGGTATATGGCTGCGAACATAAAGGGGGTATATTGATGGGATCCGTGGAGCACCATATATAGCAGCACCATGGATCCTATGGGGTACACGGGACATATACTGCAATAACTGGTGCGCAAGTTCAAACAATACCATCAAAGGATAACAACAAACGAAAACGCCTTCACAATAGATAATTGCGCCCAAACATGGCAATGTTCAAGAGCACAATAATGATCATTCAAAAGCCTATTTTGTGCATTACATGTTGGGGATGTGCAATCTTTCCATTCCCGCATTTGTACCCAAAAAAGCACAGAAACATTCTGCACAAGATAAGACATATTAATTTCCAATAATAGTAGGAAAATTACCATTTATATAGGTAACTCAACTATAAATGGCCATTTTCCATAGCAAACTGTTAAATTACCAGAAGGTAACCTTCAACTTTACTTCCAGGCGCACACTGAACTGCCACACGTTTTGACGAGCGCCTTCATGGCAAAGATCTGCGCAAGGCCAAAGGAACCAGCGATGGGAAAGACCTGCCGATGTGGGATTCAATGGGATGCAATGAGATCAATAAGATTTCATAATATGATTCGTAAGTTAAGATGATGTCCAATGAGTTGTTTAATTGATCAATCGGATAAGCGGAGTTTTTCTTAAACCATACATACATACGGTTACAGTATATGTTATAGTTATGTGTATCAACTACCCTCTGGTAAACTAACATAACTATGGAAAAATCACCATGTTTAATGGGAAAACTCACTATAAATGGTCATTTTCAATAGCTATGTTAGTTTACCAGAGGGTATAAGCTCAGTTATGATTTCCAACTACACACACATATACATCTCACACATCCCGCCTTCAGCGCCCGGTGCAGGTCCAAGCACTTGCGCAGCCCCGGCCACCCGTCGCGGCCCATGGCCAGGGCCAAACCGAACCCTGGCATCGCCACGGTGCCCACGGTTTCGGAGTGATTTATGGGTTGATTTATGGCAAATGCATGGGACATGCACATGTGAAAGGAATTCATGTCTATTTTATTTGTTTTACAACTTTGTTTGATTTTGTAGAGTGTCGCTGGCTTTGAAAAGGATTCGAATCTGGGGTTGATGGCAATGAGCTCCATGCTGGCTCATGTCGGTGGGCTCAGCTTTTGAAGCTTTGCACAGCTGCCCTGCTGTGGTTCCCATGGTTTCCCCATGCTACTTCCGGGAACAGTAGAGCCATTCTTGGATCATGTCCCAACTCAAAATGCCAGAAAACCCAAATACACATCCAACCTGGGTTTTAGAATGTATATTGTCTATATTAATTCTTGAATTACTGTGTGTTGTTTGTGATCAGATCATATACCACCATATCATTTAAAAAATCTACACCGAATCATGGCCATTGGATGCCTATTGGATCCATATATTAAACCTATAATATCCCAACCAGGGTATGCAACTTTCGCAAGCTTTCGCAAGCGCCTATGGACAGGGCATTCTTGGCAGCGATGACTAGAGGAGCACACATCTCACCTTGACTGAGGTCGGTCTCCTCTACTCATCTGGTTGGTGGTTGACCTACCCCTCTGAAAAATGATGGAGTGCGTCAATGGGAAGGATGACATCCCATACATGAAATGGAAAAATAAAAGCCATGTTCCAAACCACCAACCAGTCATATATCTGAATACTAGTTGGTGGTATATCCCTCTGAAAAATATGATTCAAGTCAGATTGGATCATCATCCCAGCTGGGGAAAATAAATTTCATGTAAAAAATCATCTTCCAAACCACCAACCAATCAACCAGAATGGTGTGAATAGCGTCATCCAAGATCTGTTTGGAACAAGCCCTGTTTGTCAGAAAAAAAACGCTGCAGGTCTCCCGGCCATGACGTGCTGCGTGGCAAACGGCCAAGCCTAGGGCGCTCAGGTAACCTACATAAGCGGCACATTAAAGCCACTATAATGTTTTTTTTAATATATATATCCCCCTCGTTGCCATAGATCCATAGTTAACATTCCAAGAAGTTGATCAAACCTATAATTAATTGCGATTAAACATTATAAACCAATCAACCAACTGTGGTGTATATATATATATATTATTTATATATTATACGTACACATCCAATATTTCACCACCGCTCAGGGATGCTTACTTAATCCCGATCTCTGGTCAAATCAGGAATGGTTTATCATATTGGGTTTGCCACATTATTGATACACCCCTGGCACTCCTCTCACAAGGTATGAGCGTCTCACGGGTCTTGGCAGCCAATATTCGGGGAACAAAAACTCTATCTCGGACTGCATTGCAGTGGGAAACTATCTTAACTATTCTCAGCTGACCGTGTGGTACTAACATGTATACTAACATGGAATGAGAGTGTCTACTGTGGGAAATCGTTGGCTAGTAGATCTATAGTAACTATAGTAGTTTCTGTGACGCACCCCGAAACAGGCTTCGGACATTGCCTTGGACTCTTCGACTAGAATCCAATCTCTGAGGCAAATGCCCAGGTTTCCTAAACATTAGAGTGACTCATAAACAAAATGAGGTCATTATGCCATAAACATATTGATGACACAATTCAACCCGCACAATTTGACAAAAGGATGTCGTCACTGCCAATCCCATCCCACTGGTGGCCGACTTTTGGACGCATCCAACATCACGAAGAAAAAAACCAACCATGCCTCGGCACAACATGACACAATGTTCAGCGGGCTGAGAAGGGTCAACAAACGCATCACCCGCATGTTTCTGGGGATTCCGTTCACGTATATAATTACTTAGTATCTTCAACCAAGGGCATAGCGGCAGATTCCCATGCACTGCGCTAGAATTAGAGCCACAGTTTCCAAATCACATGTTTTCCAGCAGTAAATTCGGACCTTCACTTTCCGAAACTGTTTCCAATAAAGTTGTCATGAACATGTTTCAACTCAGAATTGGCGCTGGCTATATGCCATTCTTCCAGGATCTTTTTGGTTGACACCTGCTGGTCAAAATAAAATAACTGTTGGTAAAATGCCGTTCTTGCTGCTTAAAATCACCATAGAAGCAGATATTCCGATATTCCGCCCCTGTTTCTTTGTATTCCTACCCCATGGATCCATTTCTGCCATTTCAGATGGCTGGATCCATATGGGTCCAAGTTATATCCCGATGATATCCCCATTGTTGGCGAAATAATTCTATGATAATTCCCTTTAATTGCATAGCTAAATAACTAATATCCCATATCGTATTCCATTACATTTCCAGGTTTTGATGCTTCATGGCTTATATTGTTTGATGGAGTTAAATCATATTAATCCAATCATATTATGTTGATGGTGATATTCCATGATATTCCCACTTGTTGCAGGTTATATTCCCTATTTTGATCGTGATATTCTCATCTTGGATGGCTAAATCCAACCAGAACTGCCTCGACCTCGCCTGTGTTGGCGTGCGCTGCCTCGCTTTCGCGTCCGCCTGTGCCCAGTCCTGGGCCGCTGTATCAAGACTGTATGATTTATGTCAAAACCAGGTGCCAACTATTATTATTATTATTACTATGATGATTTTATTTATTATATATATATTGTTATATATTATTATTACTATTATTTGTAATAAATCATAGTACATTATGACTGTAAAATGATTTCTGATTTATGCCTATTTATATAAATCTATTTACCATTGTTTGACCTAGAATTTTTTGAAAACAGATAGAAAACCATGCGCCCAATTATTATATCTGTTATTGTTGATGCATGATCCCTTACAATGATGGGTTTCAGAAAGCTTTATTTAAATTATTTAAAGCATAGTTTCCACAAACCATGTAGGCTAGCAAACGGAACGTTTTTTCAGCCAACACATGTTCTGCTCTGAGGGTGGCCCCCCCTGCAGAGCATGGCAAAAGTCCAGCAAGAACAGTCCAGTCCTGTTCGTTGCCAATCTGTTTCTGGGGTCTTGGGGGGTGAACTGTTGCAGGTCGCTGGTTTTAAAAACCATACATGCCATAAAAGTACCCAGTGATGGCGCCAACCGCATGGAAGGAAGTAATTAACAGCAACCGCAGAATGGCAGAACACGTGAGTTTTTAGACAACGGATCGCCAGAACGATTTCCAACCCATGGTCGCACATACGATAGATGGCCATAAAATGATGCTGATTCCAATGGTATTCTTCACACCCCCGAAAATGGTCACACCATGTCACACCTATGTTTTCCATTGTGTTCCAATCCCCTAACGATTACTTCTGGGTTTGTGAAAAATGCTAAGGGAATGTGAAAAAACAACCCCACATGCCCCCATTTTTTAAAGGAGGGCGCCTGCCAGGAGACAAGTTCCGCCTTGGATGGGAGAAGGTGGCATTTTTGGCCAAGAGAAATTTGGATTTGACCATCAACCCTAGGATTTTACATATCCAAATATATACAGGGATATGAGAACCTACAAATGGGGAGATCCAAATTTGGAGTTTACATGGGCGTTATTGTGGGGTATGTGGGATTTAACCACCAAAACTGGAATTCAATATTAATTTGTCTTAAACAAATTGTCGTAATCCCTATTTCCCATCATAATGGGATATCAATGCATACTACAATAATTTCAATAAGGTTGTCTGAAAATAGGGAGCGACCCTAAAATTGTAACTTGCATGAGAACGCAATGACAACCAATGCGATTTGAAGGTTCCCAACTTTGAGACAATCCTATTTGAAGAGAAGCAAGGGATCAGTCAGTAAGAAATGGCATCGCGAGGAGAACCATATGAATATTCTTTTTTAGCTGAACGGGCATATCCCTAGATGAATTGCCGTGGAAGCTGTTGCCAAGCGAGCAATTGTTTGAGGCATTTCGCCAGAAAATGTATACAGTACACTGCTGAAAAACAACCAAAATCGAAACCTTCAGTTCTCTCCAAAAAAGAATTTACAGTATCGCAGTATCGTCTTTGCGATTTGCAGGTTTTGGTTCCCTTTTGGTAGGAATTCAATGGCATCATAATTCCCATTCTTGAGCAGTCATTGTGTGGTGTGTGGTTTCCAATGGTAGCATGGTAACACCAACACGGACACCTCACCAAAATATAGGTTTTCCTGTGGATTGCCCGTTGAACCAGCTCTGGGACCCGATGAATCAAAAACGTACCGTATCGTTATCATTCCACTAAACACGTGGTTGAATTAATGCTTCACGTGTGGCCAAAGGTCTCAAAATATGGTATGCCATAGATCCAATCCCACAATTCCCACTATTAATTGATCGTTAAATCTCATTATATAAATACTCCATTAACTATTTGAGATTTGTGATAAATATCACAACCTATGGAGATTTCAATCTTCATCCATGAATATTCGGTGTGATAAACAATTCCACTATCCATATGGAGATTCAACCGTTTAACTATTCCAGTCATGAATTTCCAACAAGAAATCCATGTTTTTTTTGTGGTGAGTTAAATCCCAATTTGTGTGGTTGGAACATCTCCAACAGTGTCCATCAATTGTTGGATTTCTACCACCGAATCCCGTCCTGGTTGGTGGTGCAATAACCATCTTGAAAAATGATGGAGTTCGTCAATGGGAAGGATGACATCCCTTGTTTATGAAATGGAAAATGTTCCACATGTTTGAAACCACCAACCAGTATACCATAATTAGTATAGAACAAATCCACCATCTATAAATGACCATTTTTGGATCACTTCCGATACGGGACACCAACATGCTTTTCCGGGAAATCTGGTGAAATCTCCATTGTTTCATGGTGAAATCTCCACAGCGACACCATTTTTGGACACAACATTTTGGGCAGCGCTGGGGCACTGGAGAGGAGTGGTGTCGGAAGAGGTGCGAAGGCTCCTCGCCGGATGAAGGTTTCGGATTTGGTGCAAAGCAGTCGCAAAAAATGGAAGAACTATGGAACAACATATGAATAACATATGACAGTCCAGGGAATATATGATATAAATAATATCTGATAATATCTGTCATCGTGGTGCCATTGGCCTGTGAAATTCAGATACTGCCTGGTCGAGTCAACCAATGACAAATGAAAGAAGACGAAACCAAAAAAAAAAACGGGCCACGGAAAAATCTCGGAACATGTCGGACCTTCAAGTTGTCCGATCGCGGCAGTGAATGTAACGGCTTAACCTCAATTGGATAGTTCAACGGTCCTAACAAGATCTTTCTTCAAAATGGAACATGACATGTCTCACTGAATTGCTTCAATTCAGCAAATGAAACGAGCAGTCTCATTCGCCGGTCTACCATCTAGAGAATCTAGTGACCTGGCAATTGCAAAGTATATCAAACTATATCACACCGCATATCATTTCAATGATAGTTTTATATCAATCTAGTTCTCTACATACCAAACTATATCAAACAATATCAAAGTATATTATATACAAACTTTCAATTCCAAAGTATATCATTTCTAGATGTGTTTTCTCTTGGAGATGAAGGCCCTCCGATGGATGTTCCCCGCCGTGACTTCCCATTCGCTCCTCATCAATGACCCTCTGCAGGGCGACGGAGACGGATAAAACCTGAGGGCACAGCCGTCACAGCGATTCCAACGGAATCCTAAGGGGTCTGGAAGATGATTCCGATATATCCCGATATATTCCTATTGAATACTGCTTTTATGATGATTCGCTATTGATTCCTATCCAGTATCATGATGATTCCTATTAGATGATTCCTATTGGTTCCTATCCAATATCATAATGATTCCTATTAGATGATTCCTATTGGTTAGGTTCCAATGATAAATGACGATACATGCCTGGGACGGTGCATCAGGGTGTCAGGCTTCGATGAGTCCTAGTTTCTCTCCATCACTCGCCCGGAGTCCTAGTGGATATGGCAGTTTTTGGACTGTAGTGACATCTTTAAATATATTTCAGGGGGGTGCACTACTGGTATTCAACCAGCAAACTGTTGGAATTAAAACATGGCTGCTATAACCATCAAACTGCACAAATAGATGGATTTGGAAACTTTACCCACACAATTAGACTAGCCAGCCTCATTTATGGGGATGTTCAAGTACAATAAACTGAACCACTGCTCTTTGTTGAAACTACCGGTCTATCATCAAATAATCTGCTGAAATTGTTTGGCCACCAAGATTCTCACAGTGTGTTCTAATAAACCCTATACAACCAGGTGATTTTCATGTACATGTAACACCATGGAGACAAGATTGTGATCAGGTGATTCTATCTCTGTCCTAGATCGATATATGGCACCGGAAGTTGAAGAGAACATTTCGGTACTGCTCAGTTGCTGGGGCATTGGCTATATATAATCATGTTGACTACCCAATCATCCGGCAAGGAGCTCAATCAACATGAAAAAATATAGCTTGTCTAAAGTAAGGCCTGAGGCAACCACACCTTTTTTACTATGAACACGTTTCAGATTAACAAAACCTCCATTTCCACGGCAGGGAAATCCGCAGAAAACCCAATATTCAACATGGTTTCCTGTAGATGTCCCGTAAGCCAATCTATATCCCCATTTCTTGTCAGTAAAAGTCATGGTAATAGCACTTCATCAATTGATCTGTATCAAATGTATCAAGTTCTATCATCAATTTATCTCTCTCTCAATCTATCTATATCTATCCATCCATCCCACCATCCATTTCCCCATTTCCCCATCTGTTGTTGGTAAAGGTCCTCAGGGAATCTTCACCCAACACCCAACCCAGGGAAAATCCGAGACACATCGCACGGCGAAGCTGCAGGGTCCAGTAGTCCGGGCCTCAAGGGCGATCGGCTGTGGCTGGAGATGACGAAGCCGGAGATTCTCCAGCAGAACCAGCAGGGAATTTAGTGAGATTTGATGGAGTTTATGATGAGAGATAATTATACACATATGATTGTATATATATATATATATAATTATATATGTATATAATTATATATGTATATAATTATATATCTATATATATATAATTATGTATATATATATATAAAACAGCACACATATATATAAACAACAACCGTATATCCACTTTCATAGTTTAGCACCAGGAAGCAGCATGTCGAGGGGTCAACGGGCCAAGAATTTGAACTTGATTTCCATCTGGAACCAGCCTCTTTGAGCCTGGTCCTAAAGGCTCAGCATGAACACATACTCTGAGGGGATCTGAACCAAACATGAAGTGCTTACCAGAAACGAATCAAGCATAATTAAGCTAGTTCTGCCAAAGAATGGGTGGTAACCAAGAAGACTAAACATGTACCGAAAAACATCTTGATTTCAACGCTGGCGTTTTGGGACACAGCTGGGCTTATCCCATGCCTTCCACCAAGCAGTTTGCCGCTGAACCATGGTGACTTGGTCATACCAAATAGGCTTGCCACCAAATGCCACCAGTTTCGGTCCCAACAATGAACCAAACTGTGCGGATATATTGGTATACCGTTTGTTTATTGATGAATAAGCAATTTATAACCAAGCATTATTGGACAACTAAATCAGTAATTTTATTAATTTGATAAACCAATAATCAATAATCCAATATCATTGGATAAAACGCAAAAGTGATCCTCCCAGCCCACGCTATCTCCGACGTCGAGCGGCACTTTCTGAAGGCTTCGTTCGAGTTGTGCCTTGTCGAGACCGGGGAGCCGTTGGAAGCCAACCCGTTGGGAGCCAAGCTATACCCCCAAAGAAGCCTGGCTTCAGCATAGATGTGTAACGTATGGCAAGAATAGTGCTTTATAAACAAAAAAACAACACATCTTGGGAGTGAAGAGGTTTCACTATAATTTAAAATGCTTCATCCTAATCCTAACCTCTTTCCGCCCTTTCCCGAAATATAAGCACCCCTCACCATCGTCTTCTCGGTTGATTGGGGGGTTGGGACTAGGGGAGGCTGCCCCCTACAACTTTTACTGAGGTCCAAGCTCCCAAGCCGGACAGACTTTGGATACTTTTCTGCCGAAGCCTGTCAGAGCATAGCTGGTCGCTCTGGGTGTCAGCCACACTGCTTAAATTGGCAACTATGATTTATACTTAATCCATCTTAATCCTGTTTTTGGTGATTCCCACTATTATTTGATTAACTGTTGATGAACTCAATCACAGCAGTTGTATGCACTTGTAGTGGTGAGAGACTTTGAAGTCCCTACTACATTGTCCACAAACATAAACATCTGGGTGTGGGTCACAATCCCAAAGCCAAAAAATGAACTCTAAGGATCAACATTGACCCATGACCTTTGACTTTACACGAACAATGGGAAACCTCAGCAAATTTCAACAACTTGGACCAGCAAGTGGCGCTTGGCGATGTGCTTTTCAAATGCGCTGTCAAAGCCTATCGACAACGTACTGCCGCACCATGCTACTAGAGCATGGGCGTGTGATTGTTGTCCTGCCCATTGATTTGCGCTGGTACATGCTCACTGGAAGGTGAGAACGTGATGTGCCACGCTTCTTGCCAAGAAGCGGCTCCAGCATAGTTTGATAGCACTTTCTTTGCCGGCGTACTTCCGTTATTGATTGGCAGTGAAAACACATACACACTTGGATAGTGTGCAAAAGGTTGAAATACAATCCAAACAGCATAGCCATAATCCTAGATGACTTACGGCTTTTGTATTCATGGGCGGCCTAGTAAAAATGCCTGGTCACCTCGTATATAGTATACCCTCTGGTTATCTAACATAGCCATGGAAACTCCACCCATTTATAATAGGCAAACCATCTATTTCTATGGGTCATCTATACCATGCTTTACCATGCTTTACCCTAGAAAAACCAGGTGCCCTGCCTGGACCGGTTCTTGGGCCAGCATCTATCCATGGCCATCAGATTGCGGAAGATCCTGGCTTTGTAGGGTAAAAACACTGAAGCAAATAACCCGCGAAAATACAACTCACTGTTTAATTTCCAACTATTTTCTTGGGGTTCAAAAAAATGATTTCCTAGAAATCGTTGCATCAACCCCAATGGTATCCGGTTGAGAAGCCTGAGGCATTAGAGCTTGCGTGTTTTATCAGCCTCTGGATCGACGTTGAAGCCCTTGAACATCCTTAAACCCCAAGCGGGGGAAAAAGAAATGTGCTTCATGAGTTTTATTAGCATCACATACTGTAATCAATGTGCACTTATCGCTATAAGGCTATAAGATGCCATAAGCCTAGCATGGTTTCCTTACTCTTCCATACTTTTCCGATGCTTCGCGCTCGGAAAGAGCGCATCCTGCATGGGGCGTGCTTGGGTCCGAAACGGCAGCGAGATCTGAATCCCTGGATGCCGAAGGATGTTGCAGAATGATCTGAGTTACCAAAACACGGTGGCATCTGCAGTAAGTTTCAAGAACGTTTGTACATGAGAAGCCCCAAAGCAGAGAGGACATCTACTTGGGAAAATGTGCTAGTTTGCTTCCTGTGTCGAAGCTCCAAAGCCATTGAATTTATCTGTGATGCACATCCATTTTTTTGGCCCATGCATCTGCCATCTACACCTCGATTGAGGTTGCTTGAAACACCCGGAAGTGATCTGCACACTCCCAGCCAAACTCATTCATCTGGCTATTGAAAAACACTATGGGGCGCAGTGGGAGAAAAAAAAGATTCAGGAGTTGGTTGTCGGACAAGAGATGAATCACTTGATACACTTTGGGAAGCTGACTGTTCGAACACTTCGGGTGGGTCACCCTTGGTGAGGTACCCATACAGGGGCACCCAAAAAGTCTCAACTCCATGATCAGCGGGGCGGAACCAGACTTGGAATACCTCTGTGTTCTGCAGCAATTTGCGAGCTCCCGTCAGTTTGGCCACACGTGTGCCAAAGATGACTTTGCATCCTTCCTTCAAGTCTTTTGCCTCAGAATCCTGCAGCTTCCCGGGCTCAATTTTGGTGATCTCGGTGCCCGCTTCCACATCATTGGCATCATCGGAAACAACCCTCACCGGATGGGACTCCGTAAGGATCAGCTTGCCTAGGCGATAGGCAACAGATAGCTCCACCAAGCGGTATTCCTGTTTAGGTAATTTTATCTTGCCCTGCACTCGCACCCTTTCTCCAGAAGGCGCCGTTACAATGTCCCCTTCTTCCAAATCCTGGACTCGCCTCAAAAGCTCATCCGGTATCATGAAGCAGGTCTCAGGAAGATAGCAGGGACAGATCGCACTCCCTATGTTGGGCGGCTTCTCTTTTGATACGAAGCCATGAATGCGATCGTAGAAAGCCTAGCCTGTCTGTACATCTCGGGTGGTACGGACTTTTTCCCCGCTCCACAGCACCTCCGATGCGAACGACCTTTCTTGGGATCAAAGCGCTGCAAGCAATTTACAATGCGAACAATCCTTCCTGACTGGGCGGCGCTCCCCCACGACTGCCCAGGTCTTGCAACCAACATCTCATATCCAGTGGACCTATGCTGGCACAGTAAGTCCAAAGATTCCTGGACGTCTTCATACTCAATCAAACGGTGAGGTTCGCCTAGCCACTGCGAGATTCTTGCCGTGAAGCCTGCGAACTTCTCATCATCTGAGACATCCCCGCTGACCTTTGCACGCTTTTGGTGGTGAAGAGATAGCATGAACTCAAAGATATTCAAAGTTAGACTCTGCTGGTAAAGGTCATGGTTAGCCACTCCTATTTTCGGCGAACAAGTTGGCGCACCGCGCAAGTTATAGGGTGGAGCCAAAGGAATGCAATATGATGGCAGTATGGACTAGACAAAAAAGTGGCGCGAGTGTCGATAGACTGCGGTCCCAAAGCATCTCTCATTTGGGGAGACCCGGTCAAAATGATCTTTCTGTTGGGGGCAAGGGGCTTCAACTGCAATTCAAAAAGCTGTGACCAATACAAACCAAAACAACCAAGGGACCAAGACTTCATCACTATGTTTATCAAACTTCTCCTTGAATACCACAGAAAAACAAGGTCCAGCATGTAGTCTGACCTTTACTGCGCCGTAGATCCTTTCAATCACAAACTTAAGAATGCATCCCAGATCGTAGGGTATTAGTTTGTAGGGGTTTGCCCGTTCATGATTTTCAGGAATGCCTACCTGATCTCAGAAAAGCCTAGATGATTTGAAAATGAGATAGGCATTTCTGAAATTTAGGTAGGCTAATCTGAAATTTGGTAGACTAATTTGTTGTCCAGAACGTTGTGCAAAAAAATGTGGCTTCATTTTTTACAAAATATTTAAAAAAAAAAATATATATTTTCAAAAAGATAAAATCTAAAATATGGTAAAACGTTGATTGAACGTTTACCTGCGGTTGTGTTATTATTGTGAAGAGTCTTCTTAGTAGACC
>Ga0126342_10009986_pt1 | contig 16986 bp, 14 predicted proteins | sample Cyp1metagenome_FD_92528 | JGI IMG/M metagenome (GOLD analysis project Ga0126342, IMG submission 92528) | Coral microbial communities from Lord Howe Island, Old Settlement Bay, Australia - Cyphastrea 1 metagenome | ecosystem: Host-associated > Invertebrates > Cnidaria > Coral ... | reverse complement strand
TGTAAAAGCGTCTGTGTGTAAAAGGGTCTGCATGTAAAAGCTTCTGTGTGTAAAAGCGTCTGTGTGTAAAAGTCTCTGTGTGTAAACGCGTCTGTGTGTAAAAGCTTCTGTGTGTAAAAGCGTCTGTGTGTAAAAGCCTCTGTGTGTGAAGTGTTTGTGTGAAAAAGCGTCTGTGTGTAAAAGTGTCTGTGTGTAAAAGCGTCTGTGTGTAAAAGTCTCTGTGTGTAAATGCTTCTGTGTGTAAAAGCGTCTGTGTGCAGAAGCGTCTGTGTCTAAAAGGTTCTGTGTGCAAAAAACTTTACGAAGAATACGATGCAAACTATTGTCTTGTACTTGTAAAATATTGTCTTGATACTACTCTTCTCGTCTGCCTACAATAGATCTTTAATATATTGTCTTGTAATTTAGTGTCTCAATACTAACAACAGAAGACCCTGCTCCTCTACGCTCTCGGGCCATCCGTCGTCTAGTTGTTTGGTGCGATTGCCATTTTGAAAGGGAAATCTGTTGCATACTCAGCTAGCCATGATTTTTTCTTGCAGTGTATCTGAAGATTTTTGGCACTACTGATAGCAGCAATCAGTGGCTGAAGATAGCACGATCATATATTCTGAATGACCATAGGTGATAGTAGATGCAAGTACCAGGTGGCTCGGTTACTCCATGTCACGCCCAGTGAAGTACCAAGTTTTTTTTGCAGACTCACGAGCTGTATTGACTCCGGCAGTGAAAACGTATTTGGCAGCTGGCCTTTTGGATATGTATCATGGTCCTGCAGAGTCATCCGGCGTTGAACCCCCATGTTTCCCATAGATCGTTAAGATCGGCCCCAAAACCAAAGTGTTGGTAGTTAAGAACAGTCCAGACATGTCCAGACCATTTTGATCCAAACCTGGGTTTGGCATTTCTTAGAAAATCCCCATGACAGGTGAGTTGAATTTGGCTGCGTGTTTTTGATCACCTGGAGGTCCTTTGAATGACAAGGCCTGTGTGTGGCTTGGCTTTTCACGGTCTTGCTCGGGATGTGCTTAATGTATCTTAATGTCACCTTGTATCATCTTAGATGCTGTTGTTTTCTTAGATAGCATATACAGTACTGCGCAAATGATTTCCACTTTTTAATTGTACCTTCTAATTTGTGTAAGTAATTATGCGTGTGAGTGTGTAATTATCTTTATTCTCATGTTCTTATCATGTGTTTCTTCGTTACGATCATGAATCGTTGATAATTTATACCCAAACATCAGTCAGAAGTGCATCCACGGATAGATACATAGATACCTGTAGAATATATAGATATACACATATTATATACACATATTATAGTCATTTTGGAACAGATAGAATAAACAACCCCACTACATTGGGAATATATATATATATTCCACCTACTGCACGGTGATTACATATATATAATTATGGGATATACATGGCCTATCCCACTGAATGACGTACATAGAATTACATAGGTACCTTACTATATATGTGATAATATATATCCCTATGGATCCAAACACTGTCTGAGAAGGTACTTAACCCCCTAAATCATACCCCAAGTACTTCCTGAGAAGGTACTTGGATCCATAGGGTATATATATATACACGTTTTATCCACCCTCAAGCAATCAAACGTGGCTAGCTGGGAAATCCCCGAACGAAATTGGAGGTTTATATATAACTGGGAAAACCATCGAACTAAAATTGTCAATTGTCCATTGCCATGTTTGATTATTACAGGATGGCATTTATATAAACAATCAAGTAACTGCAGTTATCTCTGCTTAAATCCCGTAATTAAGCAGCTTATAAACTGACTTAGCTATCATAAATCAGCTATAGATTCCATTAATTCCCCATATTTTTGCTGGTTAAACAGGGTAATATACATGCCAATCATGCCCGCTGCATATGTCTTGAAATCTCAGGATTTCGTTGGCCCACTCCAAGCTGACCAGTTTGAATTGGCCCAATTTGGGACTGTTGAAGACTCGCTTGGTGTCTGCCTTGCCAGGCCTGGGGCTCAAAAACCCAGGTGGCCCAGGTGTCCCCTATATTTTTTGGGGTTAAGTTAAACTCCAATATTTGTGTTTATGAATGAGCATGGTCCTAATGAATAGTAATTACGGCATCATGGCAACCTGGAATTAGCATGGTGACCCCTGAGGGGTGCAGGCCGACGAGTGGAACGTGCTGAAAAAAGGCTATAGATTTCCAAGGGTCAAGAATGTTAAGACAAAATCCACCAAATCTTGTAAGTCACAAGTCAACCAAAGAAAATCATGTCCTCGCCATTTTCAAGATCCTGTGTCTAGCCACCTGCGACATCAGGCATAGTGCGGCGGATCCTGCTTCTTCGCTCGCAGCTGGGTGAACCGTGCTCCGGGTGGTGGGCTGTACATCCCCGGAGTGGTGATTTTTCATGGTGATGTAAGCATCGGGATCATAGGGGTTTGGAATGTCTTTAAATTGTTCTTCAACTGGTGTTCACCATCATATAATTATATGTGGTTATTTATATATATATGGGGATATAACCATCACCGAGAATCATCTTGCAAATGGTTTTGACAATGACAAGATCATCTCAAGCAGTGTCAAAAACCATTGTCGATGAGTTATTTCATGCGATTTTCAGCATTGTTTTTACGGTCTTAATAGGTTCAAATCATGAAATATGGGGATGTGATTGGAAATTATGGTTGGCTGATGCGGCTGATGATTAGTCCTGCATGGGGTTATACTTCCTATACGAAAATTTCATGAAAACTAAAAAGGGGCTTTCCAATGATATTGTAGGTTTTTGACACTGTTCACCTATACATATCTATCAATATCTATGCAGGCATGTTTCTTTCTTCTTCGGAGGTACCGTCTTTGGAGGTCATAGTGCATCAAAATACTGGATAGTGGTGGATATTGGTGTTTATGAATGGGTAATAGTAGATACTAATGGATATTTATGGGACAAAGCCAACAACATGATAGGAGTTCGTCTGAAAATTGGAGGCCACCAAAGTTGATGGTGACGTTTGTTTTCTATTGAAATAGAAACTTTTTTCAGGTATCCCCAATTTGGGGACACCCAAATGGTGGGATTTTCTGCCATTTTTTTCGAGCTCCAGGTGGTTCAACAGGATGTGGAGATATGGGGAGGCCCCACTGGATTGCATTTTTGGGGGGAACATGATGAGTAGCCATAGGATCATATAGAATCACATAGGATCCATAGGTAACCCATGGTAACCTGTTTTCAGACAGAGCCATACTTCATCAAGGGTAAAGCTGGGTGGTTGAAGCACCCGGATATGGTCCACCGACCGGACGCGGATGGCAAGATGGTATCCTGGTATATCCTATTGTATCCCAATCTATTTGGAATTCGGAGTGATAAGCCCGTTGACAACATAGATTCACCATGATAATTGTATATCACATCCAGTTTGGATGACTATCCCCCCGGTTTTCTTCGGTTCTTCTGCATCAAAAGATATTTTTTGTCGCTTCTTCGGCTCAACTTTGGAACATCGCCGCGGCGTTCGAGGCAGAACTGGAACGTGACGGAGGGACAGATGGTGATGCAAGAAGCGAAAGCCTGGGGCCTGTCGCAGTGGGATGCCCTGGATGGCCTTGCAGCGACTAGGCGATATGGCGATATGAGGGTGTCATATGAGATGATTCGTCTGATCCCAAGAGATAAACAAGTAATTAATATCCAATATAGCCAATAATGATATGACAGTGATATATTGATAAATTACGTATCTATCACTTTCTTGGGTTATTGTGTGTGGGCTTTTTGGCGAAGTGTTTTATGGTTTCAAGTGTGAGGAAGAGAATGCCCAGCCAAAATTGGCTTCCTTTGCATCCTTCGCATGGTTGTATGTAATTGGCCAGCTCCAAAGGAGTGTGGAGGTGCCATATGCTGTTTTTTAAGTCTTAAGTCTTAAGGGAAAAATCAGAGCGTTTCAGTTGTAAGGATCACACCATACTACACCCGCCTTTCGTGTTGCCACCGCCATGTTTATTGAATCATTGGTTCATGTCTGTTGTTGGTCCCAGGTTTGCCAGCTTGTGTGAATGGCTACGGCTAAGGATCAAGTCTCATCTGCAAATCGTGTGCTGGAACAAGGGCAGCAACTTGGTTTCATTGGCTGCCATTGGCACGGCCCTTAAGATCTAGATAATATATAATGTATGATAATTAATGTTAGTTATATAATGTTAATGAATGTACTGTCAACCGTTTGCGAGAAACTGACTTGTGGTCTGGTCCTTGTTTTGGGGAGACCCGAACCCGAAAGAAACGAAATCCTTGCTTTTTTCGGAGGCGACGCGGAGGTGTAAAGGTTTAAAGTACGCGAGGCTATGCAGAGTTATTATTATCGAACATAGTCTATGAAGAACATTGAACTATTAAAACAAACAATATATATCGGCATTCCAACCATGCTGTGCTATGCCATGGCAGGTCCGCCTTGGAACGCAACGACAAAGAGGCGCTGCGGGAAGCCATCAGCGACTGCCAGGAGTTGCAGTTGGCGGATGATCTCATAGGAGGCCGGGACCGATGGGGTCGGGCTGCCCTATGTGGTTCCACAGCTGGGAAAATCCATCAGTAAAATGAAGGTTTTGATGATGGGAAAAGCATCCAATCATGTAGGCTTTTCCAAATCTATGTGAGATTACCAGAGGGGGAAAAATAGGAGGTTAAGCAACAAAAATCATGGATTTACGCAGCAAAAATTGAAGTTTGAGCATCACACATTTTGGTTTAACCACGAGTAAATTGAAATTTCGGCAGCAAACTCAGTCAAAAGAGCTATTTAAGCAACACAGATGCGAATTTGATTATGACAAGCACGGGTACATTGGTACATCCATTGGTTGGATGGGTGGTTTGCCAACAAAAACTGTAGAGATTAATTATTAATAGTCAAGAAACATATGGATGGATAGAACCAGCAACAAGGCCATGAGCTGAAGCGGCGAGAGCCGGTCTGAGCACGGCGGACTAGCCGTGAGGGTAGCTGTTTGTTTCGGATGGGAATCCAGCATTTTGCTCATCTTCAGATCAGTTATCATTAAGTAAACCCAACTTAAAAGCATCCCCAAAACAACCATGCTTATGGGTGGTATAAACCGTCCCCAAATGTTACTTGTAGGGATGGCTTTATCACAATCGCCAGAACTCGCCCAGGTTGGATGGATGAACTGAAGCAGAAGAACATGGCATTGTTTAGCATCAAGCTGCTTCAGCTGAAATCGCGAGTGCCGGGCGCGATATTTTTTTTAAGGCTGTTTAATAGTATTTACACCGCACGCATGATCATTTTTTGGGTTGGGAAGATGATTGACCATGTGGTTTTTTGGGGAGGAACATCCAGTGGAAACAGCAGACAACAACGGCATCGGCGCCGGCCACAATCCTGCAAACAACGTGCGGTGGGCAGTGAACTGACTGATGTTCACTTCGTTCATGCCTATATACTGTAAAATGTCCACGCCACATGCATATACAAATTTGAGCCAAATTGCCCATATGTGAAAATTCGAACTTGCTTCACTAGGACATTTGAATTACCATTCATTTACCATTCATAATCAGCGCAGAACAAGAGTGAAGGGGCTAATCTTAAAATCCCATTGTGTCCCAGAGCATCCGGCTTTAGACTACCATACTTATACCTTGTCAAAACATGTCAAACCCTCATTTGGATGATTAAACTCCGATGTACTAAATGGGATGACGGATGGGACTAAACTATACCACATATTGAAGCAAAACACCTTGTTAAACCCTCCAAAAAAAGCAACCGATAAAAAGTCCACATGAATACCCCGTTGAATCACCATGTTTGTTGGTCAAACCCCAACGAACCCATTATGTCATGTTGAGTATTCATATATTTAAGCCTTCAAGCCTATCCCAATCATTGGGAACTAGATCATTTAACAATAATTACCCCAATTTAATTATTTGAAAATCATTGAAAACCAACGTTGGGTACAAACGGATATTTAAACACTAAGTCTAAGTTAGTTTTTAAATTGCATATGATCATATTTGAATCTCCAGCAAATTGGATAAAATTGGTGTATCCCATCATGGATAGTCCCAAAAAGCGCAACTTCAAATTACAAATTATTGGCAATTTGACATTTGAACCCTCCAAATTCTACCGTGGTGATTTTACCTTGCTAAATTAATGGGTAAAACTAAATTGGATTAGAGCTGGGATTGTAGATTGCTTTTTTACCAAATTTTTAATATTTACACGGAACACCCTTCCCTCTGGTAGACAAACAAGATGGTGATTCTTTCCATGGCTATGTTACTTCAGTGAAGTCTTAACTTGCTGGAATTATTATAAGGACCCCCAATGATAAGACCCCTATTCCCATCAGCCTCTTGTACTATTCCCACAAGAAAACCCAATAGTATGGCTTATGGGAAAAGGGGTGCCATCATTGGGGCCGCTATAAATTCCATGGATTAAGCCCCCATTAGCCCATTAGCCCTAGGCTTCACGCCAAGCGCTTCCAACGCAACGCCGCCTTCGCGGCAGCGTCGCGGCAGTTGCTGGGGGCCCAGCAACGACCCCTGCGCAAAGCCAAGTTGGAGGCAGCTATCTTGAAGGCCAGCATTTCTGGGCTGGGGAGCTTGGGACAATGTTGGTGTCTATTGGCCACAATGGTTACGTTTCTTAGATTTTACTAGTAGAAATTGCAATTTCAGCGGCAAAAAAAAGGAATTGAAGCAGCAGAAATGGGGTTTAGCCAGCATCAGGTGTGATTTCACTCGCAGACATGCTGATTTCACAGCAAAAAGCATATATAGTCATATAGTTCAAGTCAGCAGAGAGATGTAGAGAGTGATAATTAGTGAGAATCTATGTAATCATGTTCAACGACGGGGTTGAACCAACCAAGAAGCAGAGACATTCCGTCCCCCTCTCCAACATCATATATTAATGGTTCGATGCGTTTTTAAACGCAGGAAACTTTACTGTTAGGTGGTCATTCTTTGTCTATAGTTGAAAATTGGAACAGTAGGATGCTTTAACATGTTGACAAAAGCGACACTAGCCTATTTAATTAAGAGGACAAAGTACTACCTTCTGGCAACCTAGCATATCTATGTAAAATTGCCCCGTTTATAGATGATTTCTCTATTCTAAATGGTGATTTTCCACAACTATGTTGAATCGCCAGAACAATTCAATTCTAGCCGGTTGGGGCTGAGGCACAAAAAGCAGAGGTCCCAGAGGAAGAGATTCTTCCAGCAGCTCATCTGCAGTCGCGAAGCTTGGCAAAGTTTAAACCAGTTTATACCAGTTTCTTTGCGTGTCCAAGTCGTTTCTTTTCATTTGTATAGGCTAAGTCCAAGCATATGTTCATGGTGGTTCATCTCTACTTGGGATAATGACGGGTTGAAGGAACCCAGCGGGCCGCAAGGGGTGGAAGATGCGATCTACAGAATCACTTCAGCAATGGAGCAACAGACTCTGCTTGAGATGGCTTGTGGCATCGATGACCTTCGGCGGGAATTGGGGTCAAACCATGTCCAAACCATGTCAAACCAGAAGTTGGTGAAACAACTGTTGAATCGAAGCAACCAAAATGGGGATGCAACCATGTTTCACCTCCAAAATGTCGATTTAGATATGTTTTAATTCAATAGGGAAATCAACTATAGACTATAGATCACCATTTTCAATAGCTATGTCACATTACCAGGGGGTATATGTTTTTTCATCTTGGCCATGTTGTATTCATCTTGCAGGTGGCCCTTTAGGGCATCGTTTTTGCGATCCCGGTGATCTGAAAGCCCACCAAAAAGTAGCAACTGGATCCTGTTCTAAAATCGGAACAGTGATACCTGATACCCTTTGGTAAACTAACACAGCTATTGAAAATTGCCATGTATAGTTTATTTTCCTATTAAAAATGGTGATTTTCCATAGTTATGTTAGTTTACCAGAGGGGAAATCTTCACTTCGATCCTCCAAATCTTGAAGAAATCCTCCAGGAAACCCGGTAAAGTGGTGTCATTTCAGTCACATCTTGAGACTTCCGAGGAGGCGCAGGAGCTGGGAGTCCAGGACGGGAACCGTAGGGGTTTCAGGTGAAGCCGTGGATGGTGGTGAGCTGCTGAAAGCACCCGCCTTGACGCTTCAGTGATTGGGACACATTTGACATATCAGTGATATAAAATGATATATGATATGATATGACTTTAAAATTTGGTAAAGCACAGAATAGACCATCCGAGTCATCAACCATGTGGGGCCTTTTGTAAATCATCCCAAAATAGAGGTACAGACAATGCGCCCAATAATAAACCAACATGTGGGATGGTTTCTTATTTGCGATACCACTAACCTGTAAACATCGTGATTATTTGAGGGGCAAATCATTCTTATTTGTGTTATCATCGTGATTTGCCTCTTAAAATGCTTGAACATGGATACACACAATTTTCAGGTACCACACCACCCTGAAAAAATGCTGGTTATAGGTCCGATTATATACCTTGTATCCAATTCTATCCCAGATTGTTGCTTGTATTTTTTTCCCATGAAATGTGGGCGTTCCCTCCTAAGGATGTTTTTTGGCTGCCCACTACAGTATAGCTATATTATTACGGCTTGGACATAGATGACCCTTCCCTCTTTAGTTTACCAATTGATATGATTCCCATGAGATAGTTATAGATAGTTGTGTTTTGTAAAACTGGTTATCCATTAGCTTCCCATTGTATCCACCTAAAATGGTTGGTATCACCCTCCGGCAATCAAATGTGGCAATGGAAAATTATGATAGTGGATAATGGCTGATTTAGTTCAGTGACATTCCCAGCTATAAACCTCCATTTAGCGCGGCGAGGATTTCCCAGTGCTATGTTTTCTTAATTTGCTGAAGTTGATCGTTTATTTTCCCAACGGAAAATCCATTGCTTGGGGAATCTATAGGGATTTGTTTTCTCATTTGTTGGTGGGTCCTGGAGCAAATCCAAGCTTTGATTCCCATTAGAGAGCTCCTTTTCTTCTCAATAATGGATATGAATATCGCATTAGCTTCCCATTATATCCCAGTAGATCCCGGTAAAATTGCAGCTATTATCCGTAAGTATGGGAACCATAAATCTGTATGCATCCCACTATGTATATCCTCATTTTATCCCAGTGTATCTGACTATGTCCCACCATATCCCCATGAAATTTCCTGGTTCCCATGAGAACCTTCTAATTATTGCATCATTTGTTCTTATCCCAGATTTCCAGAATTATCTCCCATGCACATAGTTATCCCATATATTTCCATAATATTCCATAATTATATCCCACCATATTCCCATAGATCCCATAGTTATCCCCATAAGAAATTCATTGTTTGGTAACCCTGACTCCCCAGGACGAGGCCTTGTCCAAGGCCCAAAGCCTCCTGACCTCCTTTGGTCAGCGTGCGCAGCGCGCGTCGGAGCAACGGGACCTGGTCGGGACGCCATGGGTTGGGATGGATCCATTGAGGGCTACCCTTTGCTAAACATACCCAAAAAACCATGGAAAGATCCACCATTTTCAAGCTGGGTAAATCAACGAACGAAATGGGCCATGTTCAATAGCTATGTTAAATATTCTTAAATGACCTATAGGGTTGGCATTTCTGCAGCCAAAAAACAATAGCTTGGTTGAGGGAACGTCTCCCGGAAAATTATCATGCAATGTAGTATATCGATTGGTGGGGTGGAACTCTATCGTGTTTTTTTTAAATAATTCAGTCTCCTGGAACCGATGGGGGTGGGACCCTGTTGTGGAAAGTTTTTTTTCTCAGGAGGAAAAAAATAGGTCCTGGTTCAGCCCCCTTCTTGTGGTATTGTGTTCCTTATATAATTTTAAAGACCTTTTGTCCAACCGGAGTCCAACCTTGCTCTTATTATAGCTGGTGTATCTTGCTGACCCCATTCATCTTGAATCTTCAAAATGGAAATTTCCCCAAACGATTAATTTCCTTGTTGAATCCTTATTTCAAAAACAGGACCCAAACAATTTTTCAAAGTGGTACCCCATGAGTGAATCAGATCCTCAAAAATAGACTGGGACAAAAAAAACAACAGCTTTTATACACCTTTTTTGGGGTAAAGCCTGTTTCATTTACTGTAAAAAAAACATATCCATGTTGAATCCTTAGAATGCAAGGTTCCCCAAATGGTTAAATTCCTTACTAAACCTCTGTCAAAAAAAAACAGCACCCAAACAATGTTTCAAGGGGGTACCCCATGAGTGACTCAGATCCTCAATAAAATATTGGTTTGGATGGTGCTCTATTGTGCTTAGATTCTTTTGGGGTGAAAAAATATCAAAAACTTTATCCACCTTTCTTTGGGTAAATTTTGTTACTTGTGAAGTCCTTACGTGTCGTTGGGTTTCACTCTGGTTTCATTAGGAAAAGCAATTGAATGTAAGTGAGACGAATTGGCATATATACTTATCCTTAGATGTCCTTCTCGGTTAAATATTTCAAAGGAAACCAATTGAAAGTAATTGGATTGACGTGGATTGGAATCCTTATTTGTCTTTGTTTTTTTGGGTTAAAAAGCGCAATGAAATGAAAGCAATTTGATATGAATTGGAATCCTTACTTGTCCTTAGATTTCTGTTTGGTTCAAAAGAGGAATTGACAGTAGATTGATATAAATTGAAATCCTTTCTTATCCCTTGATTTCTTTAAGGTTTAAAGAGAAAATCAAGTGAAAGTAGATTGATTTCAATTGAAGCCCTGACTGACTTATCAATCAAAAGATTTCTTTTAGGTTCTAAAGGAATATAAATTGAACGTAGATGGACATGAATTGTGAAATCCTTTCGAATCCTTAGATTTCATTTTAGTTATCAAAAAAAATCCATTGAAAGTAGATTGAAATGAGTTGAAATCCTTACTAGTCCTGTTTTGCTTTTCAAGATTTTAAAGGAAACCAACTGAAAGTAGATTGGCATCAGTTGAAACTTAAGTTGATCATCCTTAGTTCCCCAGACTTGGCTCCTCCAAAATTGACTACTTAAAGAGTCCCCTCAAATTGTATGGGGGGTAAACCCCCTCCACCAATCAGTATCCAAAATTACCCCCCAAAGGTATTATGCCTTGGATTGGCAACAAGCTGGGGCAGAAGTGATAGCAGAGAAAACCATGGGAAAAAAATGTATCTCTCCAGATGGGAATCATCATCATGTTGCAGGGCAGGGGATGGAAGGTAAGCTATGGCCAGAATAGCCGCGGCTGATGAATTGCCCGCAAGGATGTTCATGTTCACTGATGTCACTGGTTTAGTTCGATATGCATGAAACCATGGTTGTTGATATCCCGAAGCAGGATGATTCTTCGTGTTTGTCTTTCAAACCAAATCTTGAACATGAGCGTTAAACAGTTTAAGGGTTGGATTGCTCGGCTAAAGCCAGCTGAGAGAATTCTCAGCCCACAGGTTGAGCTGGAGTGGATTCTAGGCGCACAGGGTTTCGGGGGGTGAGAGCCTTTGGAGAATCTTTGGAACCCCTATTCTTTAAGTCTGTAGGCATGTTTGGTTGCTTGGTGTGTCTCTTTTTTGAGGACATGAATGCACACATGCAGACGAAGTGGAAACCGGTGAGGTGGGGTCCCCAAGCGTTTCGAGCCGGCACTCGGATCACTTGAGCCATGAACCGATAGCTCTGAACTATCTCCGATAGCTTCCAAGTCCACCTATGCCACCTGGCAGTTTCCGTTTGATTATTTTGATGTCAAATTCCAATCGGAACATTGACATGTCTAGAGAAATTTTCCCACATGTTTCCATCTTGACTTTCTGGACTCGCAGAGGTCATCATTTTGTTCCCCTGTTTTCTCCTGGAGAAACATCCCAGAGATTCCCATCACGACTGGTTCCAGCCCAAGCCTCGCGCCGCGCACGCCGTCATACGTCTCAGCCGCATCCACCATGGCAGCCTTCGTGGCCCCAAGCCTCAAAGGCTTCAGCGTGACGCCAGCGACCACTTCGGCACCTCAGCCGGCTTTGCAAGGCCCTGGGTGAACAGCTGAAGGGTTATGGTTGAATGAATCTCTGCAATTTTGATGGACATATACATCAAATACAATATATACTACTGATATATTGATATATATATATATATATACAATTATATAATTATATATATATTTATACGATATATATACGACTGATATACTGAGATATGAATAGATATGACATACTATGATATAATTGGTATGATATACTGACATGCACAGGCAAAAAAGATCTTTTAAGTGCCGGGTGTCTAGGGTTCTGACCTTCAAATGACAGAAGCGAAACCATTCTCACTTGAGTCACCTGGCCGTATCAAGATTAGTAGGACTGCTATGAGGGTCCTACCCCTCAAGTTCCTGCTTGAGAGAGAAAGAGCTGGTTTGTATAACTATAAATCTAAATTCTTTTGATCATTGATATTCAGCAAACAGGCGTTTATGCAGTCAGAATGTTTTTTGTGCGTGGCCTTTCTTTACATAAAAATACATAAGAAAATGAAAACTATCAAGATGGTTTAGAATGGTGGTATGTGTTCTTTTTGCAAGCACGCAGCACGCAATTATTTCGTTTTTATGTAGAAACAGAAAATGGAACATGCTTTTTCGATTATCATCAAAGGAAGTTTAGAAGTCAAACTTCCGACAATATGGACAGATGGAAAAGCAGAGGTGGGAAGAGTCAGAGAAGAGAAGAGCAGAAGAGAGAAAATCAGAGAAGAGAAAGAGTGAGAAGAAAGAAGATGCAGGTGCGCGAAAAGGTAGCAAAGTCGCGAAGCACTGTGTTTTTCCAAAGATTTGTGGCTCCGGAGGGTCGAAAAGTAGGCTCGCTAAAGCGGCGGGTGCAGAGCCATGTGGCCAGACGAGAGATGAACAATTGCACGCCGTTGTGGCGCGAAGCACGTGTCCAAGTCAAAATGTACAAAACACACCATGCTCGGAGCACTTTTGGAAGTTGAGATGTCGAAAAAGCGCAAAACACACCATGCTCGGACATTTTTGGAAGTTGTGATGCCGAAAAAGTATGAAAAAGTGCACGCCGCTGTGGTGCGAAGCACATGTCCAAGTCAAAATGTACAAAACACACCATGCTCGGAGCACTTTTTGGAAGTTGAGATGTCGAAAAAGTGCACGCCGTTGTGGCGTGCAGCACATTTCCAAATCAAAATGTTAAAGGCACCATATTATATGTTCGGACCACTTTTGGATGTTTAGACGTCGTTTTGCGCAGCAGGCGCAAGGGGTTCTGCACCTTGTCAAAAGTGAGCAAAACGTGAGGGGGTTTTGTAGTATTTCCAAAAATGATGGCAGGCGTGGGACATTTGAAGAGGACCTGGAAAGATGCATTTTGCGTGGCATATGCAGTACAAGAGACATGTTCATCAGAGATGTTAGGAGGTAAAAGTGATGGTAGGCGCAATACTTCAGAGACATGGACTGGAAAAATCGCAAAACTTATTGGTACGAGGCCGTCAGCTCTGCACTCAACTTTCCATTATTGAAGGAAGTCTCGCGGAATTGCTTCGTTTTTGATGTTGCCAAGGTCAAAAATTGAGGAAGTCTCGCGGAAGTGCTTCGTTTTTGATGTTGCCAACTTCAAAAATCGAGGAAGTTTCGCAGAATAGCTTTGTTTTCAAACTTGCAGAAGGACAGATAGATAGATAGACAACTACAACTGCAACTACAACTACAACCACACTACACTACTAGTACAAATACAAAAACAAACATACAGTGCTACAGTACACTAATTACATTACACTACACTAATTACACTACACTGCGCTAATTACACTACACTACGCTAATTACACTACACTGCGCTAAGTACACTACAACTTTAAATACAACAAGTACTTGAACAACTTGCACTACATTACACTACACTACACTACTTACACCATGCTACGCTACACTACACTACACTACGCTAATTACACTACACTATGCTACGCTACACTACGGTACACCACACTACACTACACTAACTACACTACGCTACACTACGCTACACTACGCTACACTAACTACAGCTACAGCTACAACTGCACTACACTACAGCAGGCTACACTACACTAGACTACGGTACAGCCCACAACACTACAGCACATTACACTACATCACATTGCACTACACTCGTTACACCACACCACAACTACAAGTGCAACTTCACTACACTGACTACACTACACACAACTACAACTCCACTACACTACAACTACAACTACAGCTGCAATACACCACACTACATCCACCAGTTGTGGCTGCAACCACTGCAACCACTCCAAAAAACACAACTCCAACCACCTTTCGGTCCATCAGTGGGTTCGCTCTGCCATCCATGCATCACAACAATTCACCTCTCCTATAGTGTCCTACCCTTGAAACTTCCGCCACCGCCTTGTGCGGTACTACTGGTAGCATGTCCAATGAGTAATTTTTCCGATAAACATGATCCAACACAAGGGTCCTTGGTATGTTCCAGGCAAGACGCACATCAGAAACCCAGCAGGTCCGTGTCCCAGCTCCTCCTTTCCCACCACTGCCGCTGCCACTGCCTCCATCGCCGGTGCCCTAGTGGCCCGCAGCGTGGGACGTCAGCGTCGCCGCCTGCCTAAGGGGCGGCCGTCGGTGACACGACAAGCGTCGACGTTGGATCAGCTTAAGGAGGTCACGGGGAAAGATGGTGGCATCCCTTTGCAGCTCAGATAAATTTTGAGATAGGGAGATAGATTAGATGGACAGATTAGACTCGATTCGATTGGCTTCGATTCGATAGATAGAGAATGGATAGATCGATCGATAGATAGATAGCACTCGATTTCAGGTCACTGTAGGTGGGATTGGTTGATCCATGGGATTAATAAACCCCAGAGAGAGAGAGATTTTATAGGTTGGGTTGGATTGAGAGGTAGATATGTATGGGTATGGCGGTATATGCGATTTTGATTTTAGGTTTCAGGATTTAAGGTGTTAGGGTTTGAGGGGTTTCGGGTTTCAGTTTTTTTTTGGTGGGGAGGTGAAAGGTTAAAACAACGCTAGCATTACGCAGGGATTTGAGCATGTCGAAGGATGTGCGGGATTGGTGGTGAGATGTGGTGGGCAAACGCACGGGTTGCGGCGAACATGTTTCAACGTTTTTTCAACTTGCTAGTTTCACACATGTCTTGCTTTGGTTTGTATCATTCCATGGGTCACTGAGACAGAATGAGACACCATGAGAAAGTCATGAGACATTTTTCCATCGCACTTAGGGACAAGTACCGCAACATCGGCATCATGGCCCACATCGATGCCGGAAAAACCACCACCACTGAGCGCATCCTGTACTACACGGGTCGTGAGAAGAAAATTGGTGAGGTGCATGAGGGCCAAGCCACTATGGATTGGATGGAGCAGGAGCAGGAGCGAGGCATTACCATCACCAGCGCAGCTACCACGGCCTTTTGGAACAACCACCGCAACTTGGCGTGGGAAGATCGATTCGGCACATCCAAAATTATAATTCGGAATCGTTAAGGATGTTCAGTTCTGGGGAAAATTTGGATCCTGAACGCCCTGAATATGTGAGTAAAGGACCTGGGATGAGCACTTTAGTACTTTAGTTTGCTGATAATGCTGTGGATCACTAGGAAAGGTTTTTCCATGGATCATTTAAATGCCCCCGAAAAAGAAAGTGCCGAAAAGGATGTACAGAACGGTATTAGTCCGATGATGCTTTTCCAGGTTCAGCATTTTTATTCGGAGGTTGTTTTTTGTTATTCAATATTTTCCATATCTATGAAACCAACACTTTGTTGTGACCCCAATGAACTAGTTCAATATCTGTAGATCCATCTGCCTTTTTTTGGTCCACCTCGGCTGGATCTTCAGGCACCAACTTACTGGTAGCGTAACTCAGCTATCCAACGCATTGAAAATGTTGAAACCAAAATTATACATATATATTTATATATATATATTACTATTTATGAATTGGTCATATATTAATATTACCTTTTGCAAAAAATAGTTAACAGAAGTTTTGTACTAGTTGTTGATAATTAGTGTTAATCTAGCGGTTTTTCCTCTTTGTTATGAGGCGACACGCAACTAAATTCACCAATTCTGCAAGGCAGCGATAGCAAACCCGCTAGGTTTGCGCTAGTTTTTTTTTTTTACACCCATGCTCGAAGAGTTTTGTATGCGTTGCCGACCGCTTGGTATTTTAACATGAAACAAAATATAACACTTAGCGCCTTAAACCAAAGGATATCTTAGTGAATTTCTTTGCTACCCAACAATTTTCCTATGTTTTTGAGTTTGTCGTCATCGTCCAATTTTGCGCACGTATACGTAATTTTACCCAATAGATCCCCGCTAGCAATGCGCTAGCAAAAGTTGCAAAAAGCGGTTTTGGCTGACCTGTGACCCAGTCGCCGTCAGAGAACTTGAGTTTATCCTTTCTGCTTGACAAAAACAACAGTGCCACCAAAGGCAACGACATGCCTTGCGGGTTTCAGATTATCTAGATAAGTCACATTTTTTAAGTTCAAATATGAAGCAGCACGCATGGAATTACGATCTATCAACCAAACCAGAAAAAACATTTTGACAAACCGTCATGTGCATACATATGTTTTAATCCTATATACATATATACATATTATGTATACCTATATACATGTATACATATATATGTACATATATATATATATATATATATTTACATATTTACAAATATACAAATATACATATATACATATATATATATATTTTTACATATACATATTTACATATATACATACATACATTTATACATATATACATTTATACATAAATACATATATACAAATATACAAATATACATATATACATATATACATATATACATATATACATATATACATATATTTATATACACATATATACATATATATATACAAATACATT
>Ga0126342_10009985_pt1 | contig 16986 bp, 15 predicted proteins | sample Cyp1metagenome_FD_92528 | JGI IMG/M metagenome (GOLD analysis project Ga0126342, IMG submission 92528) | Coral microbial communities from Lord Howe Island, Old Settlement Bay, Australia - Cyphastrea 1 metagenome | ecosystem: Host-associated > Invertebrates > Cnidaria > Coral ... | reverse complement strand
GAAGGAGGGAAGGAGGGAAGGAGGGAAGGAGGGAAGGAGGGAAGGAGGGAAGGAGGGAAGGAGGGAAGGAGGGAAGGAGGGAAGGAGGGAAGGAGGGAAGGAGGGAAGGAAGGAAGGAAGGAAGGAAGGAAGGAAGGAATAAAATTACTTTGCTTCGAGTGATCCCCACCGTGATCCTTTCTAGCTGGCATATCTTCTGACATTCTTTCTGGCATATCTTCTGACATTCTATCTGGCATATCTTCTGACATTCTATCTGGCATATCTTCTGACATTCTTTCTGACATATCTTCTGACATTCTATCTGGCATATCTTCTGACATTCTTTCTGACATATCTTCTGACATATCTTGTGACATTCTTTCTGACATATCTTCTGACATTCTATCTGGCATATCTTCTGACATTCTTTCTGGCATATCTTCTGACATTCTTTCTGGCATTCTATCTGGCATATCTTCTGACATTCTTTCTGGCATATCTTCTGACAGTCTTTCTGGCACTCTATCTGGCATATCTTCTGACATTCTATCGGGCATACCTTCTGACATTCTTTCTGGCATTCTATCTGGCATATCTTCTGACATTCTATCTGGCATATCTTCTGACATTTTTTATGGCATTCTTTCTGGCATATCTTCTGACATTCTATCTGGCATATCTTCTGACATTCTTTCTGGCATATCTTCTGACATTCTTTCTGGCATTCTATCTGACATTCACCCCGTTGGGGTCCGGCAGTGCCCACTGAGATCTGGAGCTTCCGGTTGAGGTCCGGCAGTGCCCACTGCGATCTGGAGCTCGCGGTTGAGGTCCGGCAGTGCCCACATCCGGAGCTCGCGGTTGAGGTCCGGCAGTGCCCACTGCGTTCTGGAGCTCGCGGTTGAGGTCCGGCAGTGCCCACTGCGATCTGGAGCTCGCGGTTGAGGTCCGGCAGTGCCCACTGCCACAATGGCACCGAAAAAACGACGAGCATCACCGTTAAAGGACTCTGACGATGAAGTGATCCATGTCACCCCCGAGAAGAAATCCTTTAGTGCCCCTGTGCTTTGGCTTGGTTAGCGACATTCTGCACTTATATAACCACGTTTCAAAGAATCATTTCAAGCGGTCCTGAAGATTTCAACAAACAGCATTCCAAGGATCCGTTTTTTTTTTACAAGCTCACGGTATTGAAATTGGATTTGATTGGTTTCCGACAGCAGCTTATTACAAACCATCATCGGTTTGTCCCAGATTGGGACCTGACCTAAGGTTTTTGACCTGAACAAGCTTTTGGCAGAGTCAGCTTCCGCGTCAGCTTCCGCGTCCGATGCTTCCGCCGGTCGACGCTTCAAGCACTAAAGGTTTCTTGGATTAGAGCTGATTCCTTCCAGGTGGATCAAAAGTATGCACAAAACATGTGGTATCCCAAGTATGTGCTGTGCCATGGCTGGATGTTCGTGCGCACAGGTTCTGCGGAGAGAGTGCCGCCCAGAGATGAAACAACGGATGAATCACCCCCACAAGACAAGACGGAGAAAACAGGCAAAGAAAAGAAAGATAAGAAGAGTAAGAAACGGAAGAGCAAGAAACAGAAGAAAGAAGAAGAGGGAGATGGAGATGTGAAGCCTTTGACCGACAAAAAGGATGATGACGATGAGCAGAATGATCCTGATAATGGTGGTTCAGGTGATGGTGAGCTGTTTGGATGAACTTCTAGATCTGAAGGCTGGAAAGAAGGCCTCCAAAAGGCCTGCTGCATCAACGAGGAGTGCAGGGAAAAAGCCATCTATGAAAAAACGATGCATGCATGATGCTGAGGAGGAGCCACATACAAGTGCGCTAGAAAATGCAATGTGCAATCCAAATTGTTTTCTGACTTAGTATTCTGGTCATGCTTGCTTGCAGGACTTGCCATGGGCTCACTTGATCGAAAATCCCTCCGATGATGAGTGTGCCAGCGATTCATCAATGACTGTATTTGAAGGTGATGGCCCTGTGAATGCGGGTGAAGGTGACATGATCAACCAGGAGATGCCGGACCCTGTCTCCATCGAGGGCATGGATGTTCCCCCTGGACTTCCTCCATGTACCCCTGCAATCACACCGACAGTTCTTGGGATTGACCTTCCGGACATGAGTGATCTAGATGAGGAAAATGTTCACAGGCCTGTGATTGTTTCTGTGTGATTGGCTGGAAAATTGAGAAGCCAATGCGTCCATGTGTTATCATACATCCTTCCTAGCCACACTGGTAGCGCCCCTTCCCTTCAGGAAGACCCAAAAGGTGCTGGAGTACATGAGTGCGCTAGAAGAGGTAGGTGTTAGCTGTGGGGCACCAACGCCTGAAGCTATGGAACTTGGGCTCGACACAGCTGCTGCATCGGAGCTTTACAACTACATTTTGTACTATGCCAAAGTGTGTTTTCACACTGTGCGGGATACGGTTGTGGGCAAAACCTTTCCAACCTGGAGAAGCATTTCTAGAGAATCCCCGAGTAGCTTGTTTTACACTAAACCTTATGGCTGCCAATCCATGTTTTAAGGATACGCCGCAACAAACACCTGAGGTGGAACCGCTTCATCGGAGCCGCCCCATCCAGCTGCCGAATTTGCGCGCCTTGCCAACGCTGAAGATGGCGCTGAGCAGATTGGCGCTGAGCAGATTGCCGCTGAGCCATAGCGGCAGTTGAAACTAAGCCAGTAGAAAACAAACAAACAAACAAAACAAACAAGGTTAGTTTTCTACTTAACTGCTTCTTTTCTACTTTAGTGTCTGTGTGTGTGCGCACGTTGTGTGATCGGTGGGGGATGTCAAGATTTCATTGCGATATTTGTGCCTTGGATCCTTCACATATTTACTTGCCATCTTAGGACAATGACGCTGAGATTTGGGGCGCTGGTGGTGGTACACCAGAGCCATGGCACGTTGAAGCATCATTCCATCATGAGTCATGTCAGTTTCCGGCTTTCCGTTGAGCCACAACAAGTATAGCATCCCACTTGCTCTCCTGCACACCACAGCATCCTGAAAAGATTTAGCTACGGATGATGCGGCAACTGCTGAGTTCGTTCCCGATAATCTGCCCATGGACATTGACTTCATCGAGTCTTTCCCTCCAGGTGATGTGGTACACCCAGCCGCTGCAGAAGACACAGATGACAAACCGGTAGCTAAGGCCAAGCCAAAGCGTTCAGCACGCAAGCCTGTGACATCACAGGAAAAGAAACTCTCGCGCGCAAAAGGCAAAAAGACCCATTGGCTTGACTACCTCAAAAAACCTCTCTCAGCCATGTGTCCCGACCACCCACCCACTGCGAACAGCAATGCTGCCTTGTTTTACCTTCCCTGGAAGCCTCTCTGCCACATGCTTCCATCTCGCGCATAGAAAATTATGCTCCAAATCTGCGGGCTCAACAGAGTTTCGTGAGCCCGTAGCTACATCATCAAGCGCACGAATTAAAGCATTCCAAAAAGGCTAACCATCAGCCTTACGTGAATGCTTAGTCCACCTGGCTTTGTATAGGGCGCGGCCAACACTGTATTGACCGAATGAAAAATTAGGACGTGACAGGCTATCTTTTTCATGACCTCCTTGCCGAGCCCAAGCCAGGACTCCTGCTACATCCGAATAACCTGGATATGACGGCGAGCAAACCAAGGGTCACAGCCACATTGCAACAAAATCGTCTGCTTAAGTCGAATAGACTCTGCTACCCCAACAATGGCTGCTGGCTCGCTCAATTGAAACAACTAGGTGAGACCTGCTTCGCTTGGCATTCTTTGCTGCCGCCGGCATGTTCACGAAACGCTGGAAAACCAATGCGGCGCTGCAAAGAGAACAGGCTGTCTTAGCACGCCAAGCCGATTCTTCTAGCCGCGGCCTTCATCCTGGCCTCTTCACGGCCTTTGTGGCCGCGCCACACCTGGGCGACGCATCAGTTCATAGTGCTGCTAAGCAGTCTCTCACAGGGCTGCAGGTAAGCAAACTTGGGGCCCCGCCGATTGGATCTTCACAACGTCGTCTCGGCTGTAGCGCAGCAGAGCACCACATCTGAAAACGAGTTGCCCCCAACGCCACACGTTCACCTGTCGGGCGGATCAAGCACCGATATTAGGCGCACCGCTGTCGCCCATGACCGAACACGAATGTGTTGAAATTTGGAAACCATGTGAGTGAGAACAGACTACAAAACAGGAAGATGGCGCAGGGACCCGCGCCTGATCAGGGAGCCCCGTCGCCATCGACTGCAAGGGGAGAAAGGGGTCAGCTGTCGCCATGTCCATCATGATGTCTTCCTCGAATCTCAAGATCCAAAGAAACCACAGCATCCCAAGTTTGCAAACGCTTGCAGAAAAGCAAAGCATGAGATGGAACATTCCTTGGTGCCCGGCAACTGACTTGCTGAGCAAAAGATTCTCCGCGCGCAACGCAGCCTCAGGGAAGGGATGCTGCGCGCCACTTGAGCGCCAAAAATTCAAAGAAGTTCAAGTTGGAACACACAAATCTAACGAAACGAAGCACCGCGTCTTGAGGTGCACTCCGCTAGGCCCCCCCACTATTTCATTGGCCATCTGCTCTTTTTTCAGCTCATTGAGTACAAATAGTTGGCGGACCGCTGCGTCGGCTTCTTGCTTCTTGTTTTCAAGCCTGACCACGCATTTTCAAGATATCTTGCAGTAAATTCACTCGGGAGTGGTCGACGTACTTATGGTGACAAGAAACAACTAAGGGTTATCTTGCCTATTGGTTTCCTAAGAGGATCCTTTTGAACATTTCCTCTCACCAGTTTTAACACTCAGTGCGCAGGCCTTTCTTTTGCTCTTTGCCTTTCGCTGCGCCAAATGCCACCGCAAGCTGTTGAGCATTGGCCACAGCGTCCGGAAGAGGAAGCATCGCCATGAGCCGAACTTGAAAAAAAATCCCCCGGCCTGATACTGCGGAGTTTGTTGACATGCAATGTTTAATTCATCACTTCACCAAGACTTGGCTGAATTTCAGATTCATCTTCAAGTCACTGATCTGAGATTTCATAGCTACCTCAACGACATGGCCGAATGAAGTCTGCAATTTTCAAAAGTCAAAGACCCAGATTGAGATTGCTTCCACCATGACAGGTGCCCCCAACCCTGTGCCAAATGAGATTCAGTATTTTTCGCACTTTGCAGCTCAGTCATCACTATAGCACCTTTGGCATGGTGAAAGTTCTTGTTGCAGCCTTCTAAGATTTCACAGTCGGCTCTTCAGTCATGCTTGTTCAGGACCTGAAGGAATCAAAAGATAAAAGTGGAAAGAAAGATGAAAGAAAGCTAAAGGAAAGATGAACGTGAAAAGAAAGCTGAAGGTGAAAAAAGGGGGAAAGGAAACCCTGCCCAAGAGCGAAGACAAAGTGGAAGAGGAATCTGAAAAAAATATCTCTATATTATATATATATGTATAAACATATGTATATATATGTATGTATACATACATATGAGAAGAAGAAGAAGAAGAAGAGGAGAATCCAAAGACCGATGATTAAGAAATCGCTCCCCCAGTCAACGGCAGCTTTTTCAGGAAGTAGGGTTTTCTAAAGAGGAGGTGAGAATGCAAAGGCGGGAATGAGAAGGAACAGGAAGATAATCAAAAGGAGGAACCGAAGGCGATTGAGGCAGGTACTTTGGAAGAGGTTGCAAAAGAAAACCAGAACAAGGCCGAGCAAGATTCTGACAGAACCAAACGTAAAGATGAGGTTCCTGGGGTTGCAGACCAAAGTAATAAGCCTTTGCACAAGAATGCAGAGTAGAAGGAAAGGGAAATGAAAGTTGAAGAAAAAGAAGCAAAAGAAGGAGAAGCGCTGGAGCCGCAAGAGGAAGCAAAGACAAGACAAGGGGCAAGCAGCATGGCTAAACAATACAAGTACAGTACCTATATCAAATTGATATTATGCACTGCATTCTCACAAGTGCTTTTTCAAAGCGTGTGCATGGGATGCATGCCATGCAGCACAGTGCGCGCACATGCACACCTGTTGTATGTGTCAGCCAATCGCTAAGGAACACCGTCCAACAGCCACCGATCTTGGGGTGGCTGATCCGTTGGGGACTGCCGAAAGCTTGGTCTGGGCACCGCCGGAAAAGTTGGGCCCCGCGGATGATGATTAGGGGATTCTAAACCTGACAAAGAAAACACCAAAGAACCAAAACCGGAGCTCCAACAATCACCACCAGAATGTCCGGAAGAGTTAGCAGAACCCGATGACAACCACAGCAATGCAGCAAACGCCGCTCTCCAGGGAGGAGCTTACGCAGACACAAACCCCTTAGTCCCAGACGTCCCTGAGTTGAAACTTGCCAACACGAACAAGGAGGATGATGTTGAGAAAATAAGGAGACAACTTGAGGAGCAACGACTTCATCGAAGGGCAGCGAAGCAGTCAAAGGCAAAGCAAGAGGAAGATAAGAAAAAGGCACCCAGAGCAGCAGCTAAGAAAGCAAAAGCTAGAGCAGAAAAGCAAAAGGCGAGGCAAAGGCAAAGCCTGCACAAGACGAACCAGAGCCAGAAGAGACACAGGAGATGGAGGAGGAAGAGGAAGAGGAAAACCAAGAAGATGAAACGCAAGCAGCTTTGGATGAGCAAGATCGACAAATGAAGATCAAACGCGGCATGGAGGATAATGAGCAGCAGCCAAACAAAAAGGCCCCTTGAGAAGGAAGTCGCCGTAACAATGAGCCAAAGCGTAAACAGGATGAGAGGGATGATCAGTGGAAAGAAGATGCCAAGGAGCCTGACACTAAGGATGCGGAACCACCAAATGATGTCAAAGTTGAAGAAGAAGGAAAGGATGACACCCAAAGCTCCCGAGGGCATAGAAACATCACACTGACGTAAAATATAAAACAAAAACTCAAGCTCATATGTCCTATGTACTATTGATATCGGTGAGTCCTCGAATTTGCATCTGGGTTTATATGGTCATATTATGTTTCTGCGCTGGGGGGCCAACCTTTTCGGTTTCCTCGTTTTCCCACCCAGGCTTCACGCCCGATCGCTTGCTCTGGCATGCCGTGACAAGAACCTCGCAGAGTTGATCGATCTGAGAAGGAGAACTGCTCATACCCACTCCCATCAAATGAGCAGCTCAAGAGTGCTGGGTTTTTATCTCAGCTCATCAGGGTTTCTTGCTTCTAATCCCCTGTCTAACTTTTTGATATCAATTCGATTAATATCCATTTCAGGTCTTGGACCATGACAGCTAGAGAGGATCTTATCGATCCTACTGTTCGTCTCGATGATTGCAGCCCCATTTCGACTGTGCCTAACTCTTAGCCAGACTGACTCCAGTTTACAAACTAAAACGGACATATGCACAACTTTTTCTGTCCAGAATTTCCTGCTCACATATGTTATCTGATACTCCATTACCAATTTCAGGTTGGAGGCAAGCATGGCGTGACCGTCGGCTGGTCTACCATACGCGCGGATCGTGCGGCGCCAAAACTTTTACCACAAACCTCTTTGCGCACGAACCTAAGTCTACACTGTGAAAAGTTCTGCGCACGGGCTGGACACGCAGATCAATTGGCAGGCCGAAAAAAACTTTCACCGAGACACTTTTTTGACACAGACCCATGTACACAGAGATTTTCGTCACAAACCCTTCAACACACAGACCCTTTACGTGGAGGTCCGTTTAACACAAGAGTTGTTGACGACAAAGCTTTTACACAAAGATCTCTTCCACCCAGACCTCTTGCACAAACAGATGTAGACCAAGATGCAGCACGCAGGCCCCTTTACACAAACGCCTGTACAGCACTCACACACACACACTGTGCTTGCGCGCGCAGGGGCCGCGATTGTCTCAACACACAGATCCTCTTGCAGACAGATTGAATCTAAACTTGCAACACAGGCCCCTTTACGCACAGATGCTTTGCGCACAAACGTTTTTGCTGCAGAGCATTGCTTTTACGCAAAAAAGGCTTTGACACACAAACGCCTTTAAACTTTGCACGCTGCCCTCGCCACGTCGCTATGTGACATGATGTTAGGTGAGGTGAATCTTGGGTCGGCTGAATGCTGTGTAAGACGATTCTAGATTGCGTGCAACTTGGAAGACTATTGCTTCTCAAATTCTCTTTGACAAGCACTCCAAATGAGCCCTCAACATAGATTAGAAGCCGCTTGATGCACGCCAAACGAAGGTTTCCCTGCAGTCTCGCCCCACTTGCACTCCACGTCTGCACCATGTTGTCCCACCGAGCCTACTTTTGATGTCTCTTCAGAGGATCAGCGCCTTCCGCGGTACGAGTATTGAAAAGTTCCACGCGTGCTCAGATGCCATGCCAAAAAGGAAAGGGCTACATGGTTCTAGACTCCAAAACAACAACGCAAAAAACTGCAACCGCCTTGCCATTCTGGAGAAACTGGAGAATCTCCGTGGCCACAAGTTTGCTTGGATTCTTGTCCGGATGCCATTCCAGACACCTGAAGACATTTCAAAGCCGGAGAAGCCCTTAAAAAATGCAGTGATGCTCTGAACATTTGAGTAGCTTCAAGTTCCGGGCAATGTGTGCCATTTTTTCTTCCGTTCAGCGATGCTCGGGATGGACTGCGCGCGCAAAGAGATTGCCACTTCCAAGCAATTTGTCGAATTCGAAAGGAAGGAATGCACCAAGCCTGGATTCGTTGCAGGGCTTCCAAGACCGTGGCTTGTCCAGCAGCCAAAGCTTTGAGTTTCTCTGCCTGGCAAGCAAGCTTCGCTTCGAATGTATCTTTGGAATCTTTGTGCATTTTGAATAGACAAACCCGTGCCGCGTCCTGGCTCAGACTGCTCGGCAACCTTTCAACCTGAACCAGGGGAGCTACATTGTTTTCGTCCGCATCCGCATGCATGGCATAGCTCGATGCGAGCTGTCTCACGTTGACGACGACACAATGACTGATGCGGAGCCACGAAAATCCACTGGTGGCAACCCTCTGGCAGTGAGCTAAATATCCGCTGTGAGTCAAGACAGGGGGTGACTCGTTCAAAAACAGAAAGACTATTTGACCCGTTTGAAGGTGGGATTCGGTCGTTTTTCTTTCTGTTTTTGCAACTGAATTGATTTCCAACACTTTTTGAGTTTCTGTGTCCCTGCAACCTCTTCATGTCCCCTGGAAGCTTCAGAGTGAAGAGCATGCAATCTGACACCGCTGAAACATGAAACCAACACGGTATTCATAGCTCAAGTACACATATTTCAGAGCTGGATGTTGTGTGAACTTTCAATGTCTGCCGCCTATTTCGCTCGGCTTCAAGTCGTTGATGTTCCATCTGTGCAGAAACCGAGCAAGGCTGCCGAATACGAAGTCCAATGTGAATGCACAAAAGAATTCAACCAACATTCAAATCCAAGTAAATTGAAATTTTTCTGCCTTTAGAGCGCTGTGCTCCATTTGGACAGACTCCTGAGCGTGACGCAAATCAGCAAACCCTGTCAGACACGGTCATGCACATTCGGATCCCTAGAAAGCAATTTCTGCAAGTCGGGCGCGCTTTTCGAAAAGCCCGCCTTTTCTGCACGGATTTGTTCCAAATCTCGAAGGGCAGCCTCCAAAACTATCAGAAAGTGGTCTGTTGATGGTTGAACAAGTGCCCTTCCCCATGACTCTTTGCCAACGATGATGCCTTAGGAGCTCCACCAGGCGTAGCACTGGGCATTGCAAAGTATGGAGTCTTAGCTTTGAGTGTAGTTGACGACGGAAACAGGCATGTAGGAGGCAATGCAACTGGCGTAGTAGATGGCGGAGTCACTGGTGTAGCAGGGCTTGAAGGTGCTTGCATTTATGACATCGCTTTCTTAGCTTCCCGAACTGAGAGACTAAGACCGGCATTCTTCCTGATCCATCACGTTCCATGCATACGATGTTGTACATCTTCTTCCACGGGAAACCAAGCTAGACTTAATGATTAAACCCAGGATTTCCAGCGTATATGTTTGACTGCTTAACCATCAATGGAATGAAGGCAGTTGTCGGTTATTAACCCACTATTGTTTGTTGTTCTGTTGAAGACTGACTTTGAGTTCCTGCAGCTCTTGGGCCAACTTGTCGTTCTCAGAGGTCGACAGCTCAAGCTGCTTCGAGAGCTTCTTTTCCTCAGAGTGTTCAACATTTTCCTAACCTTAGAAGGTCGAATTGCATGCATGACTCGTTCTCGGCAACGATTTCCAGCTGGCCTCGGGTCGATTCAAAGAGCAAAGCGATCAATTGCTATGGATCGTTGTCACAACAGAACACTCTGGGGATACGAGATAAGCTTGTTACTGGCTGCACACGAGATCGAACATTGTTCCCAACAGAACATTTCTGACCAGATAGCCTTCCTTGCGTCAAGTGCCAAGAAGCAAAGGAAGTCAAAGAAAAAGATCTGTCTCCTAGTCTCCTAGCGCTCGATTGCTGTTTCAAGGAGCCAAGGCTAAGGAAATAGCATCCTGGCTCTCTACGGAGACGGTGCGTCGTATTGCCCGAAGCCAAATCCCGGAAGAACAGATTTTAAGATCAAGATGGGTATTGACTTGGAAACCCCGTGATGATAATGATCCCCTGAAAAATGAAAACGGGACTGCCTTGAGTGATAGCCATAAGCCAAAAGCACGATTGGTTATTCTTGGTTTTGAAGACCCCCAAATTGAGAATTTAGCTAGAGATTATCCAACACTTGGGAAGGATTCTCGAACCCTGATTTTGCAATACGCAGCTTCCGTGAAATGGCGCATCCGTAGCTTTGACGTTCAAACAGCATTCCTCCGAGGGAGCCGTTCAGATGGCCGCGTGCTGGGAATGGAACCCCCAGTTGAAATGCGTTCACAGGTGAAACTCCAGCCCTGGGAACGTTGCAAATTGTTAAAATCTGCATACGGCCTCTGCAATGCCCCACTCTTGTGGTATGAAGAACTGAAGGGTGCTCTCCTCAACTTGGAATTCCAAATCAGCCCTCTGGATCCATGCCTTTTTGTGTTACCCAAAAAGAATAAAAAAGGGGATCCATGGAGTAGTAGGCATTCATGTTGACGATGGTTTGGGAGCCGGGGATGAAGAATTTGAAGAAGCGATTCGAAAACTAGAAACCCGATATCCCTTTGGAAGCACTCATCACTCTGATTTTTGAACTCAAGGGGATTCACAGTCATCAAAATTGGGATGGCAGTATCGAACTGGATCAGACCAAGTATGTGGAAGACATTCCTCATATTGAGATACCCAGAGAAAGACGACAGTCCCAAGATCAACCAGTGGAAGGAAAAGAGCGACAAGCTCTTAGGGGTCTGGTAGGCAGCCTCCAATACGCTGCAACAAATACTAGACCAGATATATCAGCCAAACTCAGCTTACTGCAGGCCAAAATCAATAGCGCATGTGTCAAAGATCTCCTGGATGCCAACCGACTCTTGACAGAAACCAAGCAATACAACACGAAAATCCCCATCAAAAGTATTCCACTTGAAGACGTCCTTCATTCTCAGATGCAGCCTTCGCCAATAGAGCCAACTCCCAATCCCAAAAGGGGTGTTTAATTCTCGCGGCTTCTAAAAGCATAGGGGAATGGAAAGCCAGTGATGTTAGTCCACTTATTTGGTATTCACGAAAGATAGCTCGTGTAGTTGCCAACACGTTAGCGTCAGAAGTTTACGCCTTAAGTGGATCAGTGGATTTGTTGTCATGGTTGAGAATTCAGCGGTCATGGTTGTGTCAGCCCAGTCATGAATGGAAAAATCCTGAAAAATGTTTGGCCAATAGTCCTGAAGCATATGCCGTGGTTGACTGCAAAAGCTTGTATGATCTGATTCAAAAGACAACGATCCCACAATGTCAAGAATACCGAACCATGCTGGAAGCCTTAATCGTCAAGGACCGGATTAAGGAGGGAATTCAGATTAAATGGGCGCATTCTGCAGCACAACTGGCGGACAGCTTAACCAAACACATGGACTGTTCAGTGCTACGTGACTTCCTAGCAAAGGGCACATGCATCATCCACGATGTTGACGAAGTTCTCAAAGCTCGTGCCGACAAGCGCACCAAGAAACTGTGGATGAATCAGGATGGCCTTGGACAGCACGCTGGGGAAACTGATACATGGGTATCCTAATACTCTTTTGATCTCTGTATAGATAACTTAGAGTTTTATAATTTTTGACGAGTGTGATTTGTCCACTTGTCATCCATGTTCCAGCGGTCTGCACGCGACATGTGCCTGTTCCATCGGCATATCTTGCCTTGTAGGCTCAGGATCAAAGACTCAGGGGGTTGCGATCGTACCGATCAAAAGGAGCCATATCAGTGCCAGGGGCGGCTTGGTTGACCAGGGGTCATTGAGGATTCCAACGTATTTGACCAGGAGGTCATTAGAAGATATTCCAGGTGGCCAGGTGGCCTCTTCAAACAGATTCCCTTCGAATTCACTGGAGTGACATTGGCTGAAAGGGTTGGAGGAGGAACTGCTATCAATTGAACACTATATATATATATGTATACATATGTATATCATGCATAATTAGTATAGATATCGAGATATTTCTATAGGCAATGTGTTGTTTTTGGATTAGCAAAGATAACCAGAGGGCACCACATTGCATGGCTGCTGGACTATCAAGTGTCCTAACTCTTATGTGATTTGTTAATCCTACAATGTGCAAACAATTCAGCCAGGTTTGGCCTTTTGTGCTGACAACGAAAAAAAAATTGGCCTGTACGGCTGAGGGAAGCAACTAAGAGGTTGGTGATCATAGATCCCATTCAATTGAACAAAAACACTAATAATCCAGAATAATCCAAAATAATCCCAAATAAACCAAAATAATGCTTGTGATGTTCCCGTTCCATCCCATTTTTTCACCCTTCCAGTGTCAAAGCTTTCTACCAGCAGCATCGACTGGATCACCAGCTTAGTCAACAAAAACTGTCGCATCCGGGAATCCCGTCGCATTTTGGTTTATGGTTTTTAAAATTTATGTTATGTTCTATCAATTTTGCGTTATGTGTCACTAATTTGATCCACCTTTTTTGGTGGACTTAGTCACTATGATTGGTGGACTATGGTGGTTGAATCCCTATTTCACGCTGTTTCAGCGTGAACAAATTGCCATGAAAAACTGAGCCATTCAAAACCCTTGTGGGAACCATAAAAAACATGGTGATTCTGCCCTTTTTTGTGGAAGTCAACCCAGCATTTTTATGGGCAATGCCTAGCAATGCCTAGCAATGCCCATGTTGATAGCTGAGTTGGTTGACATCACTACCGCAACACATTGGGTGGAAGCAGGGGGAAATTTTGACAGCATATCTGGGGATCAACATCCATGTGTCATCATGAATCTCAGCATGTATAGATATATATATATATATATATATATATATAGATACATGTATATGTATATAGATACATATATAAGACAAATATAAATATATATATATGTGTATATATAATATATATATATATATATATATATATATATATTATAATCATCATCGATCCCCAATAGCTCGTTTTTTCATAGTTCCATTTAAAACATCAAAAAAAAACGCGGCCAGGGAGCTTTCAGGCAATAGCCTGACACGATGTAAATTCCTCAGCAGTACCGAAGCCAGGGACGCCTCTGTGAGATGCCGCAAAGCACGCTTCACCTGGCGGGTGAAATGTGAGTTGATAATAGACATTTATTATACCATTCTTATTATACATCTATTGTATATTATATATTATATATTGTAGATTATATATTATATACTATTTATTATTTTTTATTTAATAATGGTATATTATAGTACTATTTAGATATCATTATACTATCTGGACTAATATTGTTATTATCAACTATAGTACGATAGTGTCTATTGTTACTAGTATTATCAGATACAACAGTATTAAATGTGGCCCTATCAGATGAAATATATTAGTATACTATTTGCACTATTATTAATATTGCTATTATGATGCCAATATGATGATTGGCATAACCTTTATTATTACTAGTATAATTTATGCTTAATGTGTGTTGATGATTACCATCATTATTTAATGAAATGTATTGGTTTTTATATTACTGTTTTGCGTGTTATTGTTCTTGTAGGTGTTCCTGATGTATCTGGGATGATAATACGGAATCATGCAATATAGTGGACCATGTTTACTTTGGTATTTATATACAGTAATTATATAACTCAAGTGTTTATCTTGAATCGCACTTAATGATTTTTATGACACTAAATTCGTGGTGATGAAATCGACTAAATTCGTGGTGATGAAATCGCAGAATGGCCAACTGCGACTGGGTCTTGAACTAGTCGCACAGTGAATGGCAGGTAATTGTTGGGTATTTATACACCGCACGGGCATGTCCAAACTGAGATACCATGGGATATCCATGTTCAAGAACAAAACTCTGGAACATATGACATCACAATTAGTTCTTGATTATGTACTGTATAGAAATCCAAATATGTATCATGTCCAAAACTGATTCCATCAAATTTTGTCAGTACACGATTTTCAGACCCATATCTATCAGACTGGCTGCTGACATGTCGCAATGACTCAGATCTGTGAAGACACAATCGGAAGCACGGTGATGCTTGAACAAATCTGCCAACTGGTGAGAATTTCTGATCATCAATGGCCCATTCCATGTTGCGGATGTTAAAAACATGGCTAAACATGTAAACTTGGCTGGAAAATCCCATCAAATGGTTATCAAATGGAGGAAATCATGGAGGTTTAGCTGGGAAAATCATCGGTATGTGCGAGATTTTCCAGGCATGTGAAAGATTGCTGGAGGGTATCTACTAAGTGGTTTTTGATGTTTTTTGGGCATCCTTTCAAGCATTTGTCCATCGATTTTTGAGGAAATGGGAATGAAGGATCTTTCAAGATGTGCCTTTTTTCAGTGCATCAAACTGCTTCCACGATGTGATTCTACGACATTTGATGGATCCAAATTCCCAGTTCCCCTAGTTCCCAGTTATCTGCCATTCCAATTTTCATAGCCCTGCACCTCAAAAAACTTGGCCCAAAAAACCATGAAAAACCAAAGTGCTGGATTCCGACAAGTGGCCAAACGAACCAGGGAATGGAATGCCGCCAAATCGAAATCGACATCTGCATTCCACATCCCACTTTTCAGCTTCATGGGCACCTCTGCTGACAGAACTATGCCGGAGTCATGGCTGCTGTTCCTGTACCTTATCTAATTAAGTAACTACAGTCTTCTCATAAAACCGGTGCATAATCCTTACAGATATTGATATGCGTATCTGTACTTTAGCATAGCTATGCATAGCTTATCTATATCCTTGCAAGTCACCTGGATGTACCGTATACTGTTCGCCAAGAACACATCTGCCAGGTGCGGTGCCAAGGTGCCAAGGACATCACGCGCGAAAGCAACAGCATCGACTTGGTGTTGCTATCCACTGGCGACTTTGGATATTTCACCTATCGAAATTTGCATGGCACGCATTGCTGGAACGATTCGAACGGAACGATTTCTCCGGAGAGAACACCGCCAAGATGTTTTTGTGAAATGCCAGGCATGAAAACGATATATACATAATTATATATGATATACCTATACATATATATATAATACATAAACACATATATATCTATACATATATAATTATGTATACGTATATAATTATGTATATATGTATTATATATATATATATTATATATTATATATATTATATATATATATATATTATATATATATTGTGTGTATGCAATCTGCTTCCAAACAACAAATAGCCATCGCTTCCAGTGGCTCCCACCTGCTCGGGAAAGGGTCTCTCCGCAGCCTCAAACCTTGGCCGTGGCCCATTCGCTCGTGGAGTCGTGGAGCTTGTCATTCCATGATCTTCCCATTCATCTGGATATATCTGGATCATTTATAGATATTTATAGATATTTATAGATATTTATAGATATTTATAGCATTTTTCCGGCAATTTTGAGATAGTTCACCCAATGTTCACCCCAATCCTAACCATCATGACGTCGTGAGAGTCGTGACGTCAGGTCGCGATCCCCTTTTGGTCCACATACAATACTGTGTCGGTCAACATTTGTGTATCCCATTCTATTCCCATTAAATCCGACGATCTCCCCACGCATCTTGTGATATCTTGTGTATATCTTAAGTGTATGCCACCATCATCCCATGACTAATGGATATTATATATCTACACTTAGATATATATATAGATATATATATATATATTCACTAATGGATATACACTTAGATATAGATGATGCCACCATGGTTGAAGAATGCTACAATCTCTGAGCCCAGTTGCGGCTCACCACTCAAGATCCCAAACTTCATCATCTCTAAGGCGACGAGACATGGCTCCTCAGAATCGAAGGCTCCGAATTTTTGAGGACGGATAGGTTTTTTGGCTCAAGTCCTGCTAGAAAATCAACCAGAAAATTCTGAAGAAATTCAAAAATTCATCCAAACTCACTCAAATTCTCTCAAATGTACTATCTAACATGTTTCCTGAGTTTCCTGGCATTCTAATTCTAAGCTTCGGATCTTCAGGGGCCCAGCGGGCAAGCTCGTCAGATAAGATCTCAGATAAAATGTAAAGACTTAAAGAATAGATGTGCATATATATATACATATATATATATATATACATATATATATATGCATATATATATATACATATATCAGGATATATGCCAGAGTGGGGATGACGCGAAGTAAAGTAATTTTGAGATCTTGACCAGCTTGACTATTAAGATTTCGTTGTGGCAGCGGGGTGTTTCAACCAAAATTCACACGTTGTTGCCCTCCAATTTCACTTCAGGACGATTTAAAGCTGTATATATATATAATTGTATATATATATATTAATTATGAGTGGTTTGTGCCCACCCCACCCCTGTCAGCGCAGCAGGACAGCGCTGCACTGAGCAGAGGGGACGCGCTGGCCCTAAGGGCAACCAGCTTCTGTTCACACCCCCCACTTCGAAGGT
>Ga0126342_10009984_pt1 | contig 16987 bp, 17 predicted proteins | sample Cyp1metagenome_FD_92528 | JGI IMG/M metagenome (GOLD analysis project Ga0126342, IMG submission 92528) | Coral microbial communities from Lord Howe Island, Old Settlement Bay, Australia - Cyphastrea 1 metagenome | ecosystem: Host-associated > Invertebrates > Cnidaria > Coral ... | reverse complement strand
GAGGGAGAAGTGAGCCCTACGGCTGATAACCTGTGAACAAAACGAATCCTTGTTCTGGATATGTGGTTATTGAGCTGTGATACCCGTAGTGCTGGTAGTTCCGGACAGCGTTACGGCATTGCATGCAGAGCTCGGACTTTTTTTCCTCACGCAGGGACTTGAGCCAATACGGTGTTCCAAATGCACAATCACGTGTGTACATGATAAGTGCCCTAGCGTTTAGTTCCCTTTGACATATATATATATGTATAATTATATTATTCATATATAGATTATATGTGTCATGAAGCAGGATCATTGCCAACTTTGCAATTCGACTCATGGGACCAGTCAAATTCTGCGGTCGCTGTTCATAGCGGCAGTCCCGAGGAAGCTTCGCTGAAAGGCCGAAGTCAATCAACTTGATGTCCTCAGCTGAACCCGTGGTCCGTTTGGAGCAGGGGAACCACGATGTCTGCCGATTGATTTCTGGGGTGGGTGGCCCACTGATCCTCGATGATCCGGGTCAGTACAAAACCAACAGAAACATGTTAAGACAGCAGTGCCTCCTGGTTGTGAAATCTCTATAAACCACAATCTCTATAAATATAACTATATATATATATTTGTTGGTGATTTCAACCCTTCTGAAAAATATGAAAATCAATGGGAAGGATTATCCCATTAAATGTTCCAAACCTACCCGGAACTGAGGAGGCGACGGCGTTCTGTAGAGCCTTGGAAAGCTGCCATTTCCAGGTCCGACGCGGTCGAAGCGGTGCACCAAAATTAACCAAACATCATGATACATGGGTCATTAAATGTCCCCATTGAACATCACCCAACCATTAGGTATATGGTCTATAATGGCTACTATAAGGTGATGTCCAATATACCCAAAATGGGACAGTTACCAACCCCTGTGATACTAAGAGGCTTCATCTGAAAATACCGCATGAAACCCCCAACTTTGATGATTTCATCAGCCACCTACTGGTGCTATGAATTGAGGAGAAAAAACACTCCAATTGATTCCAGCTCAAGATGTCGCTGCCAAGGTGGTTGCTAACTCTCCACTGGATCTACTGGGTCGATGGACCCTACCCGGAAGTATCGGGGGCTCAGTGAGAAGGATATTTTGTGCCTGGCGCCGAGGTAGGCGGAGCATGGCGGAGCTGTGGTTGAGGGATGTCCAATCTAGGAAAGTGCTAGGAAAGTGCAACCCCAGAGAGATTCCTATCATTAGCTTCTTTCGCGCCAATTCGATACAACAGAGCTGTCAACGATGTCCAGACTGTCATTCCTCACCAGACCAAAACTCTGTCCAGCATCGTAAACCAGTGCCCGGCAACCCAACCTTAATGTCTCGGTGCACAATGTTGCAGCCATGGATATAATCCAGGGCCTGACATGTGTAATTCTCTCTCCACACTTGCTCGTGAAATCCCAATGTTTTTGTCAAAGATTGGTTTGTCCAAAAATTATGGGAAAACCGCATATTACATATGTTACTGTTTTGGAACAATGATTGCCCACATCAAGATGGCTTCACGCTAACCACAAAACTACCGTGTAAGAAGGAAAATGACAATCCATGACCTGCGAGCTACCTTCATCATCGTTTATCGTCGTAGCTAAAGGGAATACACCAAAACTACCATCCAATTTCGAGGTCCTGTAAACTAACCGAGATATTGAAACTCACCTTGAATCTTTTTAATAGGGAAATCATCCATAAATGGGCCATGTTCATCCATCTTTACGTATGTTAATTCCCCCAGGGTAGCCTATCAAACAGCACCCCCGCCGGTCCCCGGATCCTTCATGAGCTGCAGCCCGACTCTGGCCACATCCTGTCTTTTCATGTGGGATTCAACACAAACCCTTAACATCCCTTAACTATTTCCTCATGACCTTCCAGAAATGGGCTGGATTTTCATCATTCCTAGTTTGAGGTTTATTCTGAAGTTCACCGCCTTACATCTTTGAAATTGGTGGAATCAAGTTCAAACTGAGTCTCACGACTTCTCGCATGTGCTTTGCATACTAAAAATAAAAAACCAATCACATACAATCACCAATGAGTGATTGCGGATGAGTCAAGCAAAGTTCATGGCCAAACCGCACCTTTGTGTACACAGATTCCCCGCAGTTGTGGTATGTCGTGGTGAACCCACCGGTTTACCCAGTTTACCCTCCCCAAATCTCCCCAACGACCAACCAGATGCTTGGGATTTCAATCATCCCCAAATGGTAGTTGTTTGTGCTGGAGACGTTGAAAAAACGACCCGGGCAAAAAAAAGGTGAACGTTTCAGAAAGAACTATTGCAGGTTTTTTTTTAAAAAAATAGCAGTCATGCACGTTTCACAAGCCCCCCAATGACGTTCTTGTTGGAACTCTATCTATAGTTTTATTTTCTTCAGCCAGGCACGGTATCATGAACATGACCCAACTTGACGTCAACATCATCCAGGTTGTCATGAAAATCACACAATGTGTTTTCAATCTCAAAGAATGTGTTGTGAATATCAGTATCAATATCAATCTCACACAAAGGCCTACAGTCAATGACACCGAAGGCCGAAATGAAGCCCCAAAAAACTGGGGAGGCCGGGGCATGAGCCACGCCTGTTCAATGATGACAGCCAGCTCAGACTTCAAAGCCTGGTTTTCTGTCGGCAATCCGAAAAAGCCCCCACTGAGGATCTTTGTCTTCCAAACAAGGCACTGCTACACTGCTACATCGCGTTTTCGATGTGTAGATCTGTATATCATATTCAACACATTGTAGATATTTATAGATATAGTACGATAGCGTGAGGCCGATTTGTCGTCATAAAGCAACAAAGGATGGCCGAACATGCTGATGAGTCTAAAATCAATATTGCATTACACATTATCACATTATAAACATTCAAAGAGATATATATATATAATGTATACAATATAATGTATACACACGTGAAAAACGGACAGCAGATCACCACGCCTCAAAAAGTTCACCCCCCTTCACTCGCTCCATCACCACATAGAGAAACCGCTTGTCCTGGCGGGGCATGTCATGTACTGGGACTAGTCCTGGTGGTGTGTCGGTATATGGAAAAATGCGCTGAAATGCTGCGAAAAACCAGGGCATATGCTGAGTTACCCTATTTTCAGTTCGACACAAAGCCAAGGAATATGCTGGTTCGCACAAGGCAATCCTTCCGGAGGCAAAACAACAAGTTCACAGAAGAAAATAGTTGCCAAACTGATATGACATTGAACTGAAAAGTTCCCAACGGGAAGTACAGAGACTCGCGCTTTTGCTACCAAATCAACACAGAAGCCGCACCCATTCTCTCATCTACGGTTAAACGGGAAGCAGGGACTCAGCACTGTTGCATTTATTGCTGAGTGCAAAATTGAATACATATGCCCTCTGGCCCTCTGGTAGTTTAAGATAGGTATGGAAAAAAAGGACCATTTATAGATGGTTGCCTTATAAAAAGTGGTGATTTGCCTTGTTAAGTGGTGATTTTCCATATTAAGTGGTGATTTTCCATAGTTATGGTAAATCCACACAACGTAGCGCTCACTTTTCGGCTCGTCTGGTTCTGCAGTGTGCAAACAGCTGCCCCGCAAAAAGCGGCCGGCGAACCAGCGACACAGACCTGAGTCCGCAAGGCCCAATGGTTGAAACAGTCTTTTAGCATCAAGAGAAATTTGACATCTATAGGATGCATATACTGTATATATATAATCTAGAGAATATAATGACGTCTATATATTCCTGAGAATCTTTGAGTATTATATAACATTATATAACCATTTATGCATCAATGCACATCAATGGCTATATACAATATGCCATCATATAACAGCATTGTTTCTTGGGGTACTTGGCCCTAACCACACTGGATCGAAGCCGCGGCTTTTGTTGGAACCAATTTTCGGTCAGCGATTCAGATGAATCCAGGAGCATTTGCTCAGAGTCCAGGCTGTTTTTCTCTAGCCGATTTACTCCTGAAATCTGAGGACACACCAGCTCCCAATGGCTTGGTGAGCAGAAACTAGCCCAGTGCATGGAAAACTCTGCAGCACAGGATTGACATCGATCATCTGGACCAAGTTCAAAACAGTTCTCTGATCCGATTTGTCCAGCTCTTTGGAGTGTATTTTTTCGACATCTTCATCACCAAATCTGCACATATCTGCACCATCTTCACAAAAATACAAGCCAACTTTTTGTTGACCTGTAGATACCTGTAGTTCCTCATGTTTCTCTTAAAACATCTTAACTACAGCCATTGATCGGCCATCGCCTCTGTGGCCCAGTTTCCAGCCCTGCCAGCCATGATTATGTGCCCATTACGGACCCACGATCCGCTCAGTCAGCTCGTCCCGCGGATGAATGCGGAAACGAAACCAATACTCCTGGCACAAGGGGACCATGCTGGGGGATGCCAACCTCAATCTATGGCACCTCAGTCTATGAGTTGCTTTTTTTCAAAACACGGGGTTGTCTGAAAACGGGTTTTACCCGTTTTATCCGCAGGTTCATTATCAAACTTGGGGTCGGGCCCTCGCAATTTTCAAGCATAATACCTGCATGACTCAACCTCCACTCGGCACCAAATGCACCAATCCAGATCATTGGCTGATGGAAATCCCCTGCAAAAACATGAGCTGGCCACGGTTTTTTTGTAGTGCCTCAGCACATAAAGAATAACGGTTAGATTGGTTTGTGATGGTCTGCAATTCTTAATGGAACAAGTCTGTCTACGGGTCAATTTGACCCTGCACCCTTGGTGAACCCTTGGTGAACCCCCTTGGATCATGCCCGGTATCATAGGCGATCCATCATGACCTGAATTTTATCCCTCTGGAAAATGCAAAAAAACGTGGTCCAATGTGGTCAAGTAATGGGATCACACATGATATATGTATATAGTATATAGTATATATACATATCTATATATATATACATATACATAAATATATAAATACTACCCGACCGCCCCAAGATCGGTGAGTCAAAGGGTATGGCATTCCAAAAACAACGCTTTCCCTTTCAATAGGTAGCATTCTGTCAAACAAAGCAACCTGTTAATCTTAAGGAGGTAGTATTTGTTGGAAATCCTTTGTAAAAACAAAGTAAGTATACACTATTACTTTCAAAAAGGATGGGCACATACTCAGATCAGAATGCGCAGCATTTCGAGGAAGCAATATGTTCTAAATGATCATCTAAATGTATCTAATGTTCCTTGCAACATACAAGGCAGTTTTCAAACAGATTCAGAATGCCTTGAAATGACATGCTATGCCCTTCAAACATGTCTCATTGCTTTAAACATACTAAAGAAAATGCATTGTCTGGAAGTAATTCTAATTGACAAGAGCGATCTTTTCAAGGTGGCAATCCTTTTCAAACAAGTGACAATCCTTTCAATACAGTCACGTTTTTTTTCATAAGAGGCGCTGTTTATTTCAAAGAAGTAGCAATTGTGGAAAACATGTGTTTCTTTAAACAACCACTTTTCATATTAAGCATGCCCTATTCCTATCACTCGAAACACTTGAGTGCACACTGACTTCAGAAAGCAGAATCTAGCAGTAGTTGTGCTACATGGGCAATGTTTTCTTTTAAAATAGCACCATATGTTATTAAAACATAATACATAGGAACATGAATTATCATGTTCAAACATGCAACATGATTGTAAAGGGTGGAGTTTTTATCTTAGCAAGAGACATACTGGGGTTTATGGATATTGGGGCAGCTATTTATGTTTTGAAAATGAACCACTAAATGGTTTTAGCACCAACCTCAAGTTTCAAGATTAGAACGCGTATTGAATCGAGGGATTTGGATTCAAAATTCAGGCATTTTACCAAAAGCTTCAGAAAAATGTGTCAGACCACTAGATTGTTTCCATAGTTTTTGACAGTTGTGAGCCACATTGGCAAGATTTTTCAGCCTGTTTGGTGCAAGGCGCCAAAACTCGAGCACAACCAAAAACTCAAAAAACAACAAACCCTTTGGGAGAATATTTGGTTTGGACTCAAAAGATGTGTTCTTTTGTGTGTTCCTTGAGTCTTTTGTTTGTTTGGGTTTTGCAACCTGAAAAAATAAAGAACCTCATTGAGTGTGTTTTGCTTTTTTGAATAGATATTATCAGTTATCAATCAATCTCTCAAAAAGCAAAAAGAACACAATGTGTTTGTTGTTTCCCCATTTTAGGTTTGCTTTTTTGACTTAAAGAGTCTCAAAAACCAGGAAAAAACACATTGAGTTTTTTGTTTTTCAGATATTGGCTGACAGTATTCATGCAAGAAAGCTCAAGGTTGTTTTGCTTTTTTCATTTCAAAACCAAAGCGAGGCGAAACACAACAACTGCAAAAAAGAACAAACAAAGACATCTTTTGAGTCCAAACCAAACATTCTCCGAACAGTTCTGTTTTGTTTTTTCATTTTGCTCGAATTGTTCAATTTAATAGTGATCTGTCGTAGGAGGTGGTTCACAAATAGGACAAGTTAAGAATCAAATAGTTCGATATGTATATTGTATGGTACCCCTCCTCTTTCAATGAACATCTGTTCCAATCATGAGAATTAATTACACCTCAACCACTGATAAGCTTTGACAAGCTCAACCACTGATCTTTAATAAGCTCAACCAGTGATCTTTAACAAGCTCAACCACTGATCTTGGCGGGTGGGGTGCCATATATATACATATATATATATATGTATGTATGTATGTATATGTATATGTATATATGTTTACATATATATATATATGCATATATATATGTATATATATATATATGTATATATATATATATACACATGTATGTATTGTATATATAGTAGGTCTATTGCTGCCTGCCCCAGACCCGGCCTCCCAAACTTTCAAGTTCACCTGGCCATGTAGTGAAACACTGATCTCTGATTTTTCGTTGCAGTCACGGAATCTTGTTCAAAAGGAATGGTATCATTATATCATGAATGTCATGAAGAAGAATCAACGACCGACACATACCACAACTAAGCAACACATTCCAAAACCAATCGAAACCACATGAAAGCACCCCTCAACATGCCATCGCATACAGCAAACCAATTTTAGTGAATGATAAAATCCTGGTGCCTGACTAGGGCTCGGTCTCAACGTCTCGGTGGTAGCCACGTACCTGGTACATTGAGCCAATAGACAACAAGAGCACCAGTTGGATGAGACAAACGTGTCGGCCGTGTCGGCAGCGCCTGGAATTCAGGAATTCAGCTGAAGGTCCTGCAAAAATCGAAACCATGGAAGTGGACCATCGGACCACCAAAACATATTTGGAGGTTTCCTGAGTCATGGGGTTACCCCATTTCATCATCCATGAAAATAGATGGGTTTTACCATGTTTTACCTGAAATAAACCATCCAGCGATAAAGGGGTACCCCCATTTTTCTGAAACCATGGAACAACGAACAACTCAGTCCTGCGAGGAGAGTCGACCAAAATGAAAGAGTCTCAGGTCTCACCTGCTGAGGGAAGAAACCTTGTCGATCACTGGGGTCACTGGGGCTATGTCACATTTATTATACCCGGCCTGGTAAACGTTTACATAGCTATGGAAAATAACCATAAATTTAATGGGTAAATCCACTATTTCTATGGCCATTTTCAATAGCTATGTTGGTTTACCAGAGGGTATCTATGGGAGTACCTATCTTTGCGGAAGTGAAGTACCTGTTTCACATGTGTGCAAATTAAGAATTCCTCCTTTTTAGAAACAAGACGTGTCTGTGAAAAAGTATGGAAAAGTCCTATCAAGTCCTACTCTTCTTGCCCACTCCACTGTACAGATTTTGTGCTACCTTATTAAGATCACCTGCAACTACTTGTATCACCAGCAAAAATTGGAATGGGCAACGTGTGTCCACTAAAAAGACCCTCCCAACATTTTCCCATATATTGCCATCCGAATAGATTCCCATGCTTTCCCAACTAAATCAATGTTTGCTTGCATCTTTGCCGATCAGGCCAGCCTTGCTCCGCTCCTGTTCGCAGTCTCCCAGAAAAGTTCCCCAGCGATTCCTCAACTTGGAGAATTCCCGCCGCAAAGAAAACTTAAATAGTTGAAGCCATATTGATGCATAGCTATATAAATATCCATGCTCTTTCTCTCTATAACAATATTATATATATATACATTAAAACATATCATGTATACATCTATCTTCATATATATCTATAATATATATATATTATTAAAGATTATTATTACTTATATCATTATATATATATTATTATTGTTACAATTATTATTATTGTTATCATTATTATTATCATCGATTATAATTACTAATATTATTATTATATATTATATATTGCTATTATTATATTATATATTGCTATCATTATTGTATACCTGCATTATTATAATTATTATAATTATTATTATTATTATAATTATTAAAAATATTATAATTATTAAAAATATTATTATGATATTATCATTATTACTATTGTTATTGCTACCATACATATATATATATATGATTAATTATTACAATAATAATTATATAATATTATATATATAATGTATTATATTATTATTGATAATAATTATTATTCATATACGTATATTCGCGTATATATATATACACCATATACATCTACATAGTCTATCTACAAAACAGATCAAACCCTATGTCATATGTGTACTGTCCACAGCCAGGTCCCAGCTTCGTTAATACCTCACGGCCCAAATGTAGCAGCAGGCTGGAGGTGAACTCAAAGGCTGTCGGGAATTGCTGCGTCATCTGATGAACCTCTTGTGATGCTGGGAACCCGTCCGGGGATTCCTCAAAAGGGTGGATGTTTCACAAAAAACACATTTTTGATGGTGAAATAAGCCACGTTTCATGGTGAAATAACATGGTGAAATAAGGGGAAAGGAGCCATAAATATGGTGATCATCATTTTGCCAACTGCTTCACCAAGCTGAGCTGGTGGGTTTCAATGTAGTTTCACTTGGAGCAGATCACTTGACAGAAATAACTTTTTCGCGGTCCCCTGGCTGCAGTGCGAATTATGTGTGCTATTCCACGAAGATACTGGCCGACAAGCCGAGCGCCCCAGGGTCGATGAGATACATGATACATTGGCATACATTGGCCATGCCAAGTTGCACACTCCAACCATTGCAGAAAAATGGGACTGTACCTAAGTGCACGAAGTATAGCACCCCCCCACTGCAAAGTTGAACACCTGGATTTTTTTGTGGGGAAACAAATTTAAAAAATTCATCTCACCAACTGCAGTTATGGCCATTTATCAGTTGTAAGTACTTGTAACCCCATTTATAGAATGTATAATCCCATTTATAACCAGTTATAACTGGTAAATGGCCATAACTGTGGACATATCTGGAAATACTGTGCATTACTGTTCTATCTTTTTTGGGCTAAAAAAATGCGACAAACCTTGACGAATCCAGTGGGCCCAGACTGTAGGGTCATGGTCCAAAAAGCGTGATCCTATGTGATCCTTCAGATTACCCATCACCAATATACGCTTGCAAAACGCCAACACCAGTCAGGGACATAATTGACTAGGCATTCTATAATACACACACACACAATCTTCCAAACATTCCTTAAATAAATCACATGTCATCAACATGTATTGTATAGTTCGCGTATCGCGTAAGGGCTACCAAAAAATCCAAGGGATGGCCAGCGCGATGCTGCGATAGCACTGCTGCCATGTCACTCGCTGGTGGGCTTCTCACCATTTGCGAGTCGTGTGCGAAACCGATGGCCAAAAGAACAGAACTCCTGCCACGCCCGGCTCTTTCTTCATCTTTTTTCTGCCAACCATCTCCAATCTGATGGGTTGATGAACATTCAAACATCAAACATATCCTGGTTGGTGGTTTCAACCCCTCTGAAAAATATTAGTCAGCTGGGATAAGTATTCCCAATATATGGAAAAATAGCACATGTTCCAAACCACCAACCAGTATCCATAAACATCATCAAACGTTCTCGCAGCGACGGGGCGTCCTTCTGGATCAAGAGCAGCAAGCCGCGCAAGGTGCGGTAGTGTGGATCCATACAAAGCATTGCCACCTTGAAGGAACTGACAATAGGGGCATGGCGCAGAATTTTGATCATATATGCCATATGGCGCAACAAGATGCAACAAGTTGTTGCATAGGAAAACAAAATACGGTAGTTTTGATCAAAAAAAATGTCGGCTCTTTAGGGGTACTCCATGTTTGAGCCAAACCCCAGTTGGGTACCTGTCCAACCAAGGTTGGCTGGGGCTCCTGGGGCTCCTGGCTGAGCTGACTTGTGCAGTGCGGTCCCAACCATCGGAACAGTGGATGAGCACGTTGCATTTCAGGACGTCCTGGGGCACCAGTTTCACGACAACCAAGCGAAGCAAGTCACAAGCATGGCACCGCTGGTCGCGTCACAAGCATGGCACTGCTGCTGTCAGGTCACAATCTCATGGATGACCATGTTTGCACATTGAAAAATGGCACCCATGATGTCGTACCTGAGACGTTGCGAAAATCGGTTCCGGTGGAGCGGCCCCATGTGCCATGGGGAATAGGAAGCTGCAGCCAACAGCAACCAAAGGAATCGAAGAAAATTTGCACTAAGCATCACTTAGCCAGTAAAACACATTGACGTACTTGCATCCCCAACATGCACACATCACAACAATGTTCTGAACTCTGCCAAGTTACCAGCCAGAGTTGGCAACATCTTTGAACCAGGATCCTACCTGCGATGATACTCGGAATCAGAATTTAGTTGAAGGGTCACCGAACGTCTTCGGTGAACTCTTCAAGAGCATGCCCAAACATATTTATACATATTTATAGTTGTGGGATGTTGTGGGGGCAACCATCTGATTAAGAGATAAGCTAGATTCTCATCGCAATTTATATATTCGTTTGCAATTACTTGACTCAGCATCCAGAGTCGGGACCAGCTTGGCAATGGCTTCCAACACTTCAGCATAGATCTTCAACATTCTGACAGTGGAAGCCATGGTGATGAGAACCAGCAAATTATGAAGCAATAGCTGAAGCAATAGCCATTGTGAAGCAAGAACAAATCTGGCCATGATAATCATGATAACCGCATCATTTATCATAAATGCCAACCAGCCGTTGTTTGAAGATGTTTGAAGAACATGGATTTAATGACACATAGTATTGCGTATTACTATGTATTACTATGATGATAGTAGCCATGATTGTCATCATTGACATCTCATCATTGACATCTCATCGCGCCTCATCGTTGCTGAGGCCACTAACAGCCTGCCCCATCTTCTTCCAAGCATCTCCTCCAGAAACGTGCCCGAAACGTCTGATTGTTTTTTTTGTGGCTCCAAAATGCACAAATTAATGTCTACTGTAATGACAATAGGGATGTTTACTAACCAATCTAACGATGATCATTTTGGATATTTAATAATTCTTAATCATATTAATATATATTAATTTAATCTTCTGTGATATTGACAATATTGATTGATGATCTTGTATGCAAGAGTTGCCTTTATGAGTACCGTCCAACTTGGGGGTGAAATGATTTTGAGGTATGGCCATGTGCAGCGAATTTACACGACTATCAAAGTGGTCTGCTAAAGTGGTCTGCTGACTCCATGGATGATGATCTGCATCCCATAGTGCCAACACAGTCAAAGGGTTCACAGTTTAGCCTTCCCAACACCCTTCAGATCGTTGAAAACATGTTGACCAAAAAGAACTCTCCTAGAGTCCTCGATCTAAATTTACGCAACTGCAAGCTCTCTACGGCCAAATGTAGCCAATGAGCACGAATGCTGCATTAAGCCCGCTTAAGGAAACAGTTTGAACTTCTGTGGGATTCACGTTGCTAACAAGCATCGAACTCCATGAACATTGTCGATGTTGCCGAAAACCAGGCGGCAGCCATCATAGTCTGAGATTAAGCGGAAGCGGTGTGCACATGACAGGAAAATGTGGGATGGCCCCATGCAGTTGGCCCTACCAGGCCCTACCAGGCAATGCGGAGGATATGGATCACCAGATGCAGCTGCTCATTTCAAGGTCCCAGCAACTTTCAAAGCCACCACCATTGCATTTGTTGGCATATGCAGCTTTCCTGCCAAATGGCTGCGTCAGTTTCGAAGAGTTTGGAGGTCCCTGAAAAAGGATGAAAAAGGAGTGTACGTGTGACATCTTCGACGCAAGTGAATGGCATATGAGGCTTGACAAATTAGCAAACCACACTCAACAAAGAACAATAGGCAGCTTGCACAGTATAAGTGCAATGACTTCCTGGTTTCAAATCTAGGCTACACGATCTGAGAAAACAAGGGATGAAGAGCTGATTTCTAAATGTTCTCAACCATTAGCTGCTAGCCTGGTCATTGCTTCGGTGAAAAAAACAAAGAAAACTCCTCAGCACCATACCCCAATCAGTGTCCTGGGGCGCAAATCCAGCACCAACAATTGCTGGTCTTTGCCGCACCTACAAATCCAGCACCAATTTGTCCCAAGCCTTAAAGAGATTTAAAGAGCACTGAAGCCTTCTCTTGAAACCATGAGTTCAGATTAGAATATCATTAACATTAATTAACAGTTAACACAGACAGCACCAATAAGCTTTGCTTGGCAGCCTGGTGTCTATTAGTAATAAGTAATATTAGTATATGTCCATCTTTGCAGGAAAATAAGCGCCTGATGGCGCTTAGCATCCTCTCATCTGACGACTCCGGCTGTCCTCCGCCACATGACACGTTGTAACTCCCAGGCCGTGACAGTTCCCAAACTGCACAGGAAGCCGTTCTTTGTCTGAAGATGGGGAAGTTGTTCAAAGGAAAATATGGCAAATCACGATAAATTGAACATCATCTTCCCCATATTGGCATGGCAAACAAATCGTGAATCCATTATGATACACTACTAAACCCCATCAAATCGGATAGTTTTTGCGGTTTAGCAATGTATAACATACCATAACATACCCATTAGTCTCCCATTTCTGGAGGACCGGTCGCCGTCCAAAGGAGGACACGCCTAGCAAACCCTCCATGGGCTGCGCGCAGCGCCACAGAGATGCGAAAGATGAACTACACCAGCTGAGGGTCGGCAATCGTCCTGGAGGCATATCCACTGGTCGCGTGTTGTTTTATAAAAAACCGTAGAAACATGTAGAAACTACATGAAAGATCATATATCCAAAGGCATATTAGTCCCTCAGGAATCCATCTTTCAATCTTTCAAAAAAAATGACACGTCGTGCATGAATATGATCCAAATGTCATTGTGTCATTGTGTCAATCTTTACCCTTGGCCCACCTCTCTTTCGAAAGGCAGCTACGCGCTGCAGTTGCTCGTCGCTGGTCTCTGCTGGCAAGACCAACACCGCTGGGTAGGTGCTGCACAGCTGATAGCTGTCTTAGTGGATCGGATGGGATCATCCCGAATCAAATGGCTATTTCACTGAGGAAAATGGGGTTTCAGCGTCAAATTTGGGAGCATACTTTCAAACGAAACCAACTGTCTTCTGAATTGGTTGCGACATTAATATCTTGACGCCACACCCTGCGGCCCAGAATCTGTTGACAGAACCTCGGATCTGAAAGGATGATCAGCGGCCGCACGACCAGGAAGGCCCGGGTCAAATTCGGCAGATCTTCTCTGATGGTCAAAGTACATCATTGATGCAATTATGTCACTGTATGTCACTATGTCAATGAATGATTCATGCCCCTTTCAATCTTAAATCATAACCGGACAACAACTGTTCAATTCTCCTCAAACCTCGCCAAATACAATCAACTATCATCAAAAATTATCAAGGATCTTCAAATATCATCAACTAGTGTCAAAGATCATCAGAAACCATCAAGTAGTGTCATCTATCATGAAATATCATGAAATATAATCAACGATAATCAAATATCATCAATACGCATCAACATCAACGATCATCAAATATCATCATTAATCATGAAATATCATCACATGTCATCAATTATAATCAACTATAAATCAGACTTCTGAAATCCTCCAGCATCCCATGTCTGATATGTTTCGATGGTTTTGCTATCGTTGTGTTTTGAATTGAAGATATAGTTTGGATAGGAAAGCGGTTATTATTTTGATACGATTTTAGACCTGGTCTTGGATATGAAAACCATACCCACCCTTGAAACCCAGAAACATAGCATGAATTCATATCACCATCACAAAATAGATATGTTGAAAATCCTGCATTCTAGAGACTTAAGACTTCTGAGCACCATAATCCATCACCAGTAAAACCGTACAAGGCGGTGGTGGAAGTTTCAAACATATGAAACCTATAGGAAAGGTTGGTTGTTGTGAATCACGGATGGCGGAGCGAATCCACTGATGGACCGAAAGGTGGTTGTGATTTTTGGAGTGGTTGCAGTGGTCACCTCACCCACAACTGCAGGATGTAGTGTGGTGTAGCGAAGTGCATTGTAGTTGTAGCGGAGTTGATGTTATAATGTTGTAGTTTTTGTGGTTGTAGTTGTGGTTGTACTGTAGTTGAAGTGTAGTCGAAGTTGTAGTTGTCGTAAGTGTAGTAATTGTAGTAGTTGCAATAACTGTAGGAGTTGCAGTTGTAGCTGTAGTTGTAGTGTAGTTGTACTTGTAGCTGTAGTTGTAGTGTAGGGTAGTGGTAATTGCTGTTGTAGTAGTGTAGTTGAAATTGAAATTTGAAGTTGTACCTGGAGTGTAGTTTACTGGTAGTGGTAGCTGCAGTTGTAGTTGCAGTTGCAGTTGTGGTTGTAGTGTGGTTGAAGTTGTAGTTGAAGTTGTAGTTGCGGTTGTAGTTGCAGTTGCAGTTGCCGTTGTGGTGTAGTTGTAGTTGTTGTTGTAGTTGTAGTTGTAGTTAGAAGTGTAGTTGTAGTTGTAGCTGTAGTGTTGTGTAATGGTAGTTGTAGTTGTATTTGTAGTTGTAGCTGAAGTGTAGTTGTAGTTGTAGTTGTAGTTGCATTTGTAGTTGTAGTTGAAGTGTAGTTGCATTTGTAGTTGTAGTTGAAGTGTAGTTGTAGTGGTAATTGTAGTTGTAGTGTTGTGTAATGGTAACTGTAGTTGTATTTGTAGCTGTAGTTGAAGTTGTTATTCGAGGTTGTATTTGTAGTTCTTGTAGTTGAAATGTATTTGAAGTTGAAGGTGTAGTGGTAGGTAGTTGTAGTTGTAGTTGTATTGTGGTGTGGTGTAGTGAAGAAGTTGTCTACCCCTCTGTCTATCTGCAAGCTTGAAAACGAAGCTATTCTGCGAGACTTTCTGTTTTTTGAACTTGACAACATCCAAAGCGCAGTATTTCTGCGAGACTTCCTCAAGTTTTTAAGTTGATGACATCAAAAACGAAGCAACTCTGCGCGACTTCCTTCAATAATGGAAAGTTGAGTGCAGTTTTGCGATTTTTCCACTCCATCTGTCTAAAGTACTGCGCCTGCCACGCAAAAGACATCTTGCCAGATCGTCTGCAAATGTCCCACTCCGGCCATCGTTTTAGGACATGCTACAAAGGCCTCATGTTTTGCTTACTTTTGGCAAGGTGCATAATCCCGTGCGCCTGCCACGCAAAACGACACCTGAACCTCCAAAAGTGCTCCGAACCCGTTAGTTCTTTACACTTTTGACTTCGAAATGTGCTCCGCGCCACAACGGCGTGCACTTTTTTAACATCTCAACTGCCAAAAGTGGCCCGAGCATGGTGTGTTTTGTACATTTTGACTTCCAATTGCGCCACAACGGCCTGCACTTTTTCGACATCTCAACTTCCAAAAGTGGTCCGGGCGTGAGGTGTTTTTAGCTTTTTTCACTTCCAAATGTGCTTCGCGCCACAACAGCGTGCAATTTTTCATCTCTCATCCGGCCAGCTGGCTCCGCACCCGCCGCTTTAGCGAGCCTACTTTTCAACCCTCCGGAGCTACAAATCATTGGAAAAACACAGTGTTTCGCGACTTCCCTACCTTTTCGCGCACCTGGATCTTCTTTCCTCTGAAGCTTTCTCTTTTTTGATCTTCTTTCTTCTTCTCTTCTCTTCTCTTCTCTGACTCTTCCCATCTCTGCTTTTCATCTGTCCATACTGTCGGAAGTTTGACTTCTAAACTTCCTTCGATTTTCAGCTATCATCAAATATCATCAACCATCATCAACTATCCTCAACATCAAATATCATCAACTATCAGGAAATATCATCAACTAGCATCAGTTATTATGATATATCATCTAATGAATCATCAAATCAAATCACACCATGCTTTCCAAGGCACTAATTTTCCAAGGACAACCTGGCTGTCCAACGCCCATCCTCTGGAACTCTGTTCCTTGGCGGGAAAAAACCTCTCATGGAACTGGTGCAGTGCGTGTCCTACAAAAACTTGGCTGATTCATCACTGATAGTAGTAGTAGTAGTAGCAGTAGTAGTAGTAGTAGTAGCAGTAGTAGTAGTAGTAGTAGCAGCAGTAGTAGTAGTAGTAGTAATAGTAGTAGTAGTAGTAGTAGTGGTAGTGGTGGTAGTAGTAGTAGTAGCAATAGCAGTTAGTGTTAGTAGTAGTAGTAGTAGCAGTAGTAGTAGCAGTTAGTAGTAGTAGTAGTAGTAGTATTAGTAGTAGTAGTAGTAGCAGTAGCAGTAGCAGTTAGTAGTAGTAGTAGTAGTAGGAGTAGTAGTAGTAGTAGTAGCAGTAGTAGTAGTAGTAGTTAGGAGTAGTAGTAGTTAGGAGTAGTAGTAGTTAGGAGTAGTAGTAGTTCGGAGTAGTAGTAGTTAGGAGTAGTAGGAGTAGTAGTAGTAGTAGTAGTAGCAGTAGTAGTAGTAGGAGTAGGAGTAGGAGGAGTAGGAGTAGGAGCAGTTAGTAGTAGTAGTAGTAGTAGTAGCAGTAGTAGTAGTAGTAGTTAGGAGTAGTAGTAGTTAGGAGTAGTAGTAGTTAGGAGTAGTAGTAGTTCGGAGTAGTAGTAGTTAGGAGTAGTAGGAG
>Ga0126342_10009983_pt1:0-15000 | contig 16988 bp, 19 predicted proteins | sample Cyp1metagenome_FD_92528 | JGI IMG/M metagenome (GOLD analysis project Ga0126342, IMG submission 92528) | Coral microbial communities from Lord Howe Island, Old Settlement Bay, Australia - Cyphastrea 1 metagenome | ecosystem: Host-associated > Invertebrates > Cnidaria > Coral ... | reverse complement strand
CCATGCATGTGACCGGTGCCTCAAAACTCAGTCAGGTTGCACCTAGAAAAACGCAACCCTTTTTTGAGCCACAGGTAGTTGTCACTCCAATGGTGCTAGTCTTCCCAGGACATGTTCATGTGACCGAGCTAGATGACGTACAATCACAAGAAGAGGAAATGAACTATGCAAGAGGGAAACCCTGCTGGTAGGTGGCCAGATTCACTGCTCCAGGAAAAAATTGGATGGAGTTGGTAGCAGAGAGCCCCCAAGATGCTGGTTTTTAGTTGTTTCATAATATACCCCAGTAAATGGGGTGCCCACAACAAACCATCCCCAAATTGTTACGTCATGATTGATATCATCCTACTTCACTTCATGGCCTCCGCGGTTGATCAGGCTGATGGTTCTTCTCCAGAGGCAAGGGGCCACCAGAAGTGGCGGCTCAACATTGGCCAATCGCATAACATTGGCCTATTTAATATATCAAAATAATTCCTCAATATATTCAATATGCAATTGAGTCAAGGAGGGGTCAAGCTCGTGGAGGACGTTCAGGCTCCTGAAATATCAGACATATCAGAGATTTCCGAGATAGTTTGAGTTTGAGGTTCCCCCTTAGCTCTGGGGAAGCCCAAGAGAACGGCACTGGGAAGACAAGGACCTGATGTCCAGTAACAAACCCATCAGCAGCCGCTGCCTTGCTGCCGATGAAGTAGTTTTTGCGTCCAATTTTACCGGCATTGAGGGATCAATGTATGTTCACAATTTACATTCAAGGACAATGCTGCTCATGAGGCAAAAGTGGCTCAGGAGCAACTGTTCACGGATGGTGGGTTTGTGGAGCACTCTTGTTCCAAAGGCAGCAAAGTGCTCATGCAAATTCGAAAGAGGGGTAGCGCCACAACCCGACGCAACAACCCCAACTTGCCCGACGCAAGGAGTTTCACTGATCTTTGTCCCAATCGCGTTTTGGACTGACTCGGTCATCGCTCGTGTGCGTAAAAGGGAGCTGCGATCAAACACCTACGAGCCTGGTAAAACAAGGACGGTGTGTGCTAGGTTTGGGTTTCACATGAACCCAACCGAAGAATAGGTTTTTGACGAGAGCTTTCTCTCGTTGTCGAACTTGCCTTTTCAAGGTTCGAACATTCAATCTTCTAGGGTTTTTGGTGTTCTACCCGCCATGCTTTTCATCATTCGAACAAGCCACCAGTCATGATATATTTTCGATGGTATGAGTCAAAATTAGACCCCCTGATATGGGTGATTGAATGATCCCATATGATCCCATAGCCCATCCAAAAAATCAGATCCTCTCCCAGCCTGGGACTCGGAGTCACCAGATTCACCGCTGCAGTCTGAATTGCTCAGATGACTGGGGCGTGTCCATGGGCGCCTACCTATGTCAGGCTGATGCCCGCCGTGCACAGATTTCGGCACCTGTTGCGTTGTCAACGCAGATTTTTGACTCTGAACTCCCTTATTTTGTTGGCTGAATATGGCTGAATGACGATTTTTCTTCGTGAAATCCCTGCTTTGATCGGAAAAACCATCACTTATTCCTAATTGATGACGAAATCTGAGGTCTTTGTGGGTTGAATCAGGATTTTCATGGATTTTCTGCAGGGGAAATCCTCATTTTTCTTTCTAAAACCATCTAAAACCGCAGATTTTAACTGCTGGGCTCGGCGGAGGCCCTTCCTCCATGTTAGCATCGAGGTGCCAAAGAGCGAAAAAAACAGGGTCGGGTGGATGGTGGTTTCATGGAAAAAATCAGGGAAAACCCACTGGTTTTTCGATGGATTTTATGGATTTTTAGACTGTAGTTTGATAGTGTTTACCATGAAATGTAGGATGCTTTCATGTAATATGGTCCCATTTTCCCTTAAACTAGGTCTGAGAGACCGAGAACGTGCAGGTTTTGGAATTTTGGTACGAGGACATTCTTTATAGTTTTCCTGGTCCAGTTGTCCAATTCTTGGCGATTTTATTATGTCCAACTGATCCAACTGAGTGTTTATATCATGGAAATCGAGGGGAACTCCCCAAAGGTAACATCAACAAGAGCTTGCTGCTGAGGTTATACGGTTATCCCATTTCAATCCCCATCAACCCTGACTTTTCGGGGTTATTCACCCAGCAACCCAATGTTGGGGTCCTCTTGGATTAGGGACAGACGCAAACTTGGGAACCAGATTCTACGATATGATCAAAAGCTTCCATCAGACATTCATTTTTCATACAGGACATTGGGGGTATCCCCAGTTTCAAGAGAAACTCATATAATCATCAAGGGGATGTGATGGATTTGTGCTAACAACATGTATGTGCCACACATTCAAACACGTTTTTTCTTTCGGGCTATCGACCTCTGGACGGGAGCATTGGGTCCCAGGAGCTGCCATGGAAAGATCCACCATGCTATTAATAGGTAAACCATCTATTAAAATGGGCCATCGAAAAACCATGGCGAACTGTTAACCAGAGGGTATATACATAAATCATATCATACACTATATTTCTCTATCTGAGGTCCTAAGGTCCCTGGTCTGTGCCTGGCGCCAAGGTGTCTTGTGTTTTTCTTGGCACGGATTGCAGCCATCCGCAACGATGATGATGAGGCTCGCAGGGTGTCGTTGGGTCCGGTGTCAACCTTTGGGGGGATCTCCTGGCCGCCCCAGGGTTGGGGCCCCATGGTATGCCATTCCCATGGTTACCATACGCCTGCCATGTTGGACGTTTTTTTTTTGGGAAGTTTTTTTTTGGGAAGGGACTACGGGCCCTTTGAAGTCCCATCATTTTTGGGAAACTGGTGCATCTGAGTCCAGTCACATAATAAGTTCTGATAACTTTCATTGGCAGGTTCCCATGCCCGGTCTTATCCCATATTTCAGTGGGAAACTAACCATGTCTCTTTGCACATATTTTTATCTCGCATGTCCAGGAACCAGAATAGAACCATGATTTAAAGATCGTTTAAGTATGTTTAAGTTTAAGAATATTTTTACCCAAGTGGGACTCCCAAAAATTAACAGATTCACAACACTCACGTTCCGGGTTTCGGGTGAACCATTTGCCATTGGTTGTCTATGGGGACGGCCACAGGTGGGCCAGTTGCTGCCCCAAGACGCCTGGTGGCAACACGCCTTTCACTCCGTTTCCGCGTTGGAAGCGCGTGGCAATGGCACCGGGAAGCCTCTCTGTGGGCATGCCACCAACATGGGCCTAGAGGCGGCGGAGTTTGGGCAGATCTGGATTTGGATGCAGATTTTGGCAGATTTTGGTTCGTTTGAGTTGGTTCAAAAACGGTGGTGTAAGCAACCAGAATGAGGCCAACTGGGCCATTGGCCATTTTTTTGTAGCCAAACATAGCCAAACATGTGTTAGATTCTGTTAGATATTGATTGGATGTTTGCTCGACTTGGGGGACTTTGCAGGGAGGGTTGCTGACATTTGCTGACCACGTACTCATTGGAAACGGTGAATGTGCGATGGTAACACCAATGTGTTGGATTTTGGCTTGATGGCACAACTGGGAAACCCACAGCCCAGCTACAGGCGGAGAGAATCCCGTAAGAACTGAAATTTCCGCAAGCATATAATGAGTGAAACATACCTCGCGATCTTGGAACACCTGTAATGTCAGCCATGTTGACCCCTGGTCGGTGAATTTCTATCAGGGTTCCATTTTATATAGTACCATGATAGCATCACTAAAAGAGGGGCAACCATCAATGGATTGGTATCTCCAGGAAACCATAGATTTTCCCATTAAATATGGGGCTTTCTGGTTAAAATTTTCCCTTAAACCAATCCATTGAAACCAGCGATTTTTGGATCATCCCCGCAACGCAGGGGCACCTGTTACACTGCGACGCCCAATTGTCCAAGATTCGTGAGGCTTTTGGCGTACCTGGCCATGATGAATGAAACATGCAGAGTTGGCATTGGATCAGATCAGGTTTGGTTCTCTTTCACTACACACACACATATATATATACAATTATATATAATATACACATATACACATATTATACATATGTAGTACAACTATATCCGTGGTCCGTAATCATAGAAATTCTCCCGGTGGTCATGCTACCTCCAGTAAACTTACAAACTCACATTGACTTGGAAGGTTCAAGGTGAACTGCCAGGAAAAAGTCCACACATGGCGGCTGGAAACTTCTCTGTGATCCCTAAGGACTGATCGTGACTGAATACCCCCCGAATTGATCCGAATTGAGCTAGACGTTCCTGAACTTTCAGGGTATGAATCTGTAAACCAACCCCACGAATTCGTGTTTTTTTTTGACACTGAAACAATATTAGCCTCCCAAAAATGGCTCAGTCAATATTGAAATGACATCAGCCAATTCTGGCAGTGCAGTCCTGTAGTGCTGCTGAGGTGCCAGATCCAGAAGAGATCCTGAAGAGCAGCAACATCGACCTGTCCCACGCTGAGCGCCTAGGCTTCCTCGGCGGGGTGCCATCGATGGCCATGGCTGGAAAACACCGTGGTTTGGAACAAAAGTATTAAAGAAGTTCAACTTCATGAGAAACATCATGAAGTAAATATTTTTTTTTTGTGCTGTATTTTGGCTTGCTTCCTATTTGGAGACAAGCCTGAGCAAAATCTGCGGCTGCAACGCGCCTTGGCCCCTGGATTCTTGGTACCCTCATGTACCCTCTGGTATTCCAAGAATCCTCTGGAAAATCATGATGTTTATATATTGGTTTGGGGTTTCGCAGATTTATTGTTTTTCAACTATTTTCAACCGTACACAAGGGATGATGGGTTGTGATGACGCGCATATGTTTGGGATGGATTAAAATACCACTGACCAGGATATATATATTTATGGCATTTATAGAGAGAGAGAGAGAGGATATATTTAGATAGATTCAGATACTTGTAAGTTTAATGTGACAAATCATCGGCACATCATTTTCAAATCAATGTGGCCCAAGGGAGAGCGCGGGCAAAAGCGGTGCCAAGATGATCTTCAGTGGGGGCACCTAACAGAAATGCTGTCCACGCATGGGTTATACAGTGGCACTGTGAGGGGCAGATTTGCGACACTTTTCACAAGTTTTGGTTGTGACACGAATGGCATGCTTGTGGATCCCAAGTGGATGTATAAAGAATGTAAACTTAGGTGGCAAACAATTGAACTACTATGCATGCTTATTTGCAGCTACTGTATACTTATTATACTGCGTCAACACCTGTGGAGTCGTAGTCATTTGACTACGATGCCACTGTGCACCTGTGTGCATAAATGGATTGGTGTTGTTTTCGATACCAAATTTTAATGTGTACATATCCGCACACGCGCAGATGTATATATTTGCGCATGTACCGAAGATCAGGGGGCCTACAGTCGGTGAGCATAGAATATCCCTGAGGTTGGATCAAAGGACTCGCACCGGTAATGTTTATTGAGCAATCCGTGACTTCACCGGGTGTCAGCCACAGGTCTTGACAGAAACATCGTGGTTTTTCATGGGGATTTCATGGTGCGACTTGCTGACATTTCCTGCTGCCAAGAAACCCTGCTCTTCGGCGTTGAGGTGACGACAAAAAGTACATCATCAAGACCATGTCCTCCCGGGATTTGAATGCCTTGAAAGGTGTGATCGATGCGCATCCTGAAGAAGGAATGTGGGGATGGTTTCCGACTCTTCCCCACAAAAAAAAACATGTTTGGACTAATGTGGTAAATCCATGCGAGGATAAAACGTGCGCAGGAATACCCATGTTTCCATTTATTATATATATTTATTGCAGCAGGTTGTGATGTACCGCCGACATTAGTTCATTGAAACCATGGAGTAAACGACGACCACAACGGGACTTGTGATGAACCAGACTCAAATGTCAGGGCCAGAAATGATCCGAACATCTTAGAGACAGTAAACACGACGACATCGATTTCCCATGGGAAACCTGCTCCTCCTCCTCCTCCTCCTAATCATCATCACCACCACCACCACCATCATCATCATCATCATCATCATCAACATGTCGGCATTGCGCGCCTTGTTTTCCTTTCTTGTCGAGCATGTTGCTGAGGTACACGTACCACATCGTGGGGCATGCCACTAACTCGGAGATGATGAGGTTGTATGCCATTGTCGAGGCAAGAAACTTGCAGCGAGTTGGAGGATGTACCTGAAAGATCCTGAAAGATCCTGAAAGATCCTGAAAGATCCTGAAAGGCTTCTTCTGTCTTGCGATAAATTGGGATATCTGAAAGATACGGTTCGCTATTGGGCTTGTCAGGGAACATGTGATGGAGTAGCTGCTTGGGAGAATCTGTTGTAATTATCCGGACAGAAGGTTAATCTTGATTACGTGAGATTACGACTGCTGTAGAGCTTTACGGTGCAGATTCCATTCGCCTACCACCTGCAAGGCTTTATGATGTTTTACCCAACAAAATTTCCCAAATCAACGATGGGGATGATGGTACCACCATGAAACCACAGGATCCGGAGCACGGAATGTGGCTCATTGGCAACAACTGGCTACCGGCAGCTTGGAAAGAACTGGGACTTCAAGACAAAAACATGGGATGTATAGCAGATTTATCTTAAGCTAGGACTTGTGCTGGATATATCATACATCTATGCTTGGAATACTTGGATGGGGTTGTAAACACACTTGTAACTGGGGCCCTTCCTGTGGGGTTGTCTCAAATTTCGGTCCCCCTTGAATGTACGGGTTTACGAATTTTTACGAAACTTGTCCCAATTGTTTTGTGCAAAAAAGGGTGCTCACTCACTTCGAAACAAACCATGCAGGGGAAACTCCTCAGAATGTTCTATGATTTCAGATACCCTCTGGTAATTTAACATAGCAATGGAAAATTATCACCATTTTTCATGGGAAAATCCACTATTTCTATGGCCATTTTCCATAGCTTTTTGTATGTTCACCAGAGGGTAAGTTGATGATTTTTGTGGATGGCATTGGCCAGCAGACCTTGGATGACCGCCACTGCCAGATGCGTTTCCCCATCACTTGGGACCTCAAGGGCTCCATGGTGGGAAGGCAAAGTGGTACTGAGAAACGCGCGCAGAAGGACCGCACAACAATCCTACCATATCCATCCATATCCTCCCCATCTGACGCGTTGGATGTTATTTGCTTGGAAAATTTGGAAAGCAGTGCCGTAAGATGCCGTAAGCCGTAAGTAGACTGGAAAGAAGCTGAGTTCCGGTGAGAAAGGAACCCTGGGAATCCTGGGACGGGGAGCACAGCATTTTCTACACCAAACGTAGTGGCCCCTTGCAAGGACAAAGATTGGTTGGCCCAGGGAAAGGTCTTGGCCGTTCCCCCGGGACAAAGGAACGCGCTGCTGCAAGCGCTGGAAAGTGCGACCTGGCGTCAGGGTGTGGGAGCACGCCGAAGTTCATCCCCTGTTCCAAGATGTTGTGTCTTTTTCTGTCACATTCTTCATTTGGGATGATGATTCCGAATGACTCAAAAATGACTCATAGGTTTTTGGGAAAGAATGCCCCGGTGAACCGGGGATCATTTGGAATGGTGAACTCACCGCATCTTCATTGTCAACCACATGCCAAGCTAGTCAGCGATTGGAATGTGGACGTTCTGCCCAAGATTCCAGGGGATGCTCTTTACTACCCAGTTGACCCCATCCCATGCTGGCTTTGCCCCCCCCAAAACTGGGGCCAGTCAAGTCTATTCATGCCGCAATGCCTACGTAGTTCGGCCTGGTATGCGGAAACTTGCTGCACTTCTCAGAACTGAACACTGGTTCACACACCTTCCGCATAGAAAAGCCGTGAATTTCCGCGCGGAACATCCCCCCAGCCGATGGACCGTTTCCAGGTTTCACAGCCAACGTAGGTTTCTCCGTGGCCGTGGGTGGCATTCCAAGGATAGCTCCATGTTGGCTCGCTCCAACCTGATTGACTACTCGTTGATCGTCGGGGTCTTGGTCTACGAGTTGGAGCCCTGTGATGGACAAAACCAGCCTGCGCAGCTTGGTAAATCGACTGGTGAGTTGGGTAAGACTATGAGAACTATGATACTTCAATCATTGACCATAGGGCTCTACAGATGATAGATGGTATACATATAGATGGGTTCATTTTTTGAGTTCTTTATGAGTTTGACACAGCTTGGCCATTTTGGTCCATTTTGGTGGAAGTATATACTGATCAGCTTGGAGGATTGCGGGGTATCCAAGATTGATTCTGCTGGTGAAGGAACAAATGCCATGGGGACCTCAAGTGCTCTGCGGTGGTTTCAAAAGTGGGTTGTTCAGAGATGGGGTACACATCAAAGTAACTCCATTGGATTTTGGATGATTTTGCTGTAGCCAATTTCACCCATATGTTTTGGATTTTCTCACCCTATTTTGGAGGATTTTCAAAGGCTTTGCTCGACCACTCGCCAGCTTGGTGGAACGACAGGAGCGATCAGCGTCAGTTTTTGGTAAAAGGGTGGTAGATTAATTTTGAAAATCCTTCCGCAATGAGGATTTTCCATCCAAAACCCACCCCACAGACCCCAATTGCCCTGATTTGAGAAATGCTGAGGACCTTAGGGTTCCCCAAGATGTCCTTTGTCACCGAGCCAGGTGCATATCGCCCATTTGTCATCCGCAGGGAGGATGCGGTGAGGCTGGATACAACCTGGGTGACTACTTCACTGAGATCAAGGAGGGCGTTTTTGTGAAGTGCTCAGGGGATAGATCTGCAATTTACGCTCATGTACACATACACACACACACGCACACTATAAGACTATATCTATATGTATATAGATACACACATATATGTATATATGTATATATTATATATGTATATGCATATGTATATATATATAGGGTAGTAGGTAGTTTCTTGACATACCCTTAGTCTTGACAGAAAGATATGGCTCAAAGTTGATCATCCATTCTGGCCCTTGACTCTACAGGATGCCTCGAGGCTTGTTATTTGATCTAAGACCAGACAAAGCACCGATTTTGGACATTTTGGCTGATGTTTCATCTCAAACATCACCATGTACTGCATTGTACTGCTTGCACTTACTCCAAGATCCCGACTGCTAAGCGAGTTTCCTCTTAGCTGGGGCTTTCTCAAAGTGAAAGGCACCCCCTATGGTCCAGCGAAATGCAGCTTAAATGCCTGTTCAACAGTTCCATTGGTGATTTGTGCCCCCATGTGTGCGCACTCATGTTCTATTCCGGGCAAAATGTGCCCCACCAACCACCACAGCCGCAGGACTTTTATTGTGCCGAGAACTCTTTGAAACACAGGGAACTCGGTCATACGTGTCACTTGGCGCATGGGACAGGTTACCCAACCTTTTGTTTGGTAACGGCTTCACTTTTTTTGTCATAACATTGTTACTCCAACCCATCATTAATAGTAGCCACAATGACAAGAGGAACAGTCATTTTACAACTTTACTGACCCGGTTTTTCCCTGTTTTTCCGGCTTATTGGGAGCAACCTTGTAATGGAATATAGTCTTACCAGCCAATTTTAGTGGCAGCTTCTATAGGATTGGTCATGAATCCATCCAGATGTTGATTGACATTGCCAATTGGTTGATTCCCAAGGCAAAATCTCCCGTTGATATCCATAGTAGTAACTTACTTAGTAGTATACCAGATAATATCACCACATTTATATCATCATGTTTTTGCAATTTTACATCCCATTTAGTATATATTTCATCAATTTTCATCATTTCGCATACACCATCTCTCCTTGAGTTCGATCGTTCGATCTCATCTCTGCCGAGGTGTGGGTGGCTTCACTCAGGGCCTCAAGGTCTACTTCCAGTGCTTCGGAATCATCGACCTCTTGAAGTGCCTGGGACGGAACAGGGACCGTTCGCACGAAGAAATCCGGAACGCGATATTTCTTCAAGTTGCGGATATCCGCAGTATCTATCGATTCAATCATATTTTATCATAAGGGTCTTATCTTATCTAATCTTAGTCTTATTTGATTTGATCTGATCTTATCTTATAATCAAGCTATTAATCTAATTGAAGCTGATTTGATCTGCTTTGATCAGATCCAATCCAATCCAAGCCAGCCGAACTCGACATATTTGTTGTGTCTATGTGTCAAGTCAAATCAAATCCAACCTAATCTAATCCAGCCTAATCTTATCTAATGACATCTACAGTATATCTATTCTATTCTTATTCCGATTCCTACTCCTATTCCTATCCTATTCATATTCCATTCCATTCTATTCCCTCTCCTTTCCATTCTATTCGACCTTCAGTATCCATCTAGCTATCTATCCATCCATCTATCTATCCATCTATCTATCTACCGCATTTATATATATCTGCCTGTCTATTGCAGCCCCTTGCGTGCCCCAAAATTGAACGAGCCGAACATCATTTTTAGGGTCTCAAGTCTCAAGTCGCATGGGTCAACAAAGCTTGTGATTCTGGATCCTTACATATCCTAACAACTTACCTTTCCGGTTTTGGCCCTAGAAAGCCTTATCTCTTGGAGATATTTGTATCCTAGATTTTTGTATCCCTTCCAAGGGCCAACCTGGCCGACTGAGACCTTATGACATGAAGAGCAAGTTGGAGTATGGTGCCAAAGCAGGACCGGAGTCTCAACCGGCGCCATTGATCCGTCGTTGTAAAACGATGCCGAGCCGGTTGATACCATGGCGAAGAAAGATGCGAAAATACCTTTGTGATCTTTGTGCATTGTTTATGTATATTTTTGCATGTTGCTACGTTCAGCTAGGACTGGTTTACATATGCAAAGTAAGGTTCGTGTTTGCCCGCTTTGACATGCTTCAAATCATGGAAGACCGCGCCTGCAGGGTGCGTTTCCCCTGAAAATGGGGTGATGATGCCAATATATCCCAATCACTTCTGTAGAAGACGTGAAGAAATTCGAATTGAACAGAAGAACACTTCCAAATTCACTGGGGTTTCACACATTTCACACGTTCACAACGTTCCATGAGATAGTCTCATATTGATCTCCACGTGGACTTGACTTCCAAATACCGGACGCCCCTACGACCGGTGAAAACCGTGCTTTCCTGTCGATTTTCCCAAAAGATCCAGCCAATGGAACTTTCATAAAATTAAAACAGTAGCATATTTTTTTGAAGAATACACACACCTATCATTATTTATACTTTTTTTTAAACAAAAAAGTAATTCCATAGAAAACACCGATAGGTTACCCCATCAAGTTCTCCATGGAATCGAAGATTTCCCCGGTTTTTTTCGGTGTTTCTGGCGATCTCCGAATCGGCCCTAGGCTTTGCACGTCAAGTGTCCGCGCAGCCCGCAGACAGCTACGCCAAGCGATTCTTTCAGTGGCCCAGCACCGGGAGATGTCTCCAAGTTCTGGTGATGAAAATAGATTACGCATGTTTTACACACACATACATATATATATATAATTATATATATATGTGGCAAAAACACATATCCATAAAAACTGGTTTGTGAATTCGGGGAATGAACTTGAACTAAGCCTATTTTTGATTTTATAACTATATATATATATAAATATAAAGAGACTCGGGTTTTGGATATGGGTATGCCCAAAAATGGAACATACCGACCCCGAATGGCCATTTGAGGTTCGGAAAACTCTGCACCCCCGGGATGAAACCTGGTTGAAGATCTGGTTGATGATCTGGTGGGAGGCAAAAAATTCTTCACAGTGATAGGTCAAACGGTGAAAACTTGCTGGAAGGTTTCCAGGATGTCATGGATTGTGCTTCCTCTCATAGTTTCCAGATTTCCAACTTTACATTATATAGAGCTATGAAGCCATAGCTGGCACCACGCTGTGGTAGATTTTGTGACTTGTATGAACTGACATGTGAGATATACATATCTTACACATATATAATATATAATATATAATATATAATATATAATATATATAATATATATATATTTAAATATGTATCTTACACACACATGTATATATACACGTGTTTTTCGCAAAACAAGAAGATGAACCAATTCACAAGTCCAAATGATGGGCAAAGGAATACTATATGAATAGTACTGTATATATATATTTTACATACATATGTTTTATGCACACACACACACATGTATATATATATAGCATACAGCACACACACATATATATATATATATATATACGTGTTCTTCGCAAAACAAGAATATGAACCAATTCACAAGTCCAAATGATGGGCAAAGGAGTACTGTGAATAGTATATATATATATACATATGTATTTTACATACATATGTTATATGCACGCACATATATATATATATATATTTATAGCATACAGCACACACACACATATATATATATATTCTACATATATGTGTATATATATATACACGTGTTTTCCGCAAAACAAGAATATGAACCAATTCACAAGTCCAAATGATGGGCAAAGGAATACTATGAATAGTATATATATGTATATATATATATCTACATACACATTTTAAAACGATAACCCTTCATATCAGCCCTATGGCCAAGGTTCATGCACGAGAAGGCTGGGATGGTGGAGGGTCCAACCAGGTAACCAGAGCGGTCACAGATGAGTAAACCTTGGTCAATGGGGGGGGAACGGCTCAATTTCTAGCGCTTTATTATTTTTTTGATGGAACCATTTCCTGACCAATTTTTCACAGGAACTTTTATTAACTTTTCATATCCTGAAAATCTGAAAAAATTAAATTTTGAAATGGAAATCGCAAGGTAGCTCTGGCATTGGTTCTCTTTATGCTGGTTGGTTGCGCAGCCCAGGGTGGCCTTTCCGCCTTTCCCACTGGGTGCTTGATGAACAGAAGGGAACCGGGGAACCTCTCATTTTCCAAAACCAAGAAGGGCAAATGGTATTGAACTGCTAGCTGACCCTTCAGCTAATTGTATTTGTTGTATTTGTTGGACATCGTTGTATCTTATGATTCTACCCACCCATGCAAGGCCTATGTAAGGCAATTCCCCCCCCTACACAGACACATCATATCCTTATATGGTACAGTCCCTCCATTTTAGGGTCCTGAATTTTTTATCGAACAGTTTGTTTTTAGAATAACTAACTAACTGACTAAATAAATAAATAAATAGATAAATAAGTAAATAAATAACTAGATAAACAAATAAATAAATAAATATATGTATATATATATATTTTTTTCCAGGATCCCATTTTGTTGGCGGATCCCTCCTTCGGTTTCACCTTGCAGCAGGTCTTCTCGAAGGAGTTGTCGGACAGCACCGCGCCGCTGATTTTCACGCCGAAGACTTGTGGGTCCTTTGGCAGTGCCCAACTCAGCATAACTCAGCCACCTGTGCAGGTGACCTGTGCTGATTGCCATCGGATCCCAAATCCTAGTTCGCCGAGAGCGGAAAAGACACAACGACTTGGAAATCAGCCATTTTCAAGGCATTGCCAAACACAGACGGTATCAATATCCTCAAAATGCTGTCGACATCATGGTGGGACTATGTAACGCGCTTTGTCCAGATCCTGCGCGGTCACCGTTTGATAAATCCGGCAGACCTCCAGTGCTTAAAGCATCTTAAAGCACACCAAAACAGATCTTTCCAAGACAGCCTGGCAACTCTTCCTATGACGGCTTCAATGCCGCAAAAATGTGGCACATCGCATGCCCTGAAGGGGCATGTGAGGAACCCCCTTCTTTAGCTGATATGACCTCCAAGACAATTACTCTGTAGAATTTATTTATTGGAATCTCAAGCACTGATGTTGTCAGCGATCTGCTTCGCACCCAATGCTCATAACTCGCCATGGATCTTTTCCTGTGGAACACTTCTGGGATATTAAACTAGATGTGACAAGCCGTGATGAGTATATAAACATACCATAACATACTATATAATGTTGGAAATCCAATGCTCAACCAGCCCCAAGTCATCACCATTTTTACGGTTGCTATGCTTACCATCCCCAGTCATGGTAGATTTATCATTGGGTATACCACATTATGCGTATATGTATATAGTATATAGTATATATAGATATAGATTAAACATGGATATATGATATTACTGTAATATACCATGTGGATGGATATCAACATACTACATATCTGTATATATTACCCTCTGGTGAATAAACTTGTTGACCCTGAGAATCACCAGTTTTTAATGGACACATTCATCTTCCAACCCCTATCTAACTGGCAGGGTCTATGTTAATTTACCAGAGGGTAATATATACAGATATATAGTATGTTGATATCCACATAACTATACTGTAATTATGGATGGATATCAACATACTATATATCTGTATATATTATTTCCAACCTGTTCTTTAGGTGTAGATTTTTCCCATGGACTTTCCGTCCGGTCCGCGTGCTAAAAACGTTGTGGGACGTCTAAAGGGACGTCCAGCCTATGGATCTCCGAGGTCGGCAGCATTCCTCCAAGGGCTCGGAGAAGACGGTCACTGGGCTATATCAAGGTTTCAGCCATAAAGGGGTACCCTCTGGTTATGTCAAAATAGCTATTGAAAATGGTCATTTATAGTGGATTTTCCCAGATTTTCCATAGCTATGTTAGTTTACCAGAGGGTAGTGATAAAATTACCCTCTGGTAAACGTTTACATAACTATGGAAAGATCCACCATTTTCAATGGGAAAATCCACTATTTCGACTGGGTCATTTTCAATAGCAAACTGTTAAATTACCGGAGGGTAGTGATAAAATTATATCATCCCAATATAGACCATCAAAATCCATAAATTACCACATATTTAGAATGGATCAGGAGCTGTTTTGCATTTTACCCGGTTTTACCCAAAAAACGGTAGGCGCCCGGCAAAAACGCCGGTGGACTCCATTGGGTGTACATAGGTCTGTTGGGGATCGTGTAAAATGACACCCAAATGATGTACCCTCTGGTAATTTAACGGGCAGGACTGAGGGTTGTCCCGGAATGGTCGTATGAACGTCAGTGGGAGGCTCATTTCTCTGCGCAGGTGCAGTGTTTTATGACTCTGGTACATCTGTGAGT
>Ga0126342_10009982_pt1 | contig 16989 bp, 17 predicted proteins | sample Cyp1metagenome_FD_92528 | JGI IMG/M metagenome (GOLD analysis project Ga0126342, IMG submission 92528) | Coral microbial communities from Lord Howe Island, Old Settlement Bay, Australia - Cyphastrea 1 metagenome | ecosystem: Host-associated > Invertebrates > Cnidaria > Coral ... | reverse complement strand
CAGCAAGGCACGATCGCGCCAGAGTCTATCAACCAGTCTCCAGCGCGGTGGTAAGGCCCGCCCTTCAGTCTTGCACCCGAGAACAAGCCCCAACGCTTAAGCGCTGAAGCAGAAAGCAGGTGCCCTTCCAAGAGTGCGGTTGTACCGACCAAATCCAACAATTCCTGCAGGGTTGGTGCGGCTTCTTTGATTGAATGCTTCGAACCAAAAAGAAATCTTTAAACGATACTTCAAAATATTTTTGGTACAATGAAATATATTAGTTTAAAAAACATTATACTAAATTCTACCATTGAAACAATATCTCGTTTATTGGTTTTGATATTTCGCCCTGGCGGGTTTTGAAAAGGCGACGCCATGGCCGAGTTCCACACCAGCCAGGGTGATCCCTCTGCTGCTGGCTGGGGCCTTGGCGCGAAAATCATGGATTCAACCAACTCGGATTGAGTGAAAATATGGCTTCAACCAACTAAGTACAAAATCCATATTCTAAGGTTGAGTGAAACTAGTGAAAATATGGATTCGCAAGAAACTAAGTTGGGGACTCCAATAACGAATTCTGAATGAGTTTATCAGTGAGCTGTTGACGTTCAGTTCATGATGCTGATATGGCATAATATCACTATGCCATGCGGCCCATGCTGCAGCAGAAGGTACTGAAGGTTTGTAAGGGCGGTCAAATGTTCAAATGCATCACCATTCTTGGTAGTGAAGCAGTTAAACCAGGTTAAAATCATTTAAAATCCAACAATTTTCTATACATGGTGAATCTTAGACACCTGCCAAAGCAAATTATGTTTTAGCTGGTTAGTACATTTCCTCATTGATAGCAAAATAAGTACTAAAGTATCTAACCAGTTGGTTAACCCAGTGTATGACTTTTCGTAGCTGGAATGAACATCCGTTCGTTGGTTCGTCTAAAAATGGAGCGCTTCAATTCCAAATAAATCATCACTGTCTGATTCAACTTACAATATTCAAGAGCCATCAAAAATACCCCGTTTTCCCATCTCATTATACTAGCTGGCTGATAGGTTCCCAACAAGCCAGGGTTACTAAAAATAATCCCCATCAAGCCAGGTAATACAATCCATATTTCATAACCAATCAGACATCAATTTTCTGTTATATCATGTTATATCCCCATATGTTTGCTACTTGAACCATGTTGAAGCTCAATGAAATCCTATAATTCCCTATAATTCATGGTTCAATCTCCATATTTCAGAACCTGCTCAATCTACAACTTTCTCTTGGCTCAACATATTCTCCACGCTGCTGCCAAAAGACGCCGCAGCCGTCTTCTCGGCACCTCCAGTATATGTACAACCTTGACTTATGAAGTCCTTTTTTTATGCAGAATTAAATAACTGGTTGGTGGTTTTAACATGTTCTAACCATCTTGAAAAATATTAGTCAATGGGAAGGATTCTCCCATATATTATGGAAAACAAAAATATTGGAAACCACCAACCAGATTAAATAACCATTAAATAACTGGTTGGTGGTTGAGCCAACCACTCTGAAAAATATGACTTCGTCAGTTGGGATGATGACATTCCCAACTGAATGGAAAAATAAAAGTCGTGTTCCAAACCACCAACCAGATAACCTAGATGCACGACCTTTTCCACATCTGGACACTGCTTGTAATCCTTTTACGCTAACTGTATTACAGCTACTGCTCGCTACGGCTACGGCTACGACCTTTACTGTCTCTACTACTTCTATTATTACTGGCGCAACCTGCAATGATACTACATCAACTACAGTACCTGCACGTCCTTTATCGCCACAAACCACAAACAACATACGACATGCAACAAACGACGAACCACAAAAAACAAACTACAAACAGTAAACAACAAACAACAAACCACAAACCACCACCACCACCAACAACAACAACAAGAACAAGAACAAGAACCACAACGACAACCGCCCTCCCCGGAACCCCCTCCCGCAAAAATAATTTTATCCTGCTCCGCCCCATCAAAACAACAAACCCACTACAAAAACGGTCAGCACAACAGGCAACAGCAGCACTTTGCGCTTGCTACCTGCTACCCAACAACCCACTACCTACTATCCACTATGCCTCTACTACCTACGAACTGCAGCCTATTACCTACTACCTACTGAGTAGCATTGCTAACCACCTACATCTGACCTACCACCAGTGGTGCCAGCCAACCGTTGCAAGAAACACCGGGGAACAGAAGCCGCAAAAAACACAGATTTCCGTTGTTAATGTGGATGTATTCAGCAATCGCATTCAGTATATGGGTGTGTCTGAAAATGTTGTGTACCCCATTTTCCCAATGGTTTTGCTGATCATTATCCCTATTAAATGGCTATTTGTTTGGGAATATACCCAACATTTTCAGACAAACCCATATGGTACCAGTACAATCTATAAATGGGGGATTACAAACTAAACACCCCCCAGGAACCGTATTTTTTTTGTTGGAATTGAGAGATAATTTGGAACCATTTGGGGTGTGTTAAGTATTGGGGACTGGGATTAGTAATCGTAATAATAACAAGAAGAATGTAATGTGAAACTATAATTCTAATGTATCAAAGAATTGATTCTGACAACTTTCAACGAATTAAGACTGTGGATATCTCCAATAATGATCCCATATTTTATCATATTTGTAGCTTCCAGGGGAATCTACCAACTTGGGATGTTTTCCCATGGGACAACCCATGGATGGGAAGACTTGGGAAGCCCGACTGGGCACTGAAAAAAAATTGACCCGGCGACCTGGCGATTAACCTGGGCTGAATAGCCATCTCCTATTTCTTGAAAAATCTCATGACTCCTACAGTAGTATAACCTCTATTGAAAACTTCAGTCCCCCTATTGGGAAACTCATTGGATAGAACCTCTTTCAAAAACATGACGAAACATATTTTCTGGCTTCTCCATACATGTATAAAACCTATTGAATATCCTCCCAAAATGTCTTGCTTCAGAATGCCATTAGGGTATGGGTCAAAATTGGGTACCCCAAAGAAATAGACATTCCAATCTGTGGTAACCCAAGTCTTTAATGGTTTGACCCACAACCATATGATGAAATTGTTGAGATTCTAGATTTGAACACATCAAATGTTATATTAAGTGCATATTAAACCAGATTAAACCAATTAGATATATGGAGGTTTCCTAAAATAGGGGTACCCCTAAATCATCCATTTTAATAGGACGTTCCATTGTCAACCATCCAGCTATTGAGGTATCCCCATTTATGGAAACCTTTCAAGAACTATTTAACGCATTAAATGTATTTAAATGTTATATTATATAAGTGCCTATTAAACCAGTTAGATCTATGAAATTCCCCCAATCATTGGATGGTTCACCACTTCCGAACCTGCAGACACTTCGGTCTTCCGTCGCTTGACGTCCGAGACCATCTGCTGAATCACCTCAGGGAGACCCATGCAGAAAGGAAGTGGTGAATAAGCCGTTGGTTGGATTATAAGATTAGGCTGTGCAACCATCCTAGTAATAAAATAATAAGCCTTTAAAATAATAAGCCTGGTTGGTTGGTTGGATTTTTTTAATAATAAGCCTTTAAGTTAGTAACTGGGATCATTATTTTTCGTGCTTTGCAACCATTCGTAAGCTTACTAGCCATAGTTTCTTTCAACGAATTGTAAGTTGCCAAATGTTATAACTTATACAGTATAACTTAGAAACTCGGATGAGCCCAGGGTTGTATATGAAAAATGGTTGTGAATTAATAACTGGTTTTATGGGAAAGCCACATGGTCCCCATTTCCTGGGCTTATCCCAATCTGAACCGGTGGCCTATGAACTAACCCCAGTTGGAAAAACCAGTGACACGATCTCTGGGATGATCCTCGAAGTAGTTCCTTATCAAATACAAAGGGGAGAAGCGTAAGAAATGGGAACTTACCATGAACATCTGCCCAAAAATTGGGGAGGGTGTCTTCGTTTTCCCAGCTGCAGATATGATCTTCCAAACCGAAATAACCCCACCAGACTCTTGTTGTATGGATAACCCTTTTGAATCATGTCCGATGTTTTTTCTTGTCAAACAAACCACCAAAGAATCTGGATGTCAATGGCTAGCTATATCATCCCTAAGTTTGTTTGTTACATGTAAGTGTTGTTGGCAATTTCAATGGCTATTCAGATTCTATAGCCTAATCTTACGTACGCTGCATAAAAGCTGAGTGGCGCGTCTGTATTCCATAGAATAAGGATATTAATCATCACCATTCAACAAAGATTGGCCAGTATCAAGGGGTATCCCCCCTGTTGCGGATTTGCCCTTGGGCCTCTGAAAAAAGACACAAATTACCCAACAAATGACCGTTATATAAACGAACCATACATGTTGTTTTAATGTTCAGCAATGTCAACCCCAGATTAATAAACCCCGGTTGATGTTGTTTTGGTGTATCTCCCAAGGTTGATCTGATACAAAAGATGGCATTCCACCAATGATCAACAGCCCCTTGGGGTTAACATGAATCTGGGGGTGACATTAGTTGGTTTATAAACCCCAGTAACCATCCTAAACCCAACAGTGAAATGTTAGTTGTTTCTGCCAATTTCAGGGTTGACATTACATGGATGGAACCAGAATTGATATGAATTTATCCCGGACCTTGGACGATTCACCGCAGCTAGGTGTCCTCACTGCTTTCTGCATATCCACCGCAGCCTCCCCATGACCAACGGCTTGGAGAAGGGACAAACACACCTCTTGGCGTTGTACGAAGTTGAAAACAACTGATACAAGTTGGAAAAAATGCCATAGTGATAATATATATATATATATTATATATTATATTATATATTATATATTATATATTGTATATTATATATTATATATTGTATATTATATATTATATATTATATATTATATATTATATATTATATATAGATTATATATATATATATTATATTATATTATATTATATTATATCATATTATATTATATTATATTATATATACACGTATATGTAAAGACTCAAAACTCTTGGCTTGGCTTGAAAACGGTTCTGTGCTCTTTAGCTCCTCGTGTTTGTTGGTAAAACCTCCCATATATACCTTCAAAGTTAGTTGTTTCTCTTGAAATTTCTCTTGCCGTTTTCTGTTGCTAGTAACCTGCAAAAAAAAAAAAGGCACTACACTGACCCACTTCTGGGAGCTCCCCAGCTTCCCTCCGCAGGTGCTTTGGGAAACACGCACACCCAAGTGATGACTAATACAACCAAAACAAAACAGTAATTTTTAAGTCAAAACAATCACCCGCAAATTAATAAGCCCCTTGGGCTGTTTAATTTCGGGGTGACGTTTAAGTAGCCATTTAGCAGCATTTATCGCCATTTTGGGAGTCACCCCAGAAAGTAAGCAATCAACTACCAGAGTTTATAATTCCAAAATTTGGGTTGGCAGTATCTCCCAATTCTTGCCAGCCAAAATGCCATAGATTTTCGCGATTTGGATCCCAATCCCCTTGGATCTCTAAGTCCCAGACCTCCATCGCCGGCCCCGGTGGTCCACCAAACCCAGCTGGTCCAGGTGGCCCCGGTGGCCCTGGTGGCCCCGGTGGCCCTCGAAGTGTGGCAGGACCCGGTGGGCCCGGTGGCCCCGGTGGTCCAGGGCGAAAGGCCTCGCAGTTGGCGGGGTCCAGGCATCTGACCCAGTTGTATGTGGGATATACCCTGGTAATTTGTTTGGTTATGAACCACTTACTAGTTGGGTCCCGCATGCCCTGCACCCGCAGCTACTTTAGCCTGCGTTCTATAAAGATGCACCTTGAACCGCCGGGACAACTCACTGGTTCCATTGAAGCCCCACCTTCATCGGTCGCGACCCACCGGGCGGCGGTGGCGGTGGCGGCGCGTCACCATCGCCATCGCCAGCGTCCGCGTCGCCGCCGTTGCGGTCGGCGTAGGGCGCAGCATCCATGGCCGCCTTCGCCGCCTGGTGGGGGTGTACCAAAGGTCCGTTCACCTTGGGTTCAATGCCACTTATACTACCCCCTAAAAAGATAGAAAATAGCAAAATCCTACTAAAAGTGCAAAAAGAGTGATGATTGGTGAGTTCCTTTTCTATCTTTTTGGGGGGTACTATACACTTGGCAGTCACTTAGCCGTCACCTAGCTCCCTTTTGCCCCCCTTTTTGAGACAGCCAATTCATCCACTTGGGCCTTTTCGATCTCCGCAAGTTGACGTTTCAGGTCCTGAAAATCTGCTGAAGCAACCGCGGGTTGAGATGTTTGATCTAGATAAGTTCTTGGTGATTGTACCAAAATTGTGACTGGAAGAGTGGTTCCCGATATTCTGCAAGAAAATCTGGGGTACTCATAGCTGTCATAGCTCAGCAAATCCTTAAGTGATGATCCTTCAATCTCCGTATGTCCAAAGATGTCCAAGGGAAACTACACCAATTCACAAACTCAACGCCATGCAGGTGGTCACAATCCCATGGGTGCCGTAAAATCCCAACACCTGCTGGTGATTTCCCATGTTTCCTGGGCCCTGGTGATTTCCCATGTTTCCTGGGCACCATGGGCCCCATTAAAAATATGAAAAAAAGAAGCACAGCCGCACAGCCAACACGATGCCAACACCATGGAGTCTCCAAGCTCCTGCTCTTCCCTCTGCCGATCTTTCTCTCGTTGTCGGCAGTTCTTGAGGTACAACTGCAGCAGGAAACGGCAGGTTTCCCATCTATGACCGCTGTTCTACGAACACGGCTGCTTGCTTTCCCGTTTTGGTTGGTGGCATAGATCCATTTAGGCTGGTCTTATTCGAATTCGCTGATCAAAATTGAGGCGTGAGCAGTTGTCCTTCTGTCCTTCAACTGTTTGCTCGATATTGGGAACCCCAGTTTGTGGATGATGATTTTCAGCATCAAACCAGCTACCATTTTTGCATGTCATGTCTCAAAATTGGGTAGCCAAAAAAAACACTGAAAAACATCTTTAGGTCATCATCTTCCCTCTTAAAACTACCAGAAAAGTCCGTGCAAACGCCGCATGTCGCCACCACCAGGGCAAGCGGACAGGGCTACCAGGCATTGAACAATGGTTCCTCCCCTCCAGAAACCATGCGAAAAAGTAGGGGATGAAATCACATATTGGGAGCCATACATTTTTTGTGTGCTCAATATGACCGGGGGATGGGAATCATGGGATTCGAATGCTGATTGCCTTGAGGAATTTAAGATGTTGAAAATGGCCCCCACCTAGTCCGATGATTTACCGTTCTTAAAAATGGTGCTGTTCTGTAGCGAAGTGTTAGTTTGCCGGAGGGTAATTGATTGAATCTCCCGCCAGAAAAACTGGTTTGGTAAGTCTAGGATCGTTTCAGAGCTTTTCATTTGGGATCATGAAAACTGGAGGGGATTCGATGTCCTGTACTTAAGACATGATATACCTACCAACAAAACTCAGGAAATCACGACCATGACGAAAACACACCATATTTATCTGCTTATGTATTTGAACAAATTTTGAATCATGATTTCTTTTTCCAAAAAATGATGGGTCACCGTGTCCTCTAAAAAGGTTCAATGGGGGATGCTCCTCTATGGTGGATGTCATCAATGTCACCGGCAAAGATCCCATATCACTGCCCTAAAATGGGATGGTTTACTCAAACGAGAAATCTCTGGTTCCCACCATCTCATGTGAGGATGTCGCTCTTTTCGGGTTCAAGCGGAGTTCGGCCTCCTTCTTTTCCTGGTGCATGCGACCCTCTTCATGCTTCCTGACGTAGCGGCTGTCAAGTGGGGCGTCGCCGCACAGAATGAACGTCATAGTGTGGAACAAGAAAAACATGGCAGAAGATGATCTGCGCAAAAATGATGGAGAATTTCAAAAAAATGTTCCGACCAAAAAAAATCATGGGTTCTTTGAAAATTTCCAAGAAAATCATCCACATCATCCACTGAACCACAGCACTTCACAGATTTTCCCATCTTTTTCCGGAACTCCTGACTTGCCACAGGTGGCCACCAGTCCAAACCTGGCAGAATAAAAAGCCACAAAATGACCAATGCTTGGTACAAAGATGTGTTTAAAAACAATACCCAAAATGCTAGGTGTCTGTATATAATATATATATATATAAATAGAGAGAGAGAGAGTGCTATTTTTGTTGAGTGTGCCACTTATCTGGATGATTGCAATGTCCAGTTGGGTGTGCCGCCAAGATATTGCGTTGCTTTCTGTTAATACCTCGATCAACAAAATCGCCAACTCACTCCTCCACTCAGCGAGATCATGGGCGGCCTTGCAGTATTCGCAGAAGTTCTTCTTCTGCGAAACCCACCATTCTGTCATCCTGCGAATGCGAACGTGAATTGATGCATCTTGGTGATATGGTGCGTTGCCAAGTTACAAAAAGAAACATCCCTGAATTATCTGAAATGGTCTGGTGAATCTCTTCGCTATGGAAGGTTCAACTCGAACAAAATACCCGAAGCAATGGCATAGATTCCCTAACGAGCTTTGTTGCACTCTCGGAACCATTTTCCAAGGTCACTTGAATCATGGCAAGCCTTATGGAATATACCTCCTGAGTTGATCAATAGATTTCCATTCTTTTCGCTTCATATTACCCTCTGGTAATTTAACATAGCTATTGAAAATGGCCATGTATAGTTGATTTTCCCATTAAAAATTGTGATTTTCCATAGTGAATTGTTAGTTTACCAGAGGGTATCACTTTGGGCCATTTTTAGGATCAACAGGGCCCACCATTTTGTGTCGCTCGATCTCTTCCCAGGACTTGCCCCATGCTGCCTTCAGAGTGGTGACTTGGTGACTGGCACCGCTTCACAGCATCACAATCGTTTCAGCCGTGATTTTTTGGACAGGTGTTGAAAAATTATCACACCAACATTGATCAACTCAACCATCTAAATCATCTAACATTAGTCAGGACCATTTATCAACCATTTATCAACTCACCCATTTAGATGGTTGATAAAGGGTGGTGTTTAAGAATCGCCCTGACTAAGGGCAGTTTCGCTGAATCTTCGGAAAACGAAACATGTTTACCCTGCCTGCAAGAATGTGCTGTGAGTGGTGGAAAAAATAAACATGCAATATGGATGAAAACAGTTTATGCCCCAGCAAATGTCACAAAAATATGATTAGTCTGACCAGCTGCAGCTCATTTGTTGTGCAATGCTCTCAACTAGGTCCTTGGAGGCTGCTGAGCCAAGAAAAGCAATCCAGCTTGAGGTCAGACCCCAGCCCCACAAAACCCTGTTTTTGTATCAAGCTGCCTATGGAAAACCGATCCAGGCCAACCCGGGTCACATACGCAACAACCCATCTGAAATCCATAGAAATTCACCCACCTAAAACATTAGATGTTGAGCTTCCCCCACACCATCATCCACCTATGGTCACCTCCCAACAAAAATCTCAAGCCGATTTCGGCACTATCACATCCTGAAAACAACCAATTGCTTACCAATTTCACCAAAAACAAACGGCGAAAGCCAGATGTTCATTTCAGCCATAAATTTGGTAGAACTACGATTCACAAATATCTAAATTTCGCGAAGCTTTCGTGAAATAAAATGTTACTGTCGCGAAATCAAGAAATAACTGTCGCGAGGTTTCAAAACATCAAATGAAGGGTCTTCGCACTCATAAATTCTTTGCCAGGACCTTTAGATATCTTTAGATCAACCACCATATAGATATCGTTTAACAGATGGATTAATCACAATAAATCATCATTAACCAATCATCATTAATCATCATGAATCGCCATTAGATAAAGATGATCTATGGTCCATGGTGATTAAATATATATATATATACATATCATTACCATTTAATCACCATTTGTGGGATAATACCATCATTAATCACCACCAAAAAAAGATGGATATAGATAAAGAAATATGGCACCTGGCCTCGAAGGCTGGCTAAGTGCACAATGTCTACCGCCTCCTGGGCAGCCTGTGAAGCTGGCAGATTGTTCATGGGATTTCATGGGAAGCTAAGTTGGTTGAAGTCACACCAGTTAATGCTACGTAATTATGAGGTCATAAACCAACACTAGATACAATGCTAGATATAAGATCTTGCTTGGTATTTCATGGTATAACTAAGGGATTATGCAACAGATATTGTGGTGCAGCTCCTCACGCGTAGACATACCATGAACAGTATGTCTAACCATGAAAGATTGTGACTTCACGACCAAAAATGGTGATTTAACTTGTTTTTAAAAAAAAATTGAAAAAGTAGGTGCATAAAGAGGGAAATCTGATCATTTACTGGGTATAAAACCATCTAAAACCATCTCTGCATGAATGGCCGAAAAAGAATGACTAACGGTGATTGATGAGGGGATAGCCAACAAAAATGGTGGACTTACACTCCATTTACATCCGTAAAAATGGCAATTTCTACAGGGAAATTCATGGGAAAAGAGCTACAAATGGTGCTTTACTCAACAAAGATGAAGGCACAAAACCAACAAATGGGGATACCATGGAATATACCCTCTGGTGAACTAACATAGCAATGGAAAATCACCATTTTTCATGGGAAAATCCACTATAAATGGCCATTTTCCATTGCTATGTTAGTTCACCAGAGGGTAGTGGGGTAAGGTTCTGCGAGGTGATCTAACATCAAACCCAATGCCATTGGAAGAACGACCATTTGGTGATGGTACCATCCGATTTATGGTCTTCGACTGTACTACCCTCTGGTAAACTAACAGTTTGCTATGGAAAATGGTGATTTATAGTTGATATACCCATGAAAAATGGTGATTTTCCATAGTGAATTGTTAGTTTACCAGAGGGTATGATTTAAATTGATCTAATATATCCACTATGACCAACAAAGAATGTGAAGGAGTGATTTGACACGGAGGAGTTCACTATAGATGATTTGAGTGTACTTAAAACATATGTGTACATCTGTATTTTTTAGAGATAGATGGCGGAGCTTACATCAAATTTGGAGAAATTACTCAGAAAACCTCTACTTAATGTGGATTAAACTAGGTATACATGGGAAGTTTACGAACAAACATTCGGAAACAAGTTGTAAAGAAATGGCATTAGCCCAAAATGATGGGGAGATCAACAGTTACAATTTCCGATCAAGTCTGGCATTTGCCAGCCATTGGTCAAGTCAATCGGAAAATAAGTCATGTACCAGAATTCTGAGTTCCCTGAAAGCCAAAGGACTCATTTTACCCACCCTGGTGGTGAAGAAATCTCTGGTAAACTAACAGTTCGCTATGGAAAATCACTAAATATTCGATTTTTACAGCTAAATCCTCTATTTCTATGGTCCCTTTGTTCCATAGCTATGCTAGTTTACTGCAGGCTAATCCAGGCTTCCAATGAGACTGGATTGGCGTCCTACCGAGGCACAATGATTCTTGGTTATGAGATATGATAGATGAAAAACGACCTGGTCTAACGGGGAGAAAATGGAAAAAAAATCAAACATAGGAATAGTTACTCACCAACCACTATAATGGGATAGGGCTATTTTGAGTGGCTTATTTGGAACCATCAACTAGCAACCAAACCGTTTGGGATAATGATATTTTCTGTCCCAAAATCTACCGGGACCATGTGGGAAAAAAAAAACATCAGAATTTGTTTACTGTAAATCGGAATGATATACTGATAGAATCTATGGTAAATCTGCTAAAATCGGAATTCTTTGTATCCGTTGATCTCCATTTCTTTGTAAATCACCAGAGATGGTTTGTGACGTTTTTCCCTATCACCTTCTGGGATTATCTCATCGGCTTTTTTGAGGAAAAACGAGCCAGCAAAACATCACCAGGAGATTTCCTGAAATTTTGGGGTACCCCCAAATCATTCATTTTCAGGGAACTTCCATGAATTTTCCATGAAATACACCATCCATTTGGGGATATTTGGGGGTACCCCCATGACTATGGAAACCCCAATGGTATGGGAACCCTTGTCGCGCCTCTTTGGTACTGTACGTGATCAGCCCCGAGCCGCCCGAAGCCTGAAAGGGAGATGTTTGAATCCAACCATACCATTGGATACAATTGGTATATCTCATCAACAATATGGGTCCAGATTTTTGGGGATTAGAATGATTAAAAGTTTTCCGTTTTGGGATCTTTTGTCTGATATAGTATGATAGTTGCTGGCATCTCATAGAAATGTTAATTCGAAAATCACATATATAATAAAGCCTCATCTTTTTTGTACCCTATTTTCAGACAAACCAATATCACTCAAAACAAAACTGGATGTCAAATGGCGTGCCGTCTGGGTGATCGTTGTTTTCAGTTTTCAGTGGGTGATCGCCTATAACCACAACAGAGTTCTGAAGCAGGACATGGACAGACCTTGGGGACCCCTTGACCCCTTGGACCCAATTTTGAAACAATGATCAATGGATTGGTTTAAGGGAAATTTTACTTCGGAAAGCCCCATGATCTTAATGGAAAAATATATATGGTTTCCGGTTAAGATTTTCCCAACAAAACCAATCCATTGAAATGATGATTTTGGGTATCAATGGGAACAAACTCCACCCTGAAGGCCTCATCAATATGTTCCAATGAGACGATGTCTCCATAGAAATCGAAGACTTTTCGCAAGTCGACGTCCTGGTGGTTTTTAAGCGAAAAAAAGCCAGAGAATGAGAGACCCTGCTTGGATGTGCTGGAAATATGTAACCATTTTTGGGGGAACTATATATATATACAGGTGTATACATATTGTATACGTATATGACTTTATATATATATATTATACATATATATATATACATGTGTGTGTGTTAGATAATATTATATAACTGAGTATAATAATCCCATGTAAGATATAGGTACAAGATGGTACAAGTCTGGATTATAACCTTTATGACTGGGTTATAATCATGTTTACTCATGGTTGTCAACCACTTGCTGACTGGGGTGCACATCCAAGTATGGCCTAAATAGGCCCATAAAAATCGAAATGTGTAGTAGTAGCTTCGTATTCAAGGAGTCAAAAAGAAACATGGCTTTGGCATTGAACCATAGCCGCTATTATTCAATGCTGCCATTTTCAGCGAAAGAAGATTTTGGGAGATAAACAATTGTGAGGTTCCTGGGGGCAAACAGGGTACAGTTTTCACCATTTCAAGCCATGGCCACATATGGCCAAATACCATGGCTTTTTAGATTTTCCTCGACAAAACTCCAGGGTTTGCGGATGTTTCTGTCGGACATGATATTCCTCCACATATTACTATAGATTCACCTAGTTTCAAGGCCAAGCTTAGACACATTGAATGTATGTGTATATTATATCATATCATATTAATTATCTATATATATATATACATATATGGGTGTGTCTGAAATTGGGGTATACCACCCAAATGGATACAGTATTAGAAAAATCATGATGATCTATTGGAATTTTGGGGTACCAAATGTTCAGATACACCCGGCCAGTCCGTTTCCCCATTCCCCCAACCTACCTGAGCTGTTTGATCATCGAACTTTGAGGGCTATGTTTAAGGAAGATGAAACTGGGAAACCCATAGAGTTTTACCACTAATAACTATATAATATCAAAATATATCAAATATCCACTAAGGAGTCCACTAATTATGGACTGTGAAGAACTTACGAAATTAAATTCTGGGAGGATGTCTTTCTGAAAGATGTTGCACCCCCAACCAACAAAAAAGTCAGATAGATCCACCCAAAATGATGCGGGTATTGTACTGAACGCTCTGCAGGAAAACCATCTGTTGGTCACTTCTGCCCTATCTTTGGACACACCCCCATCCGCCCAATCATCACTCAACCATCATCTATCAACTATACTATATCCCCATAGTTTTGATACTTAAATCACATGAAAATCCTATCATCATCAACCAACCGTGATGTCCCTTGAAAACAAAAAAACGCCCCATCGCCGGTAAGGCGAGATCCATAAGCAACCCCAAAACGACAAGTGAAATCCTCCTAGAAATCAATTTCAACGACTTGGGTCTGATTGAAAATCGAGAATATACTTTCAAGTATATATATATAGTATATACAGTATAGCCAGTAGTATAGCCATTGAATGGGGAAAATGATGACTAACCAGACTAAGCATCAAAATTGGGGTCTCCTGGGTCGGAATTTCACGAGAAATCCATGAGCCTCTCCTGTAAACGGGGCGCCAGGTCGCATACAAAGACCTGCCGAAAAGGGATCCAAAGGTCCAAAATTCCAGGGTTTCAGCAAAGACTCATTCCTGGGTTCTCGTTTCTTGCCACTTACCCTCCAGTAAATTATCATAGCCATGGAAAATCACCAGTGTTAATAGGTAAACTATCTATATTTGGGCCATCTATACCATGGCTATGTTAGTCATAACCAGAGGGTAAAAAGAAAAACACCGCACCTTGGTGTTGGCATCTCCACTAGACCAACCCTGGGCCGCCAGGTTTTTTGGGCCGACACTATGACCAAAACGAGGTCACGGTGGTTGGGCTTATCGATTTGATGAACTCATGACTCATGAAGGTTAGTAGTAGGATTGGTAGGCTTTGGTAGTTCAGTAGTTTATGGACTCACATAGCTTTAGTAGTTGATGAAATCATCTTGTATGCCAGTATCAAAATTGGATTGAAAACTGCTGCTGAAAAACTCACGGACCTCAAGTTGAAGACGCCCCATCTCTATGCACTAAGAGTGCAACTAGGTACAATGACAGCCCCATACAATGGGGGTGGTTACTATTGGCCCGATGGGATTACATTGAGGAGTAACATGTTGACAATGCCTTGGAATTGGGGCTAGCACGTGAGCACGTGTTCAGAGAACAAGTCTTGGTGGCAGAAATGATGTTTACACATCTCACACCAAAAAGGCGTTTGTTTTTAGTGGTAGTTTTGCAGATACCAACAAACTTAAACTTGAACCATCCATCATATCTATGGTATTAGATAGTTAAAAAATTTCAACCACCACCATTGGTACCAGCACTATCCCATCAGTCGAGCCACGCCCCACGACTCCATGAAAAGCGGCGAAAAGCGGTGGCGTTTCTGATGGGGTCACCGTTATTCATCCATCAACAAATTGGTGATTATGATGGGGATATGTGGAATTAGTGTGAACATTTTGGATTATATAAACCATTTTAATGTGATTTAATAGCGATTCAACATGGTTTAACCACCAACACTAGGGATTATGATGGGGATATGCCTGGCAACCCAAGAAAAAACGGTGCATAAACGAGTCAGGTCAAAATCAGAAACTACCTGCCAAACAGCATGAGCTTTTTTGCATACACACAGTATAGAATACTGAGATTGGGTTTTTGTTGAGCAGAAAACAGCTTGCAATGAAGCGGTAGGGTACAGTTGGAAAACACAGTGTCATGGCTTGAAAGTTCGAGCAAACATGACGTAAAACCAATTATCAAACATCACTGCCAAATGATGTAAGACCAATGTTCTCTGAAAGATTCCCCAGCATTACTGAATGGTCGATATTGCTGAACGACGTGAAATAGAAGGTATATAATTCCCCGACTAGCATATTAAAATCATGTGAGCATTCTTCAACATCCCGAAATGTCATTCCATAAAAAAAAAAAATCCAACCGTTGGGGCAGCTTTCTGGGCAGCTGAACTTGTAGAATGGCAGGGCCTGAAAAAACACGTCCCAGTCATATTCAGTCATATTTATCTAATTGGTGGTTTCAACCCCCCCTGAAAAATATGAAAGTCAGTTGGGATGATTATTCCCAATATATGCAAAAATAAAAAATGTTCCAAACCACCAACCAGTTATTTGTTTATTGATTTATTGATTTATTTATTTATTTATCCCATATCACTCTGTCCACGAACATGGTCTCTGACCACATACCAATTTTCCTCGCAGGGCAAAGAAGTGATACATGGCCGCGGGACCCGACCCATGGGTCGTGGGATTTTTGAAACATTACAGACAATTACCCTCTGGTAAGCTAACATAACTATGGAAAATCACCATTTTTAATGGGTAAATCCGCTCTAAATGGCCATGTTCAATTTGTTAAATTACCAAAGGGTATAGATTGATATACCCTCCAGTAAATTCACATGACCCTGCCATGAGTATCATGAGTCGGTGGATGGGAACGTGAGTTTCCACAAAAATGGGCAAAAAATCAGGGTTGAACTGTTAATATCTGGTAATTTACTGGGGAGTAATGTACAAAAACCCAGCGCGGTAAATCGGAGATTTGGGGGGCTGCCGTTTTCCATCCCGGCCGACCCACGGCCGTCGAACATCACATTTAGAGTGCGACCTGGTGAACAAAAGCAACGGCACAGGACAAGGGTTTAGGGTTCTTGGATAAACAGATAATGTGATAAACGGAAATTCATAAAACTGATTGGGGATGGTTTATGGCATTGGGTTTACCACATTCTCAAATACGCTTAGATACTATCTTAATGGAGATTGAACCGTCAAAAACGGAGGTTTGAGATGCTTAAATCATCCTGAAACGAGAAGCCAGCCACTGGACTTCAGATACCCATTCGAGCAATTTGTCTTGTGCGGGGAAACCCTTTCACTGCTGCACCACCGCTCATAATCGCTTCATGATTCTTTTTGCTCGGCCTGCTTTGCGTTCTCACAGTTTCCTTTTGATCCTCTAGCATATTTTTAAAATGTGCTAGAATCTGTGAGTCGTGCAGGCTCTGGTCAGTGACACACACAGGGGCCGTCGCCGCAAGTCCCGGTTCATGCACGCACCCTTGCACGTGCAAAGTAAAATATTATGATGAAACTGAACCTGCTCAGTTTAAATGATCGCCCAACCTGGAATCACGTTGCGTCAATCTCTCTGATCTCTCTGTCTGGCCACGTAATTTGACATCAGACTCATTGGCACCAAGAGTGTTGTTCGGATTTGGTAAACCTTGCATGTAGATCTCTGCCGGGGCGTGCATGATCATCATAGT
>Ga0126342_10009981_pt1 | contig 16991 bp, 14 predicted proteins | sample Cyp1metagenome_FD_92528 | JGI IMG/M metagenome (GOLD analysis project Ga0126342, IMG submission 92528) | Coral microbial communities from Lord Howe Island, Old Settlement Bay, Australia - Cyphastrea 1 metagenome | ecosystem: Host-associated > Invertebrates > Cnidaria > Coral ... | reverse complement strand
TCTTCTTTCTTCTTCTCTTCTCTTCTCTTCTCTTCTCTTCCTCTTCCTCTTCCTCTTCCTCTTCCTCTTCCTCTTCCTCTTCTCTTCTCTTCTCTTATCTTCTCTTCTCTGACTCTTCCCACCTCTGCTTTTTCATTTGTCCATATTGTCGAAAGTTTGACTTCTAAACTTCCTTTGACCATAGGTGCGTTCTCCGTCCATGGTTTGATGGTAAGAAAAATGATGTGTGGATCCTTGTTGGAATTTCCCGTATAATTTGGGAGGGGTCGACCCTTTTATAAATGGTTTATATAATAGGGGCATTTGGAATCCCCCTAACCAAGGCATTTTGTAACAGGACACTTAAAAGGCAAAATTCTACATTTTGAAGTGTTCATTTTGTAAGAGTTTTGAGGGGCCAGCTCATTCTAAAAGACCATCGAGTTTGTTCTCTTGAGGTTTTTTGAAAGGCCAAGATGCTGTTAGTAAACATCAATAAACGAAAAACTCAGCAGGGTGTGCAATGACATTTTGTAAGGAGATGTCGTCAAGAGTAGAAAAACCATTTTGTAAGAATATATGTTTTTTAGGCATTGATACAAATTATTGTTCGGATTTGTGCATGTTTTTGATTCGACTCAATCATCAGGAGTTCTGGCAGGCAATGATGCCAAAGAAACAAAAATACAAAAATACAAAAGGTGGCAAAAAAAAACATTACAAAAAGGCTGCTTGAAAATCAACGAGGCCGGGGAAAAAAAACAGGGAACCAGAAATTGTTGCCTTACAAAATGATACCCAAAAACGTTATCTGAAATCACAACTTCTTATAAAAAGGTCATCGAGTGGGATACAACATTCATATCATGAAGAAAGTCGTCACCTTACAAAATGATGACGGATTTTAGAGTCGAATGTGGATACTAAAAACCTATGTTTTTTGTAAGGGCCAAAATTCCCAAAAACCGATCCATTTTATAAAGGATTTCAAAATCCCACCGGTTTATGCTTACAAGAAACCGGGTGCGACCACTTCCGCGAATTCGAACCCGGATATATGTGGACATTTAGAATCACTAGCTAAAAATGAACTTTGCATTGTATTTTTCAGGTTTCCGGAGGGATTGGAGTGGACCTTATGGTCTGTTGTGGAGGTGAGAGGTGCCGTTCCTAAGAGTAGTTGATCAACCAGGGTATTGGTCCGGCATGGTCCAAACCCAACCGATGGGATACAGCCCATGCTGGAATGCAGGGTCTCCCGCAAAGTACATGAAAGCAACAAAAATTGGGGTCCAGTCTGTGCCATTGTGCCATAGTCGAAAGTTGGATTCGTCTGTATATCATATATATATATTATAAACTGGACAAATACTCAGGTTGGGCGATGGGATATGTATATATATATATGTGTGTAATTATTTGTTTATTTATTTTTATTTTTTTTACCTATTACAACGAATCCCTAATGATGGTGAGATGACCATGAACCAAACACAATTTTTGACCATGGCAATGCGTCCGACTTTGGGGAAGATGTCCCAACTGGCCCAAGTGGCTGTGGCTAGGAACCTTGCACGATTTTGGGTATTGCGGAGCTATCCTAACCATTCCTAACTTGCTTAGCACATGTTAGTCCAAAGATGTAAGGATTGGATGCTGTGAATGGACTTCTCCAAGTTTCCAAGTCCGATCTCGGGTTTTGCAGTTTCACCCCCATCACCTTAGAGCCTTACAGGATCGTAGAGGCCTTTGAGGACATATCTACCTTCAGGCTTTGGGATTGTGAATCATGGGATTCCAATGGCACTTTTTGTAGCACTACTGGCACTACTCCCTTTTTTGAAAATGTCAGTGTCAGACACGGCCCTAAGGGCCACCCCATCATCTCTGGGTGAAAAACCCCTCACCAAGGCAACATTCTGCCCCTTGGTGTCCCGATATGGGCAAGCCCGCGGGAGACCAATCTAGTAATTAAGGAGAATTAAGGTATTTGGAGACACTAACAGGACATCTTTGGAACAGGACGTGTTACATGCGATCATTCAAGAAGGATCACTCAATAGGATAATTTTGACATTGCTAGCCTTGATTTCCATGAAGCTTTCGGGAAAACATGCTGTAATCCCATCCCCGATTTTTTTTATGGATCCACCACCGAACCAGTGTTTCGTTGGGAGGTCATGTGGCGAACCCACTGCTAAAACCTACCACAATTTTCCGAAATATGAGGTTGTTGGAGTTGTTGGAACCAATGGTTTGTTGGGCAAATCATCACATTGATATGATTGTATGATCAGATGGTCCAGCAAAAGCCATGGACGGGGATAAACACCACTAGCCGCTAGCCGCTAACCAAAGATTATCAAAATGTATTCAGATTATCAACTGCTCAGATCGCTTTGCAGCCACAAATGGGGACAACAGCCACTTAAACTTATCAATATTGAGGGATATTATAATTTTCATCAACTGTCACATCCCCTCATTTAAACTCCATGGGGATAAAATCATTTCATACACGTATTCCACTTCCCCTAATTATTGTTGAGATATATCGTGGGATCAAGATTTCCATCAAAAGATCCATCAAATGAGTTCCAACTTATTACTGGTTGGTGGTTTGGAACATTTTTTTTCCATGTCATATATGGGTTGTCATCCCAACCCCATTGACTTTCATATTTTTCAGAGGGGTAGGTCAACCACCAACCAGACATTTATTCCATTATATTCCATATAATAATAGCCTCTGATATTGACTATATTCCTTCCCATTGACTATATTTGACTATATCATATTTTTCAAGAATATCAGAGGCTGTTTTGTTGGTTAAATCACCATTTTCCCATGGTTTTCCCATGGTTTTTCTTATGTTTTCTTATGGTTTTCCTATGGTTTCTCCACATCTTTACTGCTTGGGCCTTTGGGACCACCAACCAACCAGGCTCTGTGGTGGTGACGACAGTGGCGATGGGGCCGGAGTCATGACGCAGATCCCGTGCCTCAAAGGGTGTGATTTACCATCTGGTTATGACTAACATAGCCATGGTATAGATGGCCATTATGCTAGTTGATTTATCATGATTTACCTCTTAAAAATGGGTGGATTTTTCCATGGCGAACTGTTAGTCATAACCAGATGGTACCATGTTTTACCCCTCAAAACTGGGTGAGTTTGTGGAAGAATGATGAAGAATTGGCGATTTTACCTAGTCAATTTTTGAGGTAGCTATCAAAAAATGGGCGATGTTCCGTGTGGCTTCTTAAATTACCCTGACAGTTCAGAGCAACCCTTGAGAGGTGGCTCTTAAATTGGAGGAGCAACTTCATTCTCATGGTTACTGATTAATTAATGTACATAGTTAGCATAGTTGTTGTCACTATTATAATTGATAATGATTATCAATGTATCTTAACTTATGGTAACTTAAGTTAACTTAACTAATTGTGATTGATGCCAACTGCCCTTCTGAACTTCAGGCCCTTCTGTCATTACCATGCCCAAAAAAACATCCCCAACTAACTCATTGACCCTGAGAATAACCAAAATAATTGCTTTCCACCCCCGCAACCCATGGCAGGGTTGATATTGATTTGGGGAATTGTAACTTATGGTGATATGATCATTGTGACATTTAGTTGTGATGCTGGAACATATTCTAGTTCACCTGCTGGAAAATCCATGGCTTTCCTTGGGAAATGATCCACGCTGCCAAAGGGTGGAATTCCACATCTATCTTACTTTGTTGGAGGAGAGCAATCCAGGATCTTTATTCTGCCCATGGGCTACAGCACATGGGACCTCATTCCTGAGTTCGGGTTGTTTATCATGTGGTTAGATGAGTTTTTGTATCCATTGACTGGTGGTTTTATAGATCATCTCCGCACTGTGATCCGGGGAAATCGCTTGATTTGAAAATCATGGAACATCGTATCTACAAAGTTTTCCCATGATGTTCAATCGGAATCTTCATATTTTTGACCTGGAAAGACTGGTGGATAAATATAATTCTATGATTATATAATATTATATATTCAGATGTTATCATAGATAATCAATGATAGTCAGATAGAAAAATGTGTTATCATTGATAGTCAGATAATCTATGATAATCAATGATAGTCATTATTAAATATCTCCGGAAATCGGAGATGTTTCTGGAATTTCAGGTTGGAGGTCCCAGTTCCCAGGCGTTTCTTTTCCACCTGGGCCTTTGCATCCTTCGCCGCCCACACCCAGGTGGGAGCTCTTCAGCGCCGATGTCAATCTGCCGGAAGACAAGAGCTCCTGTGCAGTGGGGATGCTGTTCCTCTCCAAGGAACCCGCTACAGCGAGCGGGTGGACATAGAAGTTGGATAAAATCCTACCAAAATTTGGTGATCAATTACTTTTCGGGACTCATATTTTGTGGGTTCATTGGTTTCCTAAGAACATCTAAGAGCCGAATATCAACAACGGATTCCAATACCCAACGTGTGTTGAGCTGTTGCCGAAAGCAGCAGGGGAAAAGATGAGCCTCGGCTAAGTCAGTCAGCTCTGCTCTTTGCAAACACCAGGCCACAGCCGCTAGAAATGGGATCAAACTACAGCACGCCATGTTTGATGGACTTAGAGCTTAGTCCGAGCAAACAATCGGCAAGGTTTTCTTTTCATTGCAATATTGCAATGAGATTTTGTTTGAGTTTATGGGATTTCATAGGGGGATACGCCCTGACCCTTTGACGATTTTTAGTCATTATCCCATTTTTATGGATACGATGGAAAATCAATTTACCAACGGCGTTTGGTACTCGTAAAAATCCCAAGCCATCAACATCCGTCAACCATATTACCCTCTGGTAATTTGTCACATAACTATGGAAAATCACCATAGAAATAGTGCTTTATTTCCCATAAAAAATGGTGATTTCCCATAGTTTTTTGTATGTTTTTTGTATGTTTACCAGAGGGTATTGGGGATACGCTTTTATTAATACCCCTATGTCTGGATCGTCATCGGCCTGGGAGATGATCCGCTGAAGTTTCATGCGAAACTGGGCTATTCAATGGGGTATCACATATCTTCAATATATTTCAGGCAACAATCCACACTAGTAACTAGTAATTATGTAATAGTGCTCAGTTGTATGATGTTGTATCTAATAATCTAACACTTATACAATCAATAAGACTAACGATGATTGTAATAATAATAAATAAAAAACATATTATAATATATAGCGACGATAGATACCCTCCGGTAGACTAACATAACTATGGAAAATCACCATTGTTCATGGGAAGACTCACTGTAAATGGTGATTTTCCATACTTTTGTTAAATTACCAGAGGGTACAATGATTGATGCTATGTGTTGAAAATGCCATTTTGATGTTATGTACACTTCCATCTGTACATATCTACACTATATGGCCAGTGGGTCATCCTCACGCAGGATCGTGATGTGCGCATCGACGCCAAGATGAAATTGGAGACGTCTCTTTTGCAGGCGGGATGTGGCCACGGTTTTTTTTCTTGGTGCTGAGCGTGCCAGTTTGATCATTTTGCTTAATTGAGTTCTTATATTTCAGTGTTTCAATGCTCACTGGTTAGCTGCCCAAATACTGCCCAAATACTGCTCATGTCTGAAACGACAGCGTGTCTGATCGGTGGTTTCGATTTGAATGAAATTCTTTTTTCCAAAACAAACGCAGCAAACCATCTCGAAAATGGGAACCAAAAAATATGGGTTCCAACATGTTCCCAACCATCCCCCAGTCTGACTATGATTTTCAGCATTATATAGCCATTATATAGCCATTACATAGCCATTATATACCAATTGATAGCCATATTGACGGTAAATTCCACGATTCCAGTGTTCATGGCTCAACATCCCCAGGAAGGCTTTGATCTGCTGGGCTACAGGATCGTCTCGGTGGACTCGACCGTGCTTGGAAGCTGGGATGGCGACGGGGTTCCCGAGCCAAGTCTCATCAAGTCCGATTAGCATTAGGTTATCCCATAGGATCCATGGTGCTGCCATATATGGTAACATTTACCATCGATATACCCCAAATGTTAGCATATATACCAGCACCATGGATCCTATGGGTTAGGTTATTAAGGGGCTGGTTCTTCAGGATTTACGTTTGGTAAAAGGCGAGATTTCCATGAATCAAATGTCACCAGTCCAGGGGGGTTGGCACATAAATTGGACCCAGCACATTTTGTGAACCTCGTTTTTTGGTTCAGTTTGTCCCAAAAACCAAGGTCCCCCAAAATCTCAGTGGTTCATCAAGAACGTGGTAAAAATCAACCCCAAGTGGGGATGGTTCATTACCCATGACGGATCCGGCTGGTGCTGGTTTTTTTTGATGCTAACATGACTGGGGTATATTGATGGGATCCATGGCACACCATATATGGCAGCACCATGGATCCGTCATGGGTTATTGGGTTAATCACATGTCGTTTTTCATTTTCCCATGACAGGCTCCGCATGGAATGGGCCAATGGGCCTCTCGCCCTCCAAGGAGAGAGATCTGCACAGACAGAACCATGGATGGAGACATGGCTGGGTTTGGCCGCCAGTTTATGGAGATCAGTGCAAACCCCGGGATGAATTGGGGTATACCATGCAGATCCATACAACATTATACAGCTAATGTGGATAAAACAATAGTAATAAACCACCCATTTGAAAATTGTTTATACCACCTAGTGTATTTATGGTGATTTGGGGGACGTTTTATTATTGTTTTACCCACATTATGCCCTATCTATTTTCAGGCAAAGCCAGGCATTGCAATCCTTCTTGGCGCCCGTTTTTTAGCCAACTTGGAGCCGCAAGCCCCCAAAAAACGTAGAGCACATAGTTGCGAAGCCATGGCAAAATGGATGGCTCAGACCTGGGTACCCTGGGTACCCTGGGTACCTCCTAAATTGTGTTGGTTTATGTTGGTTTGCAATGAAACATGATGAACATTAAGTTACGGAGTTCCATGATGTTCCATATCGGCTTTCCCAGCCTTTGGCAATTCAACGTGACCATGGCAAACCATCACTTGACCACTGGAATAGGAGCACCATTTGCAATTGGGGGGATAACCTGAAACTAGAAAATGGAAAACCAATAGCTTCAACCTCTGCAATTTTTTGGTGGTGCAGTGATGCAGTCTTCACTTCTCCAAGCCATATTCCGGAAATAGTGCAAATATGCCCAAAACATTTCATGGCAAACTAGTTACTTGAAACATAAGTGGGGGTGGGGCTGGGCTTCAGTTGCGACCCATGGACCACAACGTGCTGCAATCCTCGATCTATCCTCCATGTCGAGCAACCATTGTCTCAGACGCCAGGAACAGATTTTTGTGTCGCATCCAGAGGCCAAGGGGCCAGAGATGGAGAATCTCTTGCTGCTTGGACTTCGAGGGCCGAGTCTTTTTTCACAGATGGGACCGTTCCAAGACGTAGCAACTGCTGCCTGGGGCTTGTCCCAGGATCAGCCTGAGGGAACCCTTAAAATTGGCCCTTTTTTTTATGGGAGAAGCGATCACTAGCGATCATAAACTATCATAAACTATCATAAACTGTAACTATCATAATTTTAAGTTGTTGGATATTTTGATATATTTTGGGCATCCGAAATTTCAGCACCACTCCCTCATGAACCTCCGTGCGGACCATGACAGCGTCCAACTCGTTTTTTGTTGATACAATTGCGGGTCGATGATGGCGGTTAAACCCCAAAAAACCAACCCTAATTCCTGACAATGCATGGTGTATCATGGTGTATACCCCCAAAATTAGTACTCGTACTGATATCTGATATTGATTGATATTGGTGTTCTTTATGGTGGGATTTCGACAAAAACTGCTTTGTTGGGAACGCCCCCTTTTCCGAGAGTTCTTACCACGCCGCTGCCGCGAGGTACATCGCCAGGAAAAAGGTGGAAGACATCCTCTCCTATGATGAGCTTTATGTGGCATCGTTATCTCCAAAAACCATTGTCTACAAGGTGCAGATTCCATGAATCCCTAGCAGAAATGGGGATTGAAAACCATCCTACCGTAGGGTAGGTTGAGTCATGTTGAGTCATTGAGTGATTAGGGTTTACTGGTTTACCACATTATTGAAACATATTGGAACATATCGAAGCTTGAGGGTTTTTTCCTCTTTTTCCTTTCAGTTTTTTTTTGGCCGTTTCGGACCAATGTATAAAGCAATGTTAAGCACATGGTCACATGGTGGAAGAATGAGTTGAAACAAATGCAACCGCTACCAACCATGGATTCAATCATTGGCATGCATTCCCTCATACCAGTGACCCTCAACCGTTGATCAACTGCCCACCATCACTTCAAGAACGTGCCTGTGCAGACATAAAGAACACAAACAAGCGGCATAATAAGAAAAGGAAAGGGAATGGAAACAGCAAGAAAAAGAGGAGGAAGAAGAGAATGATGATGACGATGATGACTCGTATAAAGTATTTATATGTTATTAATGAAATGATCTTGTAAAAGAGATTCTGGATCAAAGAGATTCTGGTTCGGTAAGGGTTTCAGTTTGGATTGTATCAATGATCCAGAATTTGTTTTAAAAGATCATTTTATCATGTTGTCTAGTTTTTTTTTAAATGTCTTGTAAGGGGTAACTTAAATTATTATCAACATGTTGTCTCATAGTCTTGTGGTTTGAAGGGGTTAGTTTGGATTGTTTCATGTGATGTTGTTTGATGGTTTTGTCGGATTATCCTACTACTGTACTATATTATATCATGTTGTCTCATGGTTTTGTGTTGTGAGGGGTCAAGTTTCCTTGTTTCACATCATGTTGTCTACAGTAATGGGTTTGTTGCGATAGGGTTATCTTCTAACATCATCATATTGTGGCATGGTAGCGTGTTGTGAGAGATCAATAATATTACAATACATTCTCATGATTTCTTATTTTCTTACTTGTAGCATTCTTAGTCTTAAGTTGAACACCACCACCATCTCCCGACCAGGGGATGTTGAAATCATCTGCCATGGTGCGCTACTACAAGGTGTCCAGATGCGTCCAGGGTCTCATGGTGTTCCATGTGCTCCAAGAACCAATAGAAAAATATAGAAAATAGGTTGAACCATGAAACCATAAACTTCCTGTTGGTAAACTGGATCTAATTTGTGGGTGTCTTTTCTATTGTTTCTCTTGGGGACGCGAAACTCAAGGAGTCACCATTGGACCATCCATAGCTACCATGGCTGCAATACTTTGGATTATTTTGGATTCATCTACCGGCAACCGTGACGATGGAATATCATGGAATATCCCACAAGAACATTCGAAGAGAACCTCGTGAACCCCCGTCACAGTGCCAGGATTTGCGGGATCCACGCTTCAAGGTGCAGTATGCCCTGTGGCACCATGGCTAACGACCAGCTCAGTAGTAGGACGAAAGTCCAGCAGAAAAACACTTTCCCAAAAAGTATCCTCAGAATTTTCTAGCTCTCCAAAGTTGGCCATGCAACCATCAATTTCCATGTTTTTCCATGGTTTTTCCCTTAGGCACCGGCGATTTAGTACCAACACCATGCCGCGCTGGCCATTGGCCCAGCCATTCCGTGCCATCCTCAGCAACCATCGTTGGTTACCCGGTAATTTGTTACATAGCTAATGAAAGTGGGCCCATAGAAATAGTTGATTTATCTTGATTTAGCCATGAAAAATCGGATTTTAGCAACATGTTAGTTTACCAGAGGGTAAATCGACTGAGTGGTCTCCAGTACCCTCTGGTAAACTAACACTTTGCTATGGAAAATCACAATTTTTCATGGGAAAATTCACTATTTCAAATTTCTATGGTGATTTTCCATAGTTATGTGACAAATAATCCAAAAAATCCATAAGAAAATCCGCATGTTTGTATTGGCTTTGATGAAGGTGAGACGAGATGGGCACCATTGGGCACCCATCATTGACCCATTCCGCAGGTTACCTGGGCCACAATGGGGAGATCAACACCATCCAGGCAGAGAATTCCAGTGGGATAGGGATTTTTAAAGATTTTTAGCCCTTAATGGGCTAGTAATCAGTACGGGCATCAAATCGCTTCTTGGAGCCAATCTCAATATATGATGTTAGGGATCTAAATCCCCTGGAATAAAAAAAAAGTGACTTTCCACTGAGTTGACTTTCCCAACATGTGAAAACGATGGGGTACCAGACCCAATGCCATAAACTTGTCGCTTGAGGTTACCACTGCCAGAGAGGAAAAGCTGGGTAGATAAAAATTGGGTAGATTTGAGATGGCTGATGATTGGGTTTATCGCAGTACTATCAATTTGATAAACACACAGATTCAGTCACTTAGTTTTATTCACGGGGTTTGAATTCACGTTTAACGACAAGAATTTCGGGACTCAATTATCAACAATTATTATCAACCAACGAGGTATCTTAGATGCCAATTTAGATGCCCAGTTTTTGGCTGATATCAGATGCACATGGCCAGCATGGCCGAAGCATCGCCCTCTTTTCCAGGGCAACTACAACTGGACGCGGGCGCGGTCTGGATCCTTTGAGCACCCCAATTTCGGGTATCGAATGCGTGAGGCGTGGTCCTGGGGTGAATGGAGCCACCCTTGGAGGAGATCTAAGGAAGTGTGTCTGGTTTCAAATATCTTCGACTCTTCAACCATAATGTCAACCCTGCATTCATAAAGCCCTAGGCTGTTTATATAATTGGGAGGGTACCATTTAAGTATTAGATTATGACTATTGGAGGAGTACCACCCCCTAATTAGTAAACCATGGTTTATTAATCCGGGGTTGACATTATTTGGGAAGATTCTCCCAAGTAACTCATGATTTTTTGAGATCTTTCTTGTAGATCAAATTGTTTCACCCTCCATCCGGGAGATTCCGGGAGCACTGCAACTGACATTCCAGAAGGACTCTCCAAGTTCTACAAGGACTGGCTACTGAGGATATCGAATATTGTTGCTGGTTGATGGCTTCAGCTTCTTTCTTGTTACTGAGTTCCTTTTGATTCCTTGGATACTAAAGAACGGGATGGTGAGGCCAGTTGGCGGATCAATACTCCTGTGATGGGTGAGAAGTGGTTGAAGGTAAAACTCACAGGACGTCTATTTTTTGGCTGGTGAGCACATAGCACATTGCTGAAAATAGAACAATAATATAGATATAGAACACAATAAAACATCACAAGACTTCATGAAACCCCTTTTAAATCCTTTTGACGGTATGGTTTTGATATACCCCAATTGCGAAATGACTAAATGATCGCAACTAGGGCATCGTTTACCATGGATTCCTTCATATTTTTCTTGAATCCCCGACTTGGACAAACATGGAAAGAACACATAGGTTTTATTAGGTTTTACTTTTGTTTATTTGAAAACCTATATTATACTGTAGGTTTTATTAGATTTTACTTTTGTTTATTGGAAAACCTATAGGTTTTATTAGATTTTACTTTTGTTTATTTGAAAACCTATAGGTTTTATTAGAATTTACTTTTGTCTATTTGAAAACCTATAGGTTTTACTAGATTTTACTTTTGTTTATTGGAAAACCTATAGGTTTTATTTGAATTTTCTTTTGTTTATTGGAAAACCTATAGGTTTTATTATATTTTACTTTTGTTTATTGAAAAACCTATTGGTTTTATTAGATTTTGCTTTTGTTTACTGGAAAACCTATTGGTTTTATTAGATTTTACTTTTGTTTATTGGAAAACCTATAGGTTTTATTATATTTTACTTTTGTTTATTGAAAAACCTATTGGTTTTATTAGATTTTACTTTTGTTTATTTGAAAACCTATAGGTTTTATTCGATTTTACTTTTGTTTATTGGAAAACCTATAGGTTTTATTTGAATTTACTTTTGTTTATTGGAAAACCTATTGGTTTTATTAGATTTTACTTTTGTTTATTGGAAAACTTATAGGTTTTCCGGGCAGGTGCTGCCTCCATGCCGGGCGGAGAACAGCGACTCAGGGAACATGGACTGTGACTCGGACTCGGATGCTGCCCCGCAGTGATGTTTGTTGGTTAAGCCCATTTCCCTCTGGTTATGTCAAAATAGCTATTGAAAATGGCCATTGAAATAGTGAGTTTTCCCATTAACAATGGTGATTTTCCATAGGTATGTTAGTTTACCAGAGGGTAATTAACTATAGTTATATCTACCATAAACCGTAATTAAGCCACTTTTAATAGAGCTAAATCATGAGAAATCTTCGAACTAAATGGGAACATGGGAACATGGCTATGTGAAATGTTTGTCAAAATTGAGGGATTAAATTGATTAAATGTGTTTGTTGTTCCGCGAAGCGATCAAGCATGGCTTGGCTTTTAATTTTCAATTCTTTTGTATTTTCTTTTTGGGGGGTGAATTTAGTTTGGCAAAGGAAGGAAGATGAACTCTTTCCTGCTGCTGTAGGTGAACGCGGCGATAACTTTTGAGCTGCAAATTGATGGGGGATATCATATTATGCTTGATTTGCTGAAGATGAATTGTTATATTCCCAATGGGAAACCTGTAGATTCATATTATATACATATTTTTCGGGGATTCCTTATGCACGCAAATCCATGCAAATTCAAGTCATCCTGCTGAAAAGTGCCACAGTAGCTATCTTGAAGGGTATCTAGGACTAGCCATGGATGGAACTCGCTGCGAATTTGGGTGTTAGACAGGTCATCCCCATGATTGGATTAGAGACAGCTATAACATCATAATATAGCATAGTTTATTTTTTAAAAACATCAACCTATATATTTCCATGAGCCATCCAGCTATTGGGGTAGCCCCAATTTCGGAAACTTTCTTCAGAGCTGATCATAAGAAAGTCTGTCAGCTACAGAAAGTGCGTTCTATTGCACCCAGAAGGCACCGAGGCATCTGGTCAATTTTCGAAGTACTTTTGGCTGCCGACCGCGTCTTTCCAAATGATTCTAGTTCTTTTTGCAAATGTTCCAATGCATTACCCTTTGTAACTGGGACATTGCGGCCAGGAAATTTATAAGTTTGTCTGAGAATAGTGTAGCCCTCAATCCACTGGATTATCATAAGTTTCCCCATAAAAAATAGACAGAACTGGGTGTATACCCCATTTTCATTCGTCAATTCGAGGGATGATCCTCGTAATCTTTCTCTGGCCAATTTGGAGTGGGGCACCCCCAGCAAGGGATGAATTACTTGAAAAAACATAGCACTCCTTTTTTTTAGAGAGTGCCCCCAAATAGGGGCCCCAAATTTCCATGTAAAATAAGTCTTTTTTGATAGTTTATGGTCTTTATTTGTGTAGTGCTGGTGATTTTCTGTTTTTTTTTTAACCGTCATGCAATGGGATTTGAGGGGATTTGATGTTTTTTTTTGTTGGGGATACCCAGCAATTAGACACGGAAATGCAACATCACCAATATTTAAAGATGACTTTCCCATTTCAGTGCCCATTTATTTCGGGTATTTCCGAGCCACCTTTGATGACACCGAAGGGAAACGGTAGAGCCCAGGTTATTTGGAGCTGATGCTCCGCTGTAACCGAGAGTTGCCAGAAGCACTCATGATGATGATTCCGGAAGCGTACAAGGTCCATGCAGCCCAGGAGTCTCTGGTGCTTGGGGTCCAAAAATGTCGCGTTCTGACCATTTTGGTGGCTGTACATATCATAAACATCAATGCATACCTACAGCCTCCAAAATCCACTTTTCTTTATGGGTTGCCAGAAAAAAGCATGTTTTTTCAAAATAACCCGTTTTTTTCAGCAAGGCATTTGGTTACGGGAAATTACCAGCAAATTACGGATAATTATGGGTAATTTACGGGCGACTTATAGGATCTTATAGGTAGAAATTTGGAAAACCTGTTTTTCTAAAAATACAATGGTTTTTCCATAAAATATTGAAAACAATAGGTTTTTCGATTTCAACCCCAAAAAACAGTGGATTAAGGGTGCCATAGGTAAGTATACACGCACGCTTTGCATATTGTAGATTATATAAATGATTATAAATGTATTATAATGAATGTGTTCATCTATCCATCTATACCGCTTATACACTTATTTAGATGGCTACAACCATCTACAACCCCAATTTCGGCTTGTGCTTTTCGGTGGGACGGGTTGAATCCTTTAACCACCTGGGACCTTCATCAATTTGGTGAGTGAGAAGCTCTGTATCCCGTATTTGAGCATCTTCATCGTAGTCCACCCGTATAGGACTATGGTGTGCAATTCCAGCCATCCTAAGCCTAATTCCTCGAGAATACTTGCTATATTTATCCACAGTATCCGTAAATAAAATTAAATGAACAGATGTTCAGATTCAGTATTAAACCATATTAAACCATGGTTTAACGGTGGAAGGGGATGGAAGGGGACAATTTTTCGTGGAAATTTCCATCGTCTCTAGGCGGATGACTCGGGGGACGTGCGCGACTTCTACGAGCCGCTGGGTGTCTTACAGTAGGAACCACTTGCCGTCCAATCCCAATCTACAATGGAGAAATCGCTGGTGAAATCCTGGTGTTTTTCATGGGTAAACCCCAACTTAAATCCCAGTTGAAGTCCCAATGTTTGCTGGATGAACTGCCCAGGTATTGGGGCGCCCTACAGGAGGCCTGGGACGGTCCTGCATTGGTGGCCTTCTGCGATGGCGAGTACATGGGCGCCTTGCGTTTTATGCAGATTTTTTGATGTTTTCTGGATTGCTGATGTTTTATGATGTTTTTGTTTCTCCTTGTGGGTTATGAAAGTTTATTATAGTTTGTTCATGTATATGATGCGGATGTTTATGGATGATTATCTCCACATATGAGCTATGGTCAATACTCATGGTTAATAACCATTAATAGGGGCTAGTCATCCAATGGTTCATAGGGATTTTATAATAACCATTATAAGGATCCTTATTATGGATGGGATGACCATCAAGCATATAGTGAGTATTGACCATGGCTCATATGGTGGTTTATGATGTTTCATGGATGATGTTTGGCATTTTGAAGCAATTTTGACGATGGCAGATGGAATATTTGCATCATTGGGGATATATTTGCCGATCAATCCTGGTTGCACAAGAAGTTCTTCAAAAAGTGGGGAAATTTGCGAGAAAGACATGTTTTACCCTCTGGTTATTTAACAGTTTGCCATGGAAAGATCCACCATTTCTAATAGGATTAATAGGTAAACCATCTATTTCTATGGGCCATCTATACCATGGCTATGTTAAATAACCAGAGGGTAACACATTTCTTTATTGGCAATGGTACCACCCCACATGAAGCAAAAGGGTGGTATTCACGGGTTAAAATGACGTCCCTGTCACACTTGGAACCCCTGGTGACATCCTTCTTTTTTTGAGAAACGTTCTGACAAATTGTTGGGGCTTGAGGTTAATATATAGGAATATTTACAATCGCAACTTTGTTACGGGGCAGGTTGTCATCAAGTGTAAAAGTATTATCCCCCCCTTATCCCTTCACAGGTACCGCCAAAAACACCAAAAGCAGGTGCCACATTTTTCGAAGTTGCTCCAAATTCATGGTCCATATCCAGTAAGTAATTATCTGGTTATTTAACAGTTCGCCATGGAAAAATCCACCATTTTTAAGTTCCGTAAACCATCTATTTCTATGGGCCATTTCCCATGGCTATGTTAAATAACCGGAGGGTAATTCATTTTGTGCGCGTCATGACGTGGACATGACATTCCATCATTTTTATAGTGGGGGAAATCACTGGGTCTAAATCAGTATGGTATGTTTTTATAACATGATATAGGTAGACATACGATATACAGATATACATATAGAATGATATATAATTACCAAATATATATAGACTATAGTACATGCAGGTAGAGAGAGAGAGGAACATCTTTGACATGCAGGTAGAGAGAGAGAGAGAGAGGTACATCTTTGTATGTGCCAATATCTGCACCTGTACATGTTTGTATCTATACACCGTGGTATGCCAATGACTATATGTGGCAGCTCAGGTGCGAGCCTAGATCGAAATGGCTTGAGGCCAGCGCGCTATTTTCAGCTCCATGTGCTATGGCCTAGAGGGCCCTGAGCTGTTCAATTGGGGGCTTCCAAGTTGACTGTATCATCCCAATGATGTAAGAAGAACTGTATCAAATTTCTACGTAACAATACGGATCTGCACCCCCAAGATTAGGAAGCCAGGCTTTCATCCGGGATCCTGGAGATCTGAATCTTTATGGTCTGAATCTGTCCATGGAAGGGACAATTCACGGGGAAACAACTTAGCTCATTTGGCAGTGAAAAAACCAGGATTTTCGATAAAACTGATTTTAAGGAAAATCCGGGAAATCTTTGGGAAAGACTAGGCTTGGGCTTGGATATGTGCCAATAATGAGCCACGGATGTTGCACATTTCCACAGGTTGATTGATGAATGTTGATGGGAAGGAGGATAAGGAGGTTCCACCCCTTGATTTGGATAATTTTTCTGTGCCAACAGTCGTTTTTGAACCGAGTGAGGGCCGCACTTGATTTGGGGACCATGAATTTCGACTGATTTTTGGTGATCCAACAGTCCAACTGCAACTTTGGATCCAGGATTTTGACACCCAACCAGGAGTGAATCAATTTCCAGAGATGTCCAAGTTCTATTTTTTCATCATTTCTGCTTATTTGTAAATCACTATGGCGGGGTATGTCTCACTTGCCATCCTTCATTGAGGATGGCACCTGTGTGGTGAGCTCGGAGACTGGCATTTTGGAGTCCAAAATCTTCCCACCCGCCGCTGGACTGGCGCCGGGGTGGGAAGGTTTCGAGATGTTTGGAGTTGCTTATCAACGCAGATGTAACGCATATTATATATATATTAACATGTTAAAATATAATATATATATATATATGTACCCTTAAGGTCTAAGGACGTGCAAAGGATACCCTTTCCTAGAACCCAAACATTGCACATCTAGCTACTACCTAGGATCGAACTTTGCACATGCAGGGCTCAGCTGGATGGTAGGTTCGCAG
>Ga0126342_10009980_pt1 | contig 16991 bp, 16 predicted proteins | sample Cyp1metagenome_FD_92528 | JGI IMG/M metagenome (GOLD analysis project Ga0126342, IMG submission 92528) | Coral microbial communities from Lord Howe Island, Old Settlement Bay, Australia - Cyphastrea 1 metagenome | ecosystem: Host-associated > Invertebrates > Cnidaria > Coral ... | reverse complement strand
TGATCCATGTTCATCCATCTTCATCCATCTTCATCCATCTTCATCCATCTTCATCCATCTTCATCCATCTTCATCCATCTTCATCTATCTTCATCCATCTTCGTCCATGCTCGTCCATCTTCACCCATCTTCATCCATCTTCATCCATCTTCATGAGAATATGTTTGTTTTGCTCATCGTCGTCATCGTCGTCATCGTCGTCATCGTCGTCATCGTCGTTGTCCTCGTCGTCGTCATCATCATCATCATAATCATCATCATCATCATCATCACCACTTGAGAGGAATGGGGTGGGCGAAAGGTAGATTCTGCTTGATCAGGGAGATTGAACCCTGGAAAAATATGGGCATTTTTTTCTTCATTCGAGCATCAAAAAAAGGAGGGAAGTCTCGGCTATGTATGCGATGGCTGGTGGTTTTCTCCGAAGAGTTTTTGAAAGAACATATCTTTGGTCGGGGCCTGCTACACAACTTAAAGTCATCCAATGCTGCCTCACCTGCCTCTTTTGGCAGAAAAATGACAATCATAGTGACAATTTTCGAGTGTTCTTGCATCTTTGCAAAACATGGCTGTCCTAGTGTTTTTTTAGCTGGGGATGATCAGGATGATGATGGTGGTGATGATGGTGGTGGTGATGATGGTGATGATGATGCTGATTATGATGGTGGTGGTGATGATGATGATGATGATGATGGTGGTGGTGGTGGTGGTGACCATGGCGATGGCGATGACGATGACGATGACGATGGCTGCTATGACTATTACGATGGTGAAGAAGAAGATGATTATTATTATTATTATCATTATGACGATGACAATGACGATGAGGATGAGGATGAGGATGATGACGATGACGACGAGGATGATGATGATGATGATGATGATGGTGATGATGATGATGATGATGATGATGGTGATGGTGATGGTGATGGTGATGGTGATGGTGATGGTGATGGTGGTGGTGATGGTGATGGTGATGATGATGGTGGTGGTGATGGTGATGATGGTGATGATGATGGAGATGGTGATGGTAATGAAAGTGACGATGAAAGTGACAATGAAAATGGAGATGAATATTATTGAAAACAAGGAGGAAGATGAAGACGAAAATGATGGCGTAAAGCAGGATGAAAAATAAGGATGAAAATGGAGATGAATATGAGTCATGAGCATGGAAATGAGTGGAAAATGAGGAGGAAAATGAGGAGGATAATGATGAGGAAAAAGAGGAGGAAATGAGGAGGAACATGAGGGGGAAAATGAGGAGGAGGGACTAGGATGATGTGATGATGATGATCATGATGAGGATGTGCATGAAAATGAGGAGGAAAAGGCTGAGGATGGGGACTAGGATGAAGACAGGGAAGATGACAAGGATCATGACAAGGATAATGACGAGGATGAGGAGGAAACCACTGTAATATTTCTAGGGGAGACCCGTGCTAACAAATGTCTCCGTGGCAAGGTTCGATACAGATCTCTGCTGAGGAAAAGTCAACCAATCGATTCACTGCGCCAATGTCCAGAGTGCCAAATCATCCAAAACAATGTACTATATCTCAGACGCAGGTTTGGAAATAAGTCTGCACACCTACATGTACCGAAATTTGCGCTCACCCAGAAACCTTTGGTGGGCATAAATTCTCTGGCCTTTCCCAAGGCGTGCGAAAAAGAAGACGAAATCATGAAGGAGTCTCATGCTGAGTTCATGCACTAAAGTCACCACAACTCTGGATGGAAACCATGTATTAAATATGTCACATGTCTCTGCAGGGCACATTGGAATTGCCGGCAGCACAATTCTGCCCACCAACCACGGCAAGAAAAGCAATGCTACATTCTACTCCCGTCACTGACTACACCCATCAAAAAGGAAACCCCTGGCATGACCACATGCAAACCCTTCTACCTCATCGAGAGACCAGAGAAAGTCCCCTACCTATATGCGAAACCACCTCACCAAAACTTCTAAAACGAAGACTTCAAAAATCAGGGATTGGAGGCAGACCCAGCCGCAAGTACTAAAATACATTGAACTCAGGTAGCCTAGGCTACCTTTCGTGATCATCATCACCATCATCATCATCGTCATCGTCATCGTCATCATCGTCGTCGTCGTCATCATCATCATCACCACCATCATCATCATATATCATCATCATCACCACCATCACCATCACAACTACCACCAGCAGCAGCAGCAGCAAGAACAACATCATCGTTGTCTTCACCATCACCACTGTCATGACTTTAACTTGAGGCTCAGGGGTAACGGGCGAAAGCTAGCTTGACAAGGAGCTTTGCATGAAGACACAAAATGACGCCGAGGTCCCCGAGAGGGATCGAGACACGGCCAAACTGCTTTTGAACCAGCCACCCGGGGGGGGAGGCGGGGTAGGTAATTCATGCGATGGAGATTCCAGCGCCCCCCAATACTTTGCTAAAGCAAGAGGTGCTTCAGCTGGCAGAAGCTAGCTTTCGTGATCAAGAAAAATGTCTTTGAATACACCAACCCCTGCAATTGACACCGATTTCCTACATCCATATGAACTGGTATCCAATTGCCGTCCAACAGCTCAATGTTTAATCAAACTCTTGGTGAAATTATGGCAGCATGTGTTAGCAATGTAATGTTTCCCAGACTTTGTGTTGTCAAGAGTCCTCATCGGAATCGGTATCATCCTCCAAACCAGCACGTGGAAGGCTGTCCAGGTAGGCTGTCGGCTCTGTGTCCTGGTCAACGGCCATCAGCTAGTCTTTCGCGGCGGCATCAGTGAACTTTGCACCTTCAAATCGGACTTTGTAGTAGGCATCTCCTATCAACTAAAACACTTCAAGTTGTCAAAGTAAAACATCAAACCTGGAGCATCACCATGCAACACTGGCACTTCTCTTTGTCATCAGGGTTTGAACCATGCCAAGAAGTTGCTTCATGGCACTAGGCATTCGTGCTGGGAAGTGGCGCATGGTCTGCCCATTGTGCTGTATGTGCGTACCTGTGCTGAGCGTTTAAAGCTGCATTGCTGAGTCTCAGATCTGAAAGAAATTTCAGTGAGCGCAGAGGCAGCGTTCATATTTTGAAATCGGTTCATCCCGAGATTTACTATCCTAGACGTGCTGGAGGAATTCAAGTTCAGTGTCCCCGTAGCCGCAATGATTTTTCCTCCTCACCACTGTCATGCCTTGAGCCCTGCTTGTTGGCCCATCCTGTGCTTCACCACTTCACCACCCAAATCCTGCTGCTTAAGTTGGATAAGTTGGTTTGGGAAAACTAGATGGGCGACGGATACAGAATGATATTGAAGCATAGTGAAGCACTGTCTGCTGTCAATTCCTTTCACTTTGATTTCAAAAGCTGAACCTGCAACCGCTCTTCGGTTGCGGATGGGAGGCGGGCCGCGCTGGCCACAATGTGAAACTGGAATTTGTGGAGCAAGTGGAAACTCAGGAAAATCATGAAAAATCAATGCAATTAAGATCTCGTTCCTTTTGTGGTGCCAGGCTTATGAGGTCTCGACTGGCGGGACACCTTTGCACTGTCTGGTCACCGTCTGGTCGGGGCGACTGGTTCTTGATTTTTTCAGTGATTTCTTGGGCGGTTAAAAGAACACACAGCTCTCCTTTGCTCCTCGTTTTGGAGGTCGGCTGTCCGAAGGAATGCTTGGTCTTTGACCGATCAATCGGCACCACTTCCCTCCTTCTACACACAATCATCCAAGCTGCACTGTATACATACGAAAAAAGCACATATGATACTGTATAAGTCTGTATAATGTGGTTAATATTATTATATATAAATGAACAACAGTCTCGGAAGGTTGTAACATTGTAAGCTCCAGGTGGTGAGCATCTGCTTTTGTAATGCATGTTTTTCAAGCACATGCACCGCACTAGGCACCTTTTATTCCGCTTGAACCCAACTTTAGAAGCCAACAGCATGAAGCACCACACACAGTCCTATGCTCCTTGGGCCTTTCACCACAAGTTTTCAACCCCTTTGTCAAAGCTGGACCCAACCAACATTCAAAGGGACATACAAACCCATATAAACCTCTGCAAGACATACGTCATCCTACGTGCCCCCTAAACTTTTCAATGTTCGTGCTCTTGTGTTGTTCGTGCAACAAACCGTTTATCAATTCGGACACATTTTACATTTGTCCTCAGGGACAAGCCGTTTAACAACAGGGATATAGAATTTATCATCAGGGACATGCCAGTAAACAACTGAGACACAGCAGTTACCATCAGGGACAGGCGGTTCAAAACCTGAGACACTGCATTTACCATCAGGGAGAGGCCGACACAACATTGACCATCAGGGACCTGAACCATAGCAGGAGATTGAAACCAACAGTCTTTGCTGTTGGGAACAAAAGAGACTCAGATAATTCACAAGATTGACTAATGCTGTCAAGGTATATGTAAAACTGTATATAAACCCGTTGAAATACATGTTGACCATCGGCGCCTACATGCCCGCCTGCCAATAGTAGGTGATTACATAAGGAAAGGCAGAAATTACAGTGGCCGACTGGTAACAACTGCATTGTGGCGATCCCCTATTGTAGTTTGAAACTGTTTGCGGTTCTTCCGAGCAAGTCCCAATGAATGCCGACAAGGCATCTCTAAAGAAATGCAGAACCAAGTCAATTGCCTCTCATTTTCCTGCAGTCTTCCCCTGAAATTTGTACTTTTCTGACCTTTGGGCATCACGATTCAGGGTTGGTCTGTTGATCATCAGCTGCTTGGATGCTTTCATGGTGCATCTTGGCGCTGCGGGAACTACCAACCTGCTGCCATGGAACCCAACCTGAGGTTGATAGGAATGGGAGCACACTGAAACTGGACCTGTTTGTTGAGTCTTTACAAAATCTGATACAACATGAAAAAATGCAATATGCTACGATGATATAATATGAAGTAATGCAATATACAGTAGTATTAATGATTGATTGCTATAACATGGTTAAAAAAAAAATGTCTATATGGATATTTTATTATATAAATATATACATCTTTAGATATGATGTTTCTCGCGTAAACCATTCTTCTCGTCGATCCAGGGATTGCGCCCCCGCAATCGCAGAAAGGTCCTCTGCGTCAGGCAGCTTCTGAACTTGAGCGTTTGCACACAGCATGCAGCAGCCTGGCACAGTATGTCTTACAAGCAGCAATGTCAGCAAACCAAGGTTGTCAAAGGGAACTGAGTATATCTTAGTATAACTAAGTTATGTTCGCAAACTTCCGACTTACGGACGAAAGTCCATCATCTTCCAGCTATATACAATTATATACATCAAGCTACCCCTTCTGAGCCCCTTCTCCATCCTCCATCCTTCTCGGCCTGGTGAGTTGAGAGTTGTAGTATTTGAAGTTTGGCAGCTCCGGAGTGCCTTTCCGACCTTCCCAGGCCTTGGATGCTCAGCCCTGACCCTGAAAACTGAAAACTCTGATGTGCTCCTGATGCGCTCCTAGCGCACATGTATAATCTTATAATGGCTGAAGCATTGTAGAATTCTAGAATATTGCGAAAAGATGCGAAAAGCATCGAAAAGCATCGAAAAGCAACCAACTGCAAACCTTAGATCTGGGCCTGAAAGTCTGTGACACTCGTCCAGGTTGGAACGTCAAAGATGCTGACATTCGGCAACCTGAAGGGACCCACAGTCTACTGAGCCAACCATGTGACCTAGGGAAGGGTAGCCAAGCCCAAGTAACGAGTATCTCTTGCATGGTGATCTCTTGCATGGTGGTTTCATAAGCTTCAAGAATCGAGAACAAACTGGGACTACGACCAGTGTGCTAAGACTGGAATTCACAAAGATTACCAAAGAGCTCTTGGATTGAATACCCAAACTAAAATCGCTAGCTAGGATTTCCAGTTTGGTCCCAGCATGCAAGAAAACTTCCCTCAATGCAGAGCAAGAGACGGAAAGGCAACGTGTTCTGGTCCATCAGTGAAGGACCAGTCGTTCTCTCCTGCTTTGGCCTGGGTAATGTAAAAGAATGAAACAATTATATAGAGAACAAGAAACAACAAGAAATGGTTGAATCAACTCAATCATGTTGATTCATGTTGTATCCTTCAAGGACGCAGAGCTTGAAGTGTCTGACGGGAAAGTGCAAGCATGTGGGATTGGAAAGCAATCTTATTCATGTTCCTCGAGAAATCAGCTTTCCCTGGAACATTCGATTGTCTTCACATCATTGACATTCTGTCATTCCGGCTGGCAAAAGTACCGCTGACATGTTTGCCCCAGGTATGGCCTGAAGACAAGCACACACTTTGTCAATGTACCTCAATGTGGCCACAAACCAAAGGACAAGAACGGCAAGTGCTTGCCCCCAAAACTGGTATGCGATACATAGTACCTCGAAGTCTTGTGGAGTTGAAATGGTTGCGAGAGCTCCAACTCTATGGAAATGGAAACGATGGACTTTGTGATTCTTTCATGTCTTGTTTTGGACCGCCCTTCAGTTGCCTTCCAACGAAAGACTCGTAGCTGCTTCGAGGGTCCTTTCCAACCTGGCAGTTGGAGTATATTATAGATTCAGAGGGCTGAAAACCAAAACTGTGCAGAGACTGGTCCTCTCTCAGGAGGTTTCATCGAGAGTAAAAGATAGAGTCAGTTCACTCAAATGGACATGATAGGGCACCGTTTGGTAAAGCAACAAACACATTCAGGATTCTTCAACTGACTAAGACCCCCCAGAGGTACACCCGTTTCACATACCGGCACTCTGCCCTCCCAAGCCTCTCCACGGTGATCTTTGCCATAGGCATCTTCTCTCAAGCGATCTTCCCGCAACTGCAGTGCAACGTCTGGGCTTGTGTGACTTGATAGTGTCGTGCACTTGCTGCCCAATCCTCATAATCTCCTGTGCCTGTGTGGGTTAATGTTTGAAAACCAACAAAGGAAATCTGGAAACTCATCAAAACTGAGGGCTGATTCGCATCCCTTCAAACCCACCCATGCTTGGATGCCTATTGAACAGTCTCTTTTTTGATGTGCTGTATAGATGCTCAACATATATGGTCTGGGACCGAACAACCATGGCATCAATTGCATCGATCGCCCGGAACCATCATCCTCGCCCACCTTGAGGAGCTTCGTTACGCCGATGACCACTGTGTACCTTGATTTCCCCAAAGCCCCAAACCGGAAAAAAAACCTATATAAGGAAAATATGAAAATAAGAAAAGTCAAGGAAGGTCGAAGGAGTCGAAGGAGTCGAAGGAGTCGAAGGAGTCGAAGGAGTGAAAGGTCGGATCCTGGCACCCGTCAGCTTGGGCCACCCTGCTGGCTACGCTTCAGCACCTCAACAGACATCAGAAAACATCTGAAACATTCTGAAACTGTCAAGGCCGTGACGCATGACATCGCGTTGAAGACATTGATTTTGTGCACCATCCCACCAAGAAAAGTCATGAAAAGTCTGTGTCGAACAAATGACGAGGTTCAGAGGTCTCATTGGAGATTGTGATGCCAAAGAGGTAGATCAAGTGTGCTCAATCACAAATTCACATGAATCGACATGAATCAACATGATCATAAGAAAATAGTAGAAAAATGTAGAAAAGAGCCGGACCATGCCGGACCCATTGAAACTCAGGCGAGAACGGCCAGCAAGCGGGCCAAGTCTCGGCAACGCTGCGGTTCCTGCGACAAGACTCATGAGCGACCTTGAATTGAAAGAATCATTCTGTACCACTAAGATCCACTAAGTCACTAAGAAATACTGAAAGATACTGAAAGATACTGAAAGATAGAGTGTTGAACATTGTTGAACTATGACTATGTCAAACAAGATCTCGATCAAAACACATTCACAGCAACTGTGCAGGACACCTCCCAAAGTGCAGGTGACGTTGCATCTATGATGAACAGGACAGCATAGTGCGGCTGGTTTCCACCTCGACCCCATCGCCAAGACATGATTTCTTAGACTGGAAATGAAACATCAACATCATTGAAAGTTCTTGGGGTCCTTGCTGTTTCAGCACTTCCAGTGATCTTCACATTCTTGCAGGAACATTGAGGTTGACTCTGTCATTTGCGAAATGTGACACAATAATAATAATATATAATAATTACATATAATGTAATATCATATAATTACTGTACACAATTCCATGTCTGGACCCTCTGCCAAGCGGCTGCGGAGGATGATTCTCATCCACGAAGGGACTGCGCTGTAATGCCTTGGGACGATTTCGATCGATTTCGGCAGTTCCGGCTGCTTCATTGGGTGCAAACACATGCGATAAGGATGCCTCGTGCTCGCATGAACCTGTACACAATTGTTTCATGATGGTTGACATTATTTCACACCGGGTTGGTTTTGTCTTGGTGAAAACTGTCCTAGCTAGGCATTAGATTTTCCATCCCTGCAGGTCCCCTAGTATTCGTTACCTTTCGGACTGGACTGAATGGAATCAAAAATGCACAGCCAGTCTACATTTCGACAGAACTGGCCATGCTTCGATGCCCAGGGCTGCGGCAGGTTGCTATTGGGGCTAGTCTTGGCACAGAGCGGATGCTCCTCACGTGGATTGGGACCGCAGGGCCTCGGAAGCGCCAATGAAACAAAATGCCATGTTGATCCATGTTGTTTGATGTTGTTTGAGTAGACCCTGCAATGACAGTTCCAAGGACTTGCACACTGTGCTGGTAGAATCAAGAAGGACTTTGATGTAATTGATCCGTAAGCTCTGCAATACTGTCAACAGTAACAGGCAAATGGCAGAGGCAAGCCAGTCACAGAGATGCACAACATACAGCAGCTATCTGTAAAACTTGACTCTGTGGACTCTTTGGTTGACCGTGGTACAGTACGCCCTTGAGGACACAGCGGAGTATCCGTCAGAACGACCCTGCGGCTGAACTCTGACACATTTGAAGCACAGCACTTACAGGAATGGCCTCAATGTTTAGGCAAACATAGGGAAACCAGGCCAAATTCAGGAGCAGCAACTGCTAGTTTGCTACTAGTACAAAGTGTTATTTTTGTTCTGTGCATGTGGTGCTACCAAATGGATCTTGCATTATGTTCACCTATCAACCGCTGGGGCTAGGGTGTCAGAACAAGGTTCAAATGAAGTGGCTGCAGTCAGCTTGGCACAGCTTGGCACCTCATCTGTCGAGTTTCTCCTGACATGTAACGGATCTCACCTGAGAAAGGGGCACTGACTGTTGAGAAAGTTGTTGCAGAATTGGCACTTATGAGTTCAGCGCGACTCCCCTCTGGCAGAATACACCCAAAGCTACAGTCCAGAAGTCCACAAATGGCTTTCTCAAAAAGAGCGAAAGAGCTGCAATTTGGTGGCTAAGACATCAACGTTCCGGAAAGTCCCACGAATTGCCATATACCTGCCAGAAGTGGAAAGCCCGGAAACGTCTGCAAGAAAGAACTGTCTGCTTGTGTACTCGAGCAGGGCGATGGAAATCAGTAGCGTGGTTGTTTTCGCGGAAAATAGAGAGATGTGACATACGGGGAAAAAAGAGGAAGAAGAAAAAAAACGTGCTTATAAGGTGAAGCTCTCATCAATTCTTCCATAACATGTTGAACTTGAAACATCATTTTATACTGTAAAGCAGTGTTTCCAGGACAGCTTGATCAATCAAAGCGTCTGCTTGTATGTGTTTGTAGCCGTACACTTTTTGTTGGGCGAGCTGCGTTTACCTTTAGATCCACTGCACCGTGGGCATAGGCTGAGTACCCGCACAGGCATCTCCCGCAACTTCTCCTTGTAGTCATAGGAATGAGGATACCTTGGGAGAGATAGAGAGATGATGAGAGATGTATGTACGCAATGCAATATGCACTGCAACGTAAGGTAAGGTAATGTGATGCAATGTGTGTTTGTTTGTGTTTGTTTGTGTACATGTTTTCCTTATGTGTGTCTACGTCGGTGTATGTGTGCCTATGTTTGTCTATGTTTGCACATGTTTGTGTGCGTCTATCTGCGTCTATCTGAGTCTATCTACGTCTATCTATTATGTCTATCTATGTCTATGAGTCTATCCATGTATGTGTATGTCTATCCACGTCTAGGAATGCATGTGACAATGTGTTGTTAGCCTCCACAAGGACATGTTGTGGAGGGTATATGCAGGGTTCATTCTTGAAGGGGCACCCACCTGGTGTGAGGTGACAACATTCGAAAATAGAACTAGAAAGATTCTGTCAACTTCCCAACCATTCTCAAAGAGTTGCATCCAAATCAAACTTCCGAAGAAATGCAAGAACGAAAGGAGATCGGAGAAGGTGTTTCAGTCCAGTGCTGTGGTGTGTCAAATGCTGACCCCGCGGCAACTAAGGCATTCGTTTCGTGCGTCGCATCAATCCAAATCCGTGGCAGAATCCATCACTATCACAGTCATTAGATCATGTGCTCCATTTAGTTGAATCGGTTCCCTTCTAACAGACTCACTACAACATGCCCTGTTGCCCGAGAAAACCCTCGCCATCAGCCAGAGCACTTCCCATTGAGCACGGCCAACAAGGAGCAAATCAAGGTGGTTTTGCCGGATGACCTGGCGTCCACCCACATTGTGAAGTACATGTCCAAGACCCGTTATACATACACATACACGTACATGCAGTACATCTCGATATACAATATACAATGTACAATATACAGTAAAGACGATACAAGATACAACATACAAATATTACATATTACATATCACATATTACACATTGCATATTACATATTACATATTACATAGTACATATGTATATTACATACATAACATATACAACATATACAACATATACTATATTACTATATATTATAAATTATATACATATACATAATACACAGTATGTATATACAGTATACTGTATACAGTATGTATATACTGTATTTACAGTACAGCATGACCAGACTGGCTAGCTCAATTTGGCAACTTGCACTTGTGGTGGGTTTTTCACACATGTGACCCCTCAAATCCCCTCAATGCTACCTGCTGCGAATTTCTTCCTTTTTGCATGTACTGTAACTCTAGCTTCAGGTGGCAATGCTTCCAGACAAGGAGCTTGATATATAATATAGCTTTATGTACACTTGTGTTGAATCAGTTGCATCACTTATAGAATTGCTCGGGTATGCTTGGCTTGGGCTTCATATGGCCCAGGCAAACCTCTAAACTTTGCCGGGGTGACTTGCCCCCAAGCAGTGCAACTCCTCAGCGCAATGTGACATGAACATTGAAAGGTGCATTTTTGTTGCACTCCATCCGATCCGGACGTATCCGGAGGTCCTTGATGTCGTTCATTTTCAAATGGAAACCATGAAATGTTCAAGCGATACTCAATTTTATGGGACTTTGATTGTGCGGAATGGCATCAATCGCGTACGGGCAAGCCATCTACCACATCACTTAAACCGACAAGGGCTTACAACATGAAGATGATGGAAGGATAGTGGGATCCTGGATAATAGTGGGATCCTGGATAATGTGCTAGAGACGCATTAACAGTCTTGTGTACTGTGAAAATAGAATGGCAGTGAATTGCAGGCAACCGTGGCAACCACCAAAAGGAACATCAAATTCAGGCAGGTCACAGTGCAGCCAAGAAACCATGCACATCATTCCGGTCATTGATTAAAGGCCTGAAGGTAAATCGGCAGAGCAGAACTGTGAACGCATAAACATGCAAATACGCAAATATGCAAATTGTATCTGCATGAAGCAAGTGGAAAGGTTGCACGTGATGTTTGATTTGCTTGATCATTCATGTGCAAGTCCTGTCACTTTCCCAAGCAAACGCACTAGACATGCCATGCGGCCATGATTTTCCATACAGCGAACCGAGCATTCATTGGCTCTAGCTTCCGAAACGGCAACTATGAAACAAGTACAGACCCTCCTCTTTGCTCACTCACTTCATGTTCTTGATGGCATCACTGAGCTCTTTGAAGTAGTCATGCTCCTGAGCCGCCTTGCCAGATATCCGTCTGTCCGGCCAATACTGAAGGAATTTGGTCATGAGGTCCATACCCTCAGGTTCCAAAGTAGGTGTTATGGAAGTCCAAGCCTGGGGTTCAAAGACTGGAAAGTCTGGCTTCCAGTCTGGCAATTCGGTGATGGTTGGCCAAGTCTCTGCGGACGGAGTCCCCAAGATCCTAAAGATCTTCTGGAGCTGATTGGCATCAGTGTCTCCAGGGAACAAAGGACGGCCATTCACCATCTCTGCAAAGATACACCCAACTGACCAAATGTCTACTGGGGTGGAGTACTTGCGAGAACCCATCAGCACATCTGGGGCTCTATACCACAAGGTCACCACCTCATGCGTGTAGCTCCTCACAGGAATGCCGAAAGCCCTGGCCAAGCCAAAGTCCGCAAGCTTCAAAGAGCCCTCTCTATTGATAAGTAAATTCTGTGGCTTCAAGTCACGGTGGAGCACTCTATGAGCGTGGCAATATGCTATGCCTCTCAAGAGCTGATAGAGGAATGACTTGGTGGTGGCTGAATCGAGTCCGCCCTCACACATGTCCAAAAGCTTCTTCAGGTCTTGATCCAAGTACTCGAAGACCAGGGTCAACTTTCTCTCGGTGTGGATCACATCACAAAGCCGCACAATGTTGGGATGCTGCAGTTCCTTCAGAAGAGAAATCTCTCTGATTGCTGTGCTAGGAATGCCCTCATCCTCTGCTTCCAACCGGATTGTTTTCAATGCGTAGACTTTGCCTCCTGAATCCTGCGCCTTGTAGACAACACCGTAGGTGCCCTCACCCACCTTCTCGATCTTTTGGTATTGCTCCATGCCCCGCACAGCCCAAGGCTGCAGGTGCAGGGCTGCTTGAAGCAAAACGTCTGTGGAGGCGTGGGAAGCAGTGTGATGCAGTGTGATGCAGTGTGACCAATAGCAGCTGTTCAGATTTCAAAACTAAAAACCCACAACTCTGATACCCATCACAATAATCACAATATCAATTCATATCATAACTATATCTCGTCGGTCTCCTCTCATCAGCACAATGTCAAGACACCTTCACTGCACCTGAACAATCTGCCCCATCTGGACGATCGTCGGTAGCTGGGCTGTCCGGCAGCTCGGGCAGGTGCCGCTCTGTGAGCAGCGAACGACCAGCATCTGCCAGAACCTGCATAGACGAGTCGACGAGGACGTTGAATGAAGAAGTGTTCGGACGGTGTTTCGGACCGTGTTCGGATAGAAATGCTATCTGCTTACCTGGTCTTGCCAACTTGCCAAGTCTTACCTCGAATCTTATGCATCTATAATTGTCTATAATCACCTTACAGTCTATTCCTGATGAATGTTGCGAGCCGAACTTGCAAAACTACCCTTCTAGGCCAAAGCATTGCACTGCTAAGAGCTTTTTCAGGGACAGCCAGCGCGGTCACCCACCGGTTCGCCCAGGCGAATTGGGCTGCTGCGTGGGGCCAATCGATCAGAGTTTCTCTACAGGATGATTCTTTCAGATCTCCGTGATCTCCTTGATTTCCCTGCTCTAGCTTTTAAATATGTCTTTTTCTCTTTCCAATCACCCTGGAGGAAATCTTTGAGAAACCACAAATACCCTAAGCTCGGTGATAAAATTGATACACAGGATGCGATCATTTGTGGCGTTCTCGTGTATAAGCAAACCTTGCAAAATTTTGGATGCTGCGAAAGATATCTCCTCAACCGACCTTGACCCATCTGCAGTGGGCAAGTGAGGTAGACATGCGCGTTGGGCAGGAACTTCCCATCACTGAGGACTGACTGCCACATCCGGTAGCTAAGCATGTCAGATGGCCATGTCTGTTGACTGTTTCAAGAACGACCTGGCCAAGTTGAGCTCATCGCAGACCGCCTCCCTGTATGGAGGTTGGTGCGATGCGTCTACTCATGCAACCACAATCCCCGGGCGCCTGTCAAGATGGAACTTATTGTCCACCTTCGATCCCTCCAGCGTTGGCCATTATCTATATATTAATATCTAAATATCCATAAATACGTACCGTATATAAATACTGCATAATGTGTACGTGTATGTTTTCTAAATTTATGTTTTCTAAAAATATTCCCAAGCTGACTAAACAATGACATGTTTTCAAATTCTATGACCCTGACCGATGCCAAGGGGTCCAACTTGTACGAAAAGCGTCTTTCTCAGACTTGGAGATGTGCTGTCCCAGTTGGGGGACCACTCGGGAGATACCCCCCATCGAATCAAATCCCCTAGGGCTAATTCCAAAGGGCCGGGAGGGACTGGGACCTGCACATCCTCAAATCTGCGACCAGAACTGGAGGTTTCAATGACCTTCAAAGGGACGCAATTGACTGCCTCTCCAAAGCAGTCACCGGGGACCTTCGCCCAGGACATCACTGGTTGGATGGATTGAAGAGCTCATTCTACAATTTCTAAAACTAAGTGACTACATCAAAGGAAAACATGCTCAACTGCACACGCTTGGGATAAATCCAACAGTGATGGGCTTGGGCCAACGAATTCCAGCGACGCTTGACCCTGGCAATGCGACCGATCAAGATGGGTTTGATACAAAGGAACTGGTGAGAGAAAACAGACTTCTGTGCAAGGACTTAAACCTCCAAGACATACATTGCTTTGGCTATCTTCAAAAACGCAAAACAGTCCAGAGTGGGCATGGGATTGCTCTGTCTTCATTGCTTGCCCAAACACCTGCTGAAAGGTTGCAAAAGGGCCGGCACGACATTTTCTGAAAACAATACTCAACTTGTGGCTTCTGCACTTGTCAAGCCAGTCGCCAAAAAAATGCAAACAAAATTCGGGAAGATCTTGGCATGGAATGCCAAATTTAACAATCCAGTTCTTCCAGCTGGCAGAAAACAACATTGTCTTTTCACTGAGTCCATGCACAGAGTCTTAACAAGTCTTAACAAATCTTAACAAGTCTTAACAAGTCTTAACAAGTCTCAACAAGATGGAAGACTGGGCCATGTTTCATGAATGTTAGCAAAGTGAGCCGAGCTGCAACGATCAGTTCAAATGTGGAAATCGTTGCCCCTCCTGTTGGGCATCACCATCACTCTACTCGAGACTCAGAATCACTGTCACTAGCATCGATCTCGAATTGCCTGGAACAGCTGGGCGCAGAAGACACATTCTGTGTCTCTATCTATCTATCTATCTATATATATATACAGTATATATATTGTCACTATTAACAGAGACATCCAGCATCCTCGGTTGCATTCTTCAACCAAATTCAGACAGACTCTGCATTATGTGGACAACATATGTCTCCACCACCATGTAGTCTCATTTTTGCCTCTTCCAAAGTACCAAGTTATCTGTCAAAGCAGCAATGCAAATGGTCTCACATGTCTCGCGTCTGAAAACACCAAAGCTTTGTGTAATTTTTTGTCCGTGGATATACACTGTAATCACACCATTTGAAGCAAGCGGAAATTGTTTGTGTCGGGTTCTCCTCGTGAGCATTTGATAAGCTCCGCGGAGCTTTTCAAAGGTCTTCTCTGCCTTGGCCCAAACTCGAAGGCATGATTTGAAAAAAAATAAGACACGACAAAATAAGAAACAAAAAAATAAAAAACGACAACAAAAACTGTTGATGCATCAACAACTGCTGTTTGAACCAAACCCCCACCACCTGCCATTGCCACACATGGAAACACTAACAACCACAACGACAGAGTCACCAGCGTGAGACCGTTAGAACCGTTACACACAGTGGTTGTGGCACGGACTCTGTCATGATCATCATCGGTGGCAGGTGCCAAATGAACCCATTGTATATTTTTCTGTGGTTGTTCTATCATGTTTTATATATATATATATATACTATGTTCAAGATGCGCCGCTCTCATTTTCGCCATGCACGATGGTTTTGCTCCCATGAATCAATCATGGACCATCAAAATCAAAACAGAATCCCTTGTTGGAAAATTATGCCCATGGCAGGGCAAAACACCAACCTGAGGTTCATGGCAGAACCTTTAACACAAAAAGATCCAACGGCAGGATCTGAAATTTGCGTCATCTATTGGTTCTTCGCCTCTTTCCACGCACCCCAGCTGCATAGCAGTGATGCTCGTTGACGAAGATCGACGAAAACTGGGCGGAACTTTGCCGTCCAAGTAATACAAAGGCGCGGCAGCATAGCCAGCCCTTCACAAATGTACAAGCGAGCAACATTGGAGTTGTTCCAGCGCCCTCGAATGAGAGCGTGCTCCATCAATCCATGGGTTTGCATCTCGTAGGTGGCACCCCCTCTTCTCAAGCTATAAGGTCGCCAGGTCACATTGCTGATATCCAGCTGCGTCAGAATTTTATTGAGCAGAGCACGGAAAGAAGATCCACTTCTTTGCCAGCAAGGAACATTCATGGCACCCATTTGTTGTTTCATAGTTGTCATAGCCAGAGTAGTTTCGATGGCGGACGGGTCATGAACTGAATCGTCACACTCTCCCGGCTATTGCTGCGAACCCCACTTTTACTGCTTGGGATTGAAAGTACCCCGTTGAAGGAGTCAAGCACAAAGTCGCAGGGCGAATCTGCAGGATCTCTCCCGTTCGCAGGAAGCAATGAAATCCCAGAAGTAGGAGCGCGGCCATGGTCAGCTCCTGATGTTCCAAGCACTTTCCAGCCATGGCAAGACAAATGCCTTGGGTGACAGGTTGGGCACGAAAAGGGATTTCATACTTGCGCCAAATCCCATACAGACTCCAACTTTTAGGAATCTTTTTCCCGAGAGCGCCTGCGAAGGGTTCTTCGTAAAAAGGCAGCCGTTGTAATACATCTTCACACCCTCACATCTGCTGATATACATCTTCACACCCGCACATCTGCTGATCTACATCTTCACACCCTCACATTTGCTGATCTACATCTTCACACCCTCACATCTGCTGATCTACATCTGCACACCCTCACATCTGCTGATCTACATCTTCACACCCTCACATCTGCTGATCTACATCTTCACACCCTCACATCTGCTGATCTACATCTTCACACCCTCACATCT
>Ga0126342_10009979_pt1 | contig 16992 bp, 16 predicted proteins | sample Cyp1metagenome_FD_92528 | JGI IMG/M metagenome (GOLD analysis project Ga0126342, IMG submission 92528) | Coral microbial communities from Lord Howe Island, Old Settlement Bay, Australia - Cyphastrea 1 metagenome | ecosystem: Host-associated > Invertebrates > Cnidaria > Coral ... | reverse complement strand
TATATAATATATAATATATAATATATAATATATAATATATAATATATAATATATAGTATATAATATATAATATATAATATATAATATATAATATAATAATATGATATAATATATAATATATAATTTAATATATAATTTATTTTAATATAATATATAATATAATATAATATATAATATAATATAATATGATATATATATATATATATATGCTAGGAAGGGTTCTTCAACAGTCTTGTCTGTGTCTACCCTTTGCCTTTGATCAGCGCCTTGACCCGCAGGAGTCAGACTATGAGCTTTGCATCAGGGCCAGAGGAGCCAGTGCCAGAGGAGCAAGTAGAGGAGCCACCTGGAAAGGGGATCTTGGGGAAACTGGAGAGAAGATGGACGATTTCTGATCATCTCTGATCATGTTGATTCACTGATTTTTCACTCATTTTTTGCCACCTTTTTGCCACTTTATCTCATTTTTCCATTTCCACTCGGCACAGGGGTTAACAACCCAGGAGGTGACACTTGCACCGCTGCACAGCGCTCCGGCTGAAGGCAGTGTCAGCGGGAACGTCCAGCAATACCCATAGGGTATGCTGTATACTATATACCCAAAGTTGTGGCCATTGAACGGCAAAAATTCTGATTAGCAATGTTTCACATATGTTTCACTAGTGGTGTGAGGTGTACCCTGTTTGTGAGTTTCTTCCTTTGTTCTATCCTTTGTTGGCCATGACTGCTTCAGGCCTTTCAGCAGGTCACGAGCCAGTTGTGGAGAAGCCAGCTACTGACAGGGAAAATGAGGACGTGGCATCCAACAGCACTGTTGGCAAAAGTCGCAACATAGTCTCTATTAAGTGTTAATGAGAATTGCAGCGTCTCTGCAATCCCAAGTCTCAATTGATGCAGATAAGATATGGCAGCAACTGGGTCATGCCTCTGGCGGAAAGACCCTGTTGTGTGCATGATCCAACAAATATATATGCATTGATATATATTGGTATATACATACATATATATATATATATATATTGTTGTATATAGTATTAGTGAAATACATATTGACAGACAAAACATGACAAAGCATATGTTTGGTGTGTTGAACAAATGAAGGGACATGTGAGGACAACATTGATATACATACGTACACATGCATACGCACAGTATATGCCTTTACACATGCTGCATGAATTCTGCATTGATTTCTTGGCGTGGGCAGTGGAGTGCGTTTTGGAATCAGCCGTAGAAATTTCATCCATGGATCTGCAAAGCAGAAATCATCGGGTTTGGCAACGCTGGCGCTCAAAGAGTGTCGACTTGCCAACATGTCAGAACCCCCCGCTGGAGCAGTGGCAGGTGACCACGGCTTTCCATGCCCGAAGAAGCCACTAATCCAGGTGGCATTTGTACAGTCGTTTCTGAAGCAAATGGCTTCACTATAGCACTGTAAATTGAAACCAAAAGGCGAGTCCGTTTGCAGCAACTTGGTCCCCGAAAGTCCTAAGCAACAAACGCTCTGCTCAAATATTTCACTTCTGAAAGATCTGATCAAACATAACAAAGCCTTCCTGATTTTTCCAAGAATGAAGCGCCCATGTCATCGGCAAAAACAAACACGGAGGCAACCTGCCACGGCCATTGACTGGTCCTCAGCGACACAATGACCTCATCGTAAAATGATGCTTAGATATGCTTAGTAAAGGGAATCGTCCCAAAAGTAGTCATCATATGGCAGTATTACAATTTGCCCAGATAGATGTACATGTAATGCGTAAATATGTTATACTATGTTATACTAACATGTACACCTGAAAATACTGGACCTCTAAAAAGTGAATGATTGTAGAAGATGGACCTGAACGGCACATCTGCAGCTCTTGGAGACTGCTGAAAAGGACTCAAACGTAGCAACTGTACTCGTACCAAGACTAAGGTAAAGCAAAGTGAGCTCCCAGACTAAGAAACTCCTCTGCAAGTGTTTTTATTATTTTTTGGGGCGGGCATAGGCAGTTACGAGCATAAGCCGCACATTCGAAGGGCCGCAATTGAAATCACCGCTCAGGGATGGTGAAAGGAGTGAAATCTCTGCCCGCAGGTGGTCACATGGGAAAGGCCACGGCTGCAGGGTGGGTTTAACATCTACCGCTGCCAGAAATTGCTTTGGAGATGTTTGGAGGATGTTTTCCACTAGGCTGTCCTATCATGTCCTATCTATTCCACTTTGTCCATGGAACTAGTTGATCCTTACACACTCATATCCTTTGTCAAGGAGAATGATGCGCAGTATTGTTGAAAGCAACGCTGCTGATGCTATCGATGGCATGTTCCTTTTTGAATGACACAAACTCAGCCACCCATCGCATGTCGTCGGGCGCTGGGAATGATCCTATCCTGCCTCCATTGCCAGATCACCTGACACCAAAGAGAGCGAGAACGGTCAGCAGGTACATGGTGAAACCATGGTGAACCCACCAATTCAAACTTGACACGGACAAAATGAAAAATCGAATGGGAGCTTTATTGAAATTACCGAAATATACTGTCACTACTACACAATGAGTTTTTTTCTCCCAATCACGGGAGTTGTAGAAATTGTAGCAATAGTGACGCTGTTCGTGGCCTGAATCCCTGCGAGGCTGAAAAAGCGATTGTCTGCTGAGCTCGGCCCATCACAAGTTATGGGGGATGCTGAGGATTCTGCCTATTTCTGCCTAGTTCATTGTTTGGCAATGTTTGGTCCCTAGTGATATGGATGTGGCCTCCAGAGCTTGATCATGCCATGTTCCCTGAATTGAAATGCTTTGTTCAAACATGTTCAAACCATTTCAAACCCAAGGCACCAATCATTCAGATTGATCGTGCAAGCTTCAAGGGCATTCACAAGTAGCCAAATTGGCGCTGGACCGGACGGTCTTCTGCGCGAAAAAGCGACCAGTGAAATGATATGCAATTCCGTTGCGATCCGAAGTATGGAATGCATGTTCTACCTATCATTTTCTACCTAGCAAGTTTTCAGGTGTTTCACCTTACACTTGAGATATCTTGAAATGATCAACCGATTATTTTCCTGCTTTCAAATCAATTAACCGTGCACCTCACATGCCAAAACCCTGCGTGCACCCATGAAAAACGCTGACAGAACCATTGTGAACCCGTATTCCTACAGGACCGGCAGTGATGTGAACGCACATGGTCATTTGCCTGGCGCTTTGTTGGTCTCCATTTTGATCCGGTTTGGAGGAATGCCAACCAACTTTTTCGTAAATTATTTGGAGAAACGCATTTGGTAGAATTCGAGACAACATTATCCAACACGTGTTTGATACGTTTGGTAAATCATTTGGCACCAGTTGCTCGAAAATTGGGGGTCCCTCATTTCATCTCATTTCCCTGGGTTTTCCAGGGCATAGCAAGCGGGATTCTCCGCTGGATTTGGGCACAAGCAGGGCATGCCACGCCGTCAGCTGCGCTCCCAGAACCTAGGGCCAGGGCCATGGCGACGCCAGGGCAGCTGCAGATGTACAACAAGCTGGAGGTACTGTCGGGATGTGGTGACTGGTGGCTGTGGATGAATCTGATTGAATATGAAATGTTTCCTGCGGTATTGTACAATATATAGTGCAGATATGGTGTGCTTATGTGTGTGTAATGTGTATGTCAGTGTATATGTACATACACAATTATATATATATAATATAATTGGGATGTAATGGAAGATGAAAGTAGTTGAACATGTGGGTAGGCCAGCAAGACATTTTAGTTCCTTGGAAGGAAAGGTAACTCCCACTTCGGAAAGGTCAATATTCTCGGTATCCAATTCTTCAAAGGACGCAGGTGGGAATCGTATGGTGTTTAGATGTGCATGCACCGATCTTAAGACGAGTGGAACATACAGACACGTGCTTCCAATAGATATGATATGCTATCAGTCTCCAGAACCAACAGCATGTTGAGATGAATGATGCCACATTCTTAATCCGGCTTGCATGTTCTCCGAACAAATTGGAGTTAGATGTCATACTATTTTCAGAATTGTCCAGACCACCTAACGTGAAAATTCTTCATAGAAATGCATTGTAGTTTTGGTTTTGGATTTCCTTCTAGACCAGAGTACTGTCCCCCACCAATGATTCAGCTGCTGTTGCAATGATCATATGTTTCTTTCTCAGACACACTAGAGACGGCTGGAGACATCAGCACGCTTGTACTCGCACGGCGGTCACTGTAGTTTGCTGTAGGCAAAGGGTGTCTTTGAATTTTGAAGACGTCAGCATGGGTTGGGTGTTACGTGTCAGCAATCCGAACCTTTCCCAAAGGTATAAGAATTTTAAAGAATTTTATACAATTTTCTCATTTTTTTTGTTTCAGGAGAGAATTCCTTTCGCGCTTAGGCAGCTTAGGCAGCCTGATTGCTCTGGGCAGGTCCATGAGATGTTTTCTGTCCCCGAGGGACCTGATGGCGAACGGAAGAGAATCGAGGTGTAACTGATCTGAAGTTCATGGGAAAGAACGTCACCGGTTTGTTGGTGCAGTTACGTTGATTGCTTGGATGATCTATTTTGATAGGATCTGATTTCTATTGATTTCCACTGTGAGCTGTCTCCCACAGGTCCAAAGAGGGTTTTGGTTGGCAGGTAGTGTGGCCAAAGATGTGCTGTAGCCCTCCGAGGATCCCAGACGAGAAGGTTTCAAATGCCGTGGTGCTACACACCTGGTTGGAAGATCATACTCTTGGAAACCTTCTGCGGATGGAGCTTCTTAGGAATGAGGTGCCGGATGGATTGTGCAAAGGGTCCAAATGACACTATGGGCAGTGGTTGAGCAGTCCTCTGAATCTCTGCTGTGCGCGTGTTTTCGCATATTCTCCGAACTTGGTCACATGCTTGTCAAGTGCAAAGAATGCGGTCGTGAGTGGGAATACTTCAAGAAACTCTGACTTCAGATTTCAATCACTATTCAGTAACGGGCTGGTACTGTGTTGTTGTCTAACTTGAATTGCAAGGAACCTAAAATTGTGGAACGATTCCAAGCACTCAACTAGGTAGTGGCCCAACATGGGAAAACATTCCTGTGTGTTTGTAGCACTATCCACCTGCAGATATGCCTATTCTATTCTACTTATCTTCCTATCTGATAATACATAATTACTGGGAGACTGACCACCCAATCTATCTAATCTATCTAGCTACCTGCTAGCTATACGTATGTTTAGTGTGACATTGTTTAGTATCCATCGAGTATAGATCCCTGAAGGTTTCCAATGATCGTATGCCAATGCTCGCCATAAGGTGACCCCTTTTTGGAGTAGAAAAGTTTGCGTGTGTTGAATCCTTCCAGTATCTCGGCTAGGAGTAGTAAAAGTCTATCCAATTCCTATCTGAAATCGGTGGCTTCCCTCTCTGCCACATCGTCAGCGCTGTAGGCGGTGCTGTTCGCTGGCTACAAGGTGCGACACCCTCTGAAGCTTGGCTGGTCTGTTTTGTCAGAAGCAAGTATTATATATTTAGTGATTTGGAGATACTACTATTAATAGTGAGTGATATTATTTAGTGACTAAGTACTAGTACTACGAATAGTGGTGATTTGGAGGCTTCCAAGGAGTTGAACAACACCACATGCACACTGGGTGCCATGCTTGCTGATCTGTCTATATCTAGCCTGCTATGTCCGGTTTACATCAAGTTTTGCCTGGCTTTTTGGTGGATGGTGACCTTGAAAATCCTTGAACCATTGCAACGAGTCAAGTCTGGATTTCATGCGAACGTGGGCAATCAGAGGTGTCGAAACTTGTTGCTATGACTCTAGGCATTTCGAGAAAGCTACACTGAGTAACATTGCAGACACGATTGAGCAGATGATGCAGTAGATCCTTTGATAGACATCTGACGTGCTCCGGGTAAAGGGAATGGGCAATCGGTCATAATCGGTCCCGTTCTAAGGCAACCCGGTTTCTCTAGAGGCTTGGATGGTGATTGCGTGAGACGTGCCCAGGGATCACATGATCGAACTGCGAGTACAGACTACTCCTGCCATCCAGCCCGAGGCGAAGTTGCAGAAGTTATCATGTGGGTTTGTCCATGGGGTGGCCCTGAAATTGATGCAAAAAATATCTAAAAATCAAGGCTTATCATAGTTTAATCATATCATCATTATCCTCAAACTGACCTTTTTAATCCTTTTTATGGGTGTGATTTGAGACACCCATGTAGTTACAGCTGTTTTTCCAGCACCAAAAAAAAAACCAAGCCTTGACAGTTGGCATTGGTCTCCAAGTGAATCATGCAGTATTCCAACCAGTTGGATGATTCAGTTCTATACTATCATATATCTATCTATACCTTAGAGTGATGTTTGTTGTTAGAACAGTATTCCGTTGCGAATCCCCGACGAAATATGCCGATACGAAATTCCAGTATTCCATTTGAATCATTTGATCTAGAAATATGATAGATATGCCACGTACAGAATTCATACTAACTCCATGTTGATCCAGTAGTATGGAACCATAGTGTAGTCATCCCACTGAGTTTCGATGTCAAGCGACTGGGATGTTCAAGTTTCTACCATGTTTTGGTGCTGCTGGCTGAGGATATCCCATCTGAAAACATCCTCTGGTGAAAATATACCTGGGAGATGAGCAATCCATCATGAAAGGAAAAGTTCAACCATGGTAGTCGAGCTCGTTCTGCGAAGGCAGCCTTGAGGCATGCGGTAAAGAATCTGCAAAGCGAATGCAGTTCGATGTTGGATCAGTTTGATGAGGCTCAACTGGCACCTGGGTCTGCTGAGTCTGGGTTCATGTTCTTCATTTCGAGAGTTCCTGGAGACAGGGTAGGATGAATAGGAAACTTGCAAAAAAGGCTGATATGACACTGATATGCTTGTTGCGTGGCTGGTGGCTAGTCCTAGACCTTGATGCTGTTTTGATGCTGCACTGTGGCTTTGCTTTGGTGGTGCCCTTCCCGACCGCACTTCACAGGGCGTTCGCCGTCTTGGTGGCGTGGAGGGCCGGGAAGCAAATGTCGAGATGTCTCCAGAGCCAGAGATGATGGAGCGGTTGGGTTTAAGATTCTCAACTGATTGTTCACGCGTGTTTGAGTTCTCAATCAAGTTCACCACAACTTGATGCCGCATCGCGTCCTCAAGTATTTCCAAATTCGCTATACTGTTTTGAGTTTGCCTTCAGAGTTGATATGACGATTTATGATGATATATTGAGATATATATATATATATGTATAAATATATTGAAGATTGTACAACATGTGCAGTCCGGATGGACATCACCTCAGCCGGGCTCGCAGGAGAGTGAGGCTTTCAGTGCAGAGGATGCCGAAGGTTTCCACCAGCGTCTCGAGGCTGGTCATCAGCTTTGAAAATCGATTTCTACCCATTTCATCCCACGGTTTCTCAATGTTTCTCATCGATTGTTTGTTGAAATTCCGATTTTTTGGTACCCCAAAACCATCTAAAACCATTCCTGGAGAAGGCCATATTTTCCGCCAGCCATCATGCCGTCAGTGTCATCTTGCGAGGCCTTCGAACAGCGCCACACCTTTAGCCCTGAATATTTGCCAACGTCGCCACCTGCCTCACCTGCGCGCTAAGAGTCAAAAAGTGGTGCAGACGGGAAGTCAATGTTGACCGCTGGTGATGAGAAAGGCAGACGTGATTTAGAATCCTGTACAATGATGGAATCCTTGAGGAAGAAGACGTCACCTTGCTGGTTAAGCCATGAATGCACTGGAGAAAGGTTGAGTGTCGTTTGATCGGTACAGACTACCAGGTTGACTTGGTGTAGTTCGACTCAACTCGGAGCGACGGAGTTATTGCTGATACATTGTCATCAAATCACTGCTGCATCGCTGCACCACTTATATAATTGGTCAACACGACAACGGAGTCTTTCTCCAAAATATGAGGATGTTTGATGATGTTTGGGTGCTTGAAGCATCTTGAAGCTCTAGAACAATTCAGCAGCTTACTCCGTTGCACATCTTAAGTTTGAGCATCATGACGACTTGATGGCACAGCAGTAGGCCCAAGGAGTGATGCCGGCCCTTGCGCCTGTCATGAACGTCACAAAGAGTTCCCAGCCCAGCTACGAAAATCGAGTGAATCCGTGAATCCCATAGATTTGACAGTTTCAAGAGAAAAGAACAGCACAATTGTTGTTTGCTGCACACAACGTGACCATCGTTCCGCATCCACATCCCTGGACCGATGGCCTGGAAGCTCAGTGGGAAATCGAGACGATTTGACCCCAAAATTACCTGTTTCATCCTGTTTCTATACTTGGGAGGGAACAGTGTGGAAAATCATGAACCACCGGATTTGGGTACTATTTTCAGGCCCCAAAAAATTGCTGCCAAAAAAAGCCAAGAGATACTGTCATTTTTTACAGATAATCATCCAATTCTATCCAAGTTTGGCATTAATTATTTCGGATTATATATGTGGTTTTTGATCCAAAGTCAGATCGAAATGGGATGTCTTCGGACTATCTGCAACTGGTTGATATGATTTGGGGGGTTCGAGTGCCACGTTTCCTCTTTGACTTCTAGCGCTTCTATCCAAAATCATATCACAAGCAGTTGTGGCACTCTATCCACCATCGTGGCCGAACGGAAAGTGATACGGCCATGTGTTGAAATCATGAAGAATCGTTGAGTGGTATTATCAGCAAACGAATTCCCAATTGAACATTTACATGCAGCAATCTTGAAGGAAGAAACCGCAGCATTTCTTCAGTGTTTCCACACAGAGGCCATACACAATTCTTGCCAACTCCACAACCTGAGGCGCAAAAACGGCCAGCCAGTCAGCAGGCAGGGAGCTGCAAGGTGTGAATTTGTGAAGCCATGATGAACACTTGGGTTGATGCTTTGTACAGTCAGGAAGGTATATTGTGACAATATATGACAATATAGTCTATATTCTATAATATTCTATTAATATAGTGAGTGACATGTTAATTCTCCTGCAGGTTTGCAACCATTACCGAATCATCCACTGGTCAGATTTTGAGACAAACATCATGCGAATTCATGCGAATTCATGCGAATTCATGCGAATTCATGCGAATTCATGCGAATTGAAGGATGTCCCTAAAGAGAATCATGTTCATCGCCAAAAGTTTGGGTTCCAGCTTTAAGCCTGCCATGGGGGGTGTGCTTTCTGTTGTCTGGTGAGAGAGTGGCATAATGTGGCATAATGTGGCATATCTCGATGCCAATGAATTTGAACAAACGCAAAGGTTGTGAGGCAAGCCTTGGCAGCCAAGATTCTAAGCTGTTTCTGGAAGATGGTGCCGAGATCATGGATGAAGTTTTGGCTTGGCACCGGTGCAGGTGAAATTGGTTAAACATGGTTAAACTATATTAAACTTGATTTTTGTCCAGCTGATGTCGAAGAAGACAAGCAGTGGATTCTTGCATCAATGCACAACAACCCTGTGGCGCTTGAACAGTTGCTGCTAAACCCCTTGATCAAAGTCTACATTTACAATCGATGTACGTACATATATTTTTCAACTGGGTATATAATTACATATTCATCCATATTCATCCCAGGCTTTGTTTCCGGGTACACTGGTTTGAAGATTGCCCTGGCATTTTTTAATGGATAAAGAACCTGTTGCTTGGGAATGCTTGGAATTATTTCAATCCATGAATTTGAGTAGGAAATGGAGACAAATTGCATCAAAAAGTATGGAGATTATGGAGCATGCCAATCTACAGTAATTTAAATGCAGCGCGCGGCACCGTCCAAAGAGGCAAACCTTTGCAGCGCCCGAACTCTGAAATAGAAGCCATACCTTTGCGTAAAGTTTTTGCGAGAGGATTGTTTGCTGCGCAGATTCTTGCCATGATTTCTCGCAAAGCATTCGAACATGAGTTCTTTTGCCCCTCTGCTGAACTCGATTGCTGGAAGGCCACACCTGCAAAAAGGCGGAAGCTTCAGGACTGAGAGGTAAACTTGAAGCATTAGTTGTGAAGGCAATCAGACATACTAAGACACGACCACAAACCCGCTGCATGTTCGTATTGCCCTGCGCCTATTTCTAGCTTGAATCCCCATATTGGTTTGTGATGGTTTGTGAATATCCCAATGTTTGGCAAATCAATGCAAATCATCCACGCGAAGCACAGCATATCGGTTCATGGCCTTCATGGCACCATCTGTGACTTTCAGGATCCTGCAGCTTGGTATGAAAGCTATTCCGGTGCCACAGCGGACTATTACAAGCGTTACATGGATAAGGATCTGCCGTGGGGAAGTCTTGTCGGGATGGGAGTCAAATGGAGTTAACATGAAAGCAACATTCCACTGCTGTACACTATTAAACAATATTAAACACACCACTGCTTGTTGGGAAATGTAAAAATACTTGCTATGGCTAGACAATTGCCCTGGCTCCGATTGGCAGCTCTCACTGATTTCTTGGTCGTAGCAAAGAGCCACAGATCATGCTGGTCTTTGGGGGTATGGTATCCGTATGGTATACATATTAGACGTTACATATGTTACATTGACTGTAACAGACCTTGCATATGTTTAATCCGTAAATATTCACATCGGTACATACGTATGTGATACGTATGTGCATCCATCGACGATACACCTTTGATCGTTGTGTTTGCAAATGCATTTTTACAGGAACGCTGCATTCAGATCATGACTTACATGTCCTGAATTATTTGTTCTATTACGATGATTACTAGATATTACTAGCACTGCTATCAATATGCTTACTATTACAAGTGCTGCCGCTGCCTACAAACACGGTGCTTGATCAAACAACGAGTCAGCCTTACTTCTGCAGGAGTGGGGTGTGCCCATCTACGGTCCAGGAAGAAGCCGTGACTCTGACATCATGATGTTGTGAGAACCAGACCACGGCAAAGCTACATGGGTTTGATTGAAAATAGGTGACCCCAACTCCAATGGATTATGGCTTATTATTGTAATCCCATTAAAGCGGAGAGTATAGCCATATAGCCCCTTTTCAGACCCGCATCATGAACCAGGGAACTTGAAGCTTTTCATCTCAGAAGTTGGGAAAGCGACGGAAGTTGTGCCTTTTGCACAGGAACGTTCTCGAATTTACAGTAAAGTTTGGATTTGCATCACATGATATGTATTCAAAAGTCTCATAAGATAAGTAAAGTACGTGTATATATATATATATAGTATTTTTTTATAGTATATATAAATATATATATATATGACATATGACAACATATGACAACCAAGTGGCCAGAATTGCGTCCGTGGGCAGAATTGGGAGGTTGGGACAGTGGGACATCAGTGGGACATCCACTGTCGCATTTGGGGCATCAAGGTGACAACAAACTCTTCGAAATGTTGAGCCTTGAAGGAGCTCAAGCTGGACTCAGTTGGGACACCATTCTGCGCAAACGAGAGGCTCCGAGATGGTGAGATGGTCAGTGGTTGCAGTTGGCCTGCCATTTGGGGCCTAACTTGACGGTCACCAAGAATGCCCCCGAAATAAGGGCCCCCTAGTTTTCACCATGTTTTCGCCGGCCTTTCACCAGCCTTTTGGCATTTTCTGGCTGTTCTGGTGGAATTCAGAATAGATATCTGGGGTATTCTGGGGTGTATTAGATGGTACTGTATTACATGTTCACCATACCATGACGATTTGGTGATTTTGTAAGGGATTGCATGGGATCAGCATGGGTTAGGCATACGGGTGCACAGCCGCCATCCAAATACGACCAGCTTTGAGTGGTTCCTTCTTAGGCAGCTCGCGCTCTCCCTGTGCAAAACATAAAATATGTGCTTGCCGATCGTTTGCAGAGATTGTAATTTAAATAACGTATGGTTTTTCGTTGTACTCGATAAATATTTATAAAGGACACAGGAACACAACAGAAAGGCTTCACGTTTTGCCTTTTCCATCCCAGGCATACCGCCGGGCTTTTGACAATTTTGATATTGCCAAAGTGGCTGTCACTTGGCCAAAACCGACTGTGGGGCCTGACCACACAATTCCACTGCTTGCCGAGGCGTATCCTCCAAGCAAAGTGACTTCGTTGCTGAAAAGCCCGGGCGAGGGCAGTGCCGTCATTGTGAAGAATCGTGGGAAGATTGAAACTCGATGATGAAGAAGGTATTTCAGAACAAGACACAAAGACACAAAACAAAGCACAAATCAACACTGTGTGACTGTCATTGTCATGATCATGTTTCCTTTTGTGAGTTTGCAGTTTCCAGAATCGTTTCATTGCTAATTTAGCTTTTCTCTGTGGACTACGACAATAGACATTGGAACGCGAACTGTCTGTCGTCTTGATGAAAAGATCCCAGGAACAGGCAAGTCTTCTTGTGGTTTGAAGAGAACACAACTGTCGAAGTGCCGCAGCCCAGGAAAGCGTCATACGAAATGCAAAGCTTAGCTTGCAAGCGGCAGAGGAGCGCTGCCATGACCTTTGCAAAAAAGGATCCGTTTGAATAGATATGGCCTCTTCTCACTGGTTGGTTGATTACCAAACGGATTCGGATCCATTGAAACATAGGATCTAAATGGATCTATAGGTAAATGATGACAGAGGATTTGCTTTGGGACATCGATCCAAGTGGAGGCGAAGAGGCAGCTACCATGGTGACGTGCCGGGGCACTTTTGAAGCCCATGTTTTGGGCCCTGCGGCATATGCCCCGCCGAATGTTGAAGCCCGCTAATACATCTAATACATATAACATCGTATAACTTAACTACTGTAGATGCATCTAGTACAGAGAATATCAGAGAATCACATGCCCCAGAGAAACATTTTGAGATATTTTGAGTACTGCGATGGCAAGGAGTATGGATCTTTCTGCAAATTTCTGTGGCTTCTTGGCTGCGGATCACGGGAGAAGGGCTGAGCCTCTGAGCCTCTGAGCACTCAGTCAGCAGTGGGACCAGTGCTACCTGGGGGAAAGGAAGTCCTTCCGGTTTGCGGCTTGGCAATGATCAGTGAAGATAGTTAAGTGGAATTCCAGGGAACTCCCTTGGAACTCGAAAAAAAGATGAAGAAGCAGATGACATACCATAGCCGCTTCTCAAGTATCCTGCTGTTTGGAGGTCTTCAACAGACTTTGGAAATGGGGAGTAAGTTTGTCGCAGGTTCAGAACGGTACATGTGCTTGACTCTGCTGCGATTGCTCGATTCAAAGGGTCTCATACCAGATATACCGGCCTGTGTGAAACACGAACCAGTCATTTTGCTGTACTTGTTCTCCAACTGAAGAGCTGCATGTGATATGAACTGAGCATATCTCAAGTACTTCCTTTGGTACTGCCACCTACCCTCGAATTCACGCCAACCTGTGCGGGACGGTCCATTCCTCCGTTCCACCATGGGTTGCGGCGGCAGCGTGGGGAAAGCTGTGAGCATTGACAGCTTGGAGGCTGGGAAGCGAGCGAAGTGGGAAGGCCCATGGGTTGTGGCACCCCCAAACTCTCAGACTAATTCTGACGAATTCTGTTGGATGTCTCACACGCCATTTTGAGAATGTGAAAGAAACCAGCAGTGCTAGTTTATCATTTTTTCACACTAAGCTGATTATGCTGTTCTCTTTGTGCCCAAGCTTGCAGCTCATACTGTACATAGAGCGATTCTGTTTTGACCTGTGACCAGCCCTAATCCATTGAGTGCATGCACAAACAGTTGATGACCCTAAGCTTTCAATTCTGCAGACCATCTCTCTGTTTCTTTCGGATTGTCTATTTTGGGAGCAAGAACATCCAAAGCTTCGGGGTGAACAAGTTGTTTCAGAACTTCAGAACTGGAATTCTAAAGGAAACCCCGGCAATCGATGCCGCAACTTTCTATTTCCATCAGTCAGTGAATCGGCGACAGGAGCGAGTCTTCAAGCTGCAAAATGAGAACTTGGCACGACGCAAGAAAGCCTCCAGCGGAACCAGGCATCTGTCGCAAGCGAAGTGATGCAAAAGCAATGGCCAAGACGCGAACGTAACATAAGGTACTCTAACTGTTTGTTAAGCTGGGGATTTATCGCTGATTTATAGCTACAGATGGGGAAAATGCCCGGAAGACCCATCAATTGCCGTTTGCAAAGACATTGCAAGTGGAATTTGGGCACCGATTCAATCTGAACCACTGGGGTGAACCCCTGTGGTCGGGTACCTCGGTCCACTTTAAGCCGGAGCAGATCTCAAACTTTGATAATTCATGATTCTATAATAAATTATACTTGTACTACGTATATAATTGATATATATTTATATATATATTAAAATATGATATATATATATATATATTAAAATATGATATATTATTAATATTATATATATACAGATATACTCTATGATTCATCAGGTTCAGCGCAGTTGGTCACTGTTATTCTGTCACTCCCCATTGCAAAGTGTTTGAAAAATGATTGAAGGCCGTGTTTCGACGTCCAGAATTGTATGATTTCTAAACATCAATGCGCAGGCCCATCATATCCAGAAGAGCGTTTGCTTAAGAAAGGGAGTTGTTGCTGAAATCAATCTCCTTGGAGCTTTGTGCCAGGACACAAGTTGCAACACAAACGCTCATGAACGAGTTGGAGAAAATCTTGAACACCTCTGATGACCAGCCCACCCTGGAAAGGCCCCTTGGGCTTGTGGAGATGTTTCTGAAAATAGCTGACAGATGACTAATGCCACAAGCACGGTTTTGAAGCTAAATGCACAGGACCCACAAACAAATGAAAGATTAGGCAGTGGCAGAGTATCATCAAATTGTTGGCAAAAAAATGCAAAAAAAAGGCACATGTCGACTTTGTCAAATTAAAACATGTGGTACTCTTTCTACTCTCTTTGCACTGCAGCAATCACTTTGTACCCGTGGGTGCTTCCTCCAATTCAGTTTTACTCAAGCTATGGGTCAAAAGTATTGGCCGAAAATGGATCTGGCTTTTCCGCGCACTTTTCGAGAAGTGCTCAATTCCAAGTCTCCCCTTTTGGCTCAGTGGTAAAGGATGGTAAAGGATCAATGGATTCATTGGATTCATTGGGCGGGACGATTGCAGGACAGCCCTATTAAAGGATGGAAAAAATGTCGCTTTACCAATGGAAAAAATGTGACCTGTCGACCAAAATCGACAAACAAATGTCCTCCCAATCAATCATCGCGGAGGTCACAGGTGTCCAAGCGAGTTATGAAGCTTGGTTTCATGCAGTGTCGATGGGGAATCGAGCAGCAAGTGGTATCTAAATCCTATGATCTTTGTGAAATCTCCTAATTCTCAATGGAATTCAGTGGATACTTCTTCCACACCAAGTATACATTTGCATTTACAAAGGTTTCTAGCATTGCTGCAGATCCATAATAGAGGCTTTGGGCCCCACCGCTGTTGGCAATGGATACAAGTCCATCCATTTTCAGGTGCCCATATTTGAGCCAGATGCAGAGCTAGCCAGGTAGCCGTGTTCTGTCATCCCCCTAGTGAGAGTTTAACTGTATGTCTCTTCACAAGGGTGGCAAGTGCTCATAGATAGCAACTTCAGGTTTGGTTCAGGGTGTGTTTCCGTTGAGTCTGCATCCAATATGGCAGTGTTTAGGGGAGCAAGACCACCCTCCAGGGGATTACGGCAGTCACACATTAGTCAGATGGGTCATTATCCGCCAGTTGATGGTCCCTAAAATCAGCCAGTTGATGGTCCATTTTCCAGCGAACCTAGTTGAAATGCGGCAGGTCCCCAATTTGGGATTGATCGATAGGGGTGGTCACCCAAACCTGCAACTTTGCTGCGCTTTGTAAGTTTGTTGCAGCAATAGTTCTGGCAAAATCATGAAACTCCAATGTGTTCTTTCAGCGAATCCAATGCCTCTAGGCAATTTTTGGATTTGTCTGAAAATCCGGGGCTCTGAAATTCGATGGTTTATAGTCATGGTTCATCATTTTCCCCATTAAAATCTCCGTATATTCGTGTATACATATACAATCATATACATGTGTATATTAATGTGTGTATATGATTGTATATGATTATATGTATACAATTGTATATATACATATTTATATATACCGGGTATATATATATATATATATCCCCATGTTTGTTGGTTAAACCATAAAACCCCATCTACTGTAGCCATTGAGGATTATTTTGCCATCCGCCTGTGATATCTATGAAGACGAGACGCAGGAAACTGAGGCAGTTGACCTGGTTGATTCATTCTTAAAGGGTGGCTATACCGGATTTACTGGCGATTCTGATGACCCAATATATTTGTTTATAACTGGAATAATCTGGAATATATAATTATATAATATTATATATATAATTATATATATAGGAATACCTTTTGTTACAAACTAGTGTTTGATGGGATGACAGGGTTTTGAACACTGATGAATTATTCATGAGTACGGTACCTATGTCAGGCATAACAGCGTGCATTCTATGACTATCCCGGCCATGGATTTCACCGCCAATTTCCCTCGCAAAGAAATTGCTGCAGCTTGTGGATCTGGTGAGGAGCTGTGTTGGTTTACCAGGCGACACCTAAGGTTACCTACCTAAAGCAAATCAACACCTTGAGCTTTGGGCAATCTGAAAGAAAGCATCAAAGTACGTCTCCGGCATCACTTCGCATCGATGGGGAATAATGGCTAATGCCAAGTTAGGATTAATAATCCCCGCGGTATTAATCAACCCGCTCTGCCCCCCCAAAAAAATGTAATTTAAAAAAAGGTGGTCCCCCAGGATTAATAAATCCCCGCGATTAAAAAACCACCAGTGCTGAAATCATTTTTTTATCCAACAATTTTTATTTCCAATTCTATTTATTTCCAATTTGTTTTTACCATTTTTTTAATCATCATTGTTATACTTTAGGTTTAAGTTGATCATTGAAAAAATCAAAAAATGACTATTCCCCAAATGATCGATTTCTAATTAAAATCTTTATAAAAATCATCAGTTTGGATAGCTCCCAAAGGGTACCCCCCATGAGCCCATGTCCCCCATTAATAATAACCATG
>Ga0126342_10009978_pt1 | contig 16992 bp, 15 predicted proteins | sample Cyp1metagenome_FD_92528 | JGI IMG/M metagenome (GOLD analysis project Ga0126342, IMG submission 92528) | Coral microbial communities from Lord Howe Island, Old Settlement Bay, Australia - Cyphastrea 1 metagenome | ecosystem: Host-associated > Invertebrates > Cnidaria > Coral ... | reverse complement strand
TCGGCGTCCCATTGGGGTTGACCTTGCTTTTGGTCAACTTATTTGACTTCCTGATCCAACGGCGTCCCAATGAGATTTGACACAATTCTGTTAAATTGGTCGACTTTAACGGTTCGGAGTAAATCAATGATATCAATGTAAATCATCATTTTTTGCTGTGTACATCTTCATTTTTCCAGGTTGCGGCTAGCAATTGCCTTCCCTGCGCCCCTGGCAACTTCAGCGGTCCAGCGGCTGCCTCCTGCAAGCAGTGCAGCCCGGGACGCTATGCGGCCTCCCTTGGTGAGACCAGCTGCCAAGCCTGTGAGGAACCAGCAATGTGGCACAACATGGATCCACATAGCACAAACATTTGCTATTTGCTGTTTACATCTATTTACTATCTATCTACTATAATAGGCAATAGCTCACAAGATTCGGAAAGATTCCAGATCATGTTTCCACCATTTTTTTGCTAGTTTTGATTTGCTATAGCAACTGTAGGGTGTTTCGGCCCCAATGGATCAAATGTGGGTCAGCCATGGTTAACCATAGACGTATCCCTAAAGGTTAGTCTTAGTCTTACAAAGATTCTATCTGAAGCCTATGAGACTCACTGAGGTTTCTTTCTGGTTCAGTCGTCACTTTCGGCAGGACGGATGGAGTCGTGTACCTGGAGCCATCAGTGCAGCCATGTGCAAAGAGTGTGGAGCGGAATGTGCGGCAGGCGCGGTCAGGTGGCACGGAAATGCATGGAATCCCCCATCAGTGCATTCTCCCAGTGGAAATGACGTCCCGGCATTTCGGCCCTTCTGAATTTTTCGGCTGCAACCTGAGGTTGACGGTTGACTTTCTGTTGTTCACAAAGTTGCCATTCCGGGCCATTCCCCGACAAATTCCCCATTTGATCCAATCAAAAGCTGGGCTCCAACTCATGTGAAGCTGTCATTGCAGGGTCAAAACGCAGGTGCCAATGTGACCATCATGCTGGAGACGCTTAGCCAAACGGTGAGATCCTGGCTGAAGATCTTGGAGGATTAGCCAAACGGGAGCCAAAAATGAACAGAACCCCCAAAGAAATCCCAAATAATACCCCAACTGGAGTCCTGGAGACTTCCATTTTCCCCCCAAATGCGAACAAGTCATCCATTTTAGCTTCTTTCCAAATCAGCTGCGCTCACTCCGAACCTACAAAGGATCGAACATCTGGACTGCTCTGAGTCTGGGCTGCACCCGGACTTCGGCTATGCCAATACATCCCAAGACCATCCAACACCTAAATTTCATCAATATTTTGACCGTTTGACCCTCCAAGTACCTAGACAAGTCCGGCAATACACAGTATTTTAAGCAACTTTCAGGCATTTTTTATATTTTTTGATGGGTACCAACCCAGCTGGTCTAAGAACCTGACGGCGAAGCAAGCGGAAGACCTGGCTACGGCGTATGCGGATGACATCGTCACATCCATGGGCCGCGGCCCCGGCGGGCGCATCTTCAGCCTTTCGGGTGAAGCATCGCAGGTGCCGGTCATGGAGTTGATGAGTTGTATATTTGCATATTAATGATATCGGATATATCTATAGAATCTATATGATAGTATAAAGTTTGCGATGTGATAGTAACCATAGTTGTATATTTGTCGGCAACTATATGATCATTACTTGATGATATCTATATGATGGTGATATTGGAAACCAAGTAACTAATGCAAACCTTTAGCTGGATGACAGGGAAAAAATGGTCAAACAAATAAAACACAAATGTGTTTGATGGAAGCAACATTTGCTCATATCCGGGTGGATATATCCATAGGCCTTTTTTTGGCATTTGAAACTGTGCCCAACTGAAGAGCTAACAAAATCGCACGCAATGCATTTCTGCTGTGGGATCACTTGGAGGATCCCAGTTAGATCCAGTGGTTAGCAACTGGCCTTCATTGATAAATGGGAATAAAATGGAATAAATATGAATCTGGTTGGTGGTTTGGAACATGTTTTATTTTTCCATATATATATATATAATTATGCATGTACATTGGGAATTTTATCATCCCAACTGACGAACTCCATCATTTTTCAGAGGGATTGAAACATATTGAAACCACCAACCAGACATGAAAGATATGAATAAATCCAAATCAGAGACTTCCGATCACCAGATCTATGGATCCAATGATCCAGGTGTCCTTAAGACCATTGCAGACGTCGCCTTCGACGGATTGCAGGGTGGAGTGTCTGATGACTGTCCCGGAAGGGTCGACGCTACAAGCGAAGCTGGGCAGCTGGGGGATTGCCGGAGTGCCTCAAAAATGGCCATATTTTTGTGAGAAAAATGGTGGGTTTCGTAAAATGGGGGATCCCCAAAGCCATGTGATTCAATATTAAACTGGTCTAATGACTTGGATGATTTAAGAGCAGCCCTATTTTAGGAAACCTCCATTATGGGGAAGATGATGTAAATGACGGTAACATTCATCGACCACGGGATTTGGGATTTACATCTTCAACCTCATAAGTTGGGGAGACAATATGACACGATTCATATGATAGGATGATCCAATGCAAACTTATATATACACGTATCATATCACATTGTTACAACAAAAATGATTATATCCTTTTTATTGCAGTATCACAGGTTGCAATGCCCTCCTTCCCAAGGATTGCAAAGGAGCAAAACGTGGCAATGCTGCAGGAGCTCTTGCAAGGATCTGCGATCCTTGCGAATGCTGACGGTGCTTCTCTACAGATCGACTCTTGGACTTCGAGGAGTTCAGAAACCGTCGAAACCGTCGGTGGAAAATGATTGACCTTAACGTTCTTGGGGGCTAAGCTGATGAGAGGGGGATGGAATAAATCGATAGAAGATTTGCATATGTTACAAGGGTATGAAAGGGATGGATGTGAATCGAATCTAAATGTGCTAAGCGAACTTTGAGCGGGTTGGGAAATGATTTGACCCGAGGTGCAGATGACGGTTGGGAACTCAGCCTGGCAGCGATGTCTCCAGTCTGGCGTCAAATATCATGCGCATGAAAAAATACAACTGCATACAACTGCTAATATCATCACATACTATCACATACTGACATGCTTACATAAACACTCACGCACACTGTAACACACACACACATGACATACAAACACACCATATTAGATGTAATGTATATTGAACAATCAAAACAGACACAAAGTCCACATATATCCAGTTTTTCTCCGCATATTGTACAATCATATATCAACATATATCAACATGCGCCAAGATGTTGCCAACCTCCGGGATAGCTACTACGATGCCTACGATGCCTACGATGCCAACGTCCGGGGCAGCGCTTGCCACGCCAGTCACAGTGCCAGTGACCACCACGGGGGTTGCAGCAGGACGGGGGGAAGATCACGTGGAGATTTTGATGCTGAAAATAGGGGAGTTCCACTTCCATGACTGGTTGAAGCGGATGAAATTAGTAGCTGGTTTGAAACATACCTAAGAATCCACTTCCTAACGGTCCTAAGCCCTAACGTGTTTTTTCAAAACAATTACTGGTCAGGTAGTACATAACATCATTAAAACGGTGATTACTACCATACCATTGTCAGGAGTCTCTAGCATCGCAGCCCCAACATCTCAGCTCGCAGCAAAGAGGCGGCATCACTTTGACGGTCCCCAGATGCAGTCGGGTTGTGAGGGCATTGGGAAAGATTCGCTGAGCTGCTGAAGTGTTTAATGTTAGTATAGTAGTAATGCAATAATAAACCACTCAGCCCATATCTTGATGGTTTATTAATGATTTTAATGTTAGTAAAGAACTAGTTTGGCTGAATTATAGCAGCCCCTGCGATGGTACTGGGATGATGGTTTTTATAGGGGCAAAACTATCCCTGAAAAGGCCCACAATTTCAGGTTTCTGAATTATGATTTATAATGTATATAGCCAGAATAATAAACCATCCTAATTTTGTGATGATGGTTTATACACAGAATTTATGGTAATTATGTAATTGGGGGTGGTTTACTATTGCTTCACTATAACATTATTCGTGGATATTAGTGGCAGCCTCAAAACAACATTACTGTTTTAAAAAATGAGGGAAGACCTCACTTAAATTCTCAATGGGTTTTGCTTTTATTATACTTAACTTATTCAAAGCCAGTGATCTCTGGCGTTGCCAATATTGTAACCAGGACGTGGTGCCTATGTTTGCAACACGGAGTCCAGGCTAATTTATTTGACGAGTTAGCCCATATCAAATATCAATCTCAGACTCATTGACAGATGCCTTCTCACAAGTTCAGACCCACCAAGAAATCCCCTGAAAATTACCTGACATTTATATCATTTATGGGAACTCGTCATGTCATCTGTGAATTGCAGGGCATGTCATGTCACCAATCCCACTGAGGTCGGACGGGTTTCACCCTACTGGTGACCTTCCTTTGCTTAGCGGCCTGCCTTTGCTGCGTCGAGTTGTGGCATGTTGTGACTCAGCTACGAAGCCGGTCATGGATATTGACGATCAGATCTCATTTTCATACAAGGAAGATACCCATATGCCATATTAGTAATGTCATGTAAAACTACAATGTAGAGAATATACGAGAATATGGTATTATATGATATATATATATATGCATATGTATATGTATATGTATATGTACACATGTATGTATATGTAAGCAGGGTCATAGATAGTATGTAGAAACCAGCGTGCAAGTCTTTGATTCGAGGTTTGGAAGCGCCGGGGAAGAAGACTGATGTCACGGAGCCTCGGCCAAGCTGGTTGGTCCATCGATTCCCAAACTCGGTGACCCGCAGAACCCTGGGGAGTGACCAGTTGATGGGTTTTTCCATGGTTTTTCCATGGTTTTTCCATGTTCTTATGGTCTTAATAAGTCTTAATTAATATATCTTAATGATGGATGTTTCAGATTGGTTGATCAACCATTGCTGGAATTCAAGAAGCCAATGGAGCCCTCCAGTGAACGCAGTGAATCAGCCTGGTTGTGGTCCCACTGGTCCCCACGAGGTGGCTGAAAACCGGCCCGAGCGACCCCGAGAACTCCGAAACAGAGAGCAGCAGTAGCGACAACGGGGAGACCGGCTCCACTTCCCATCGGCTTTGAGATTCATCCAAGGGGTCCGCAACGGACCTCTGTTGATGAGAAATGCTCGAAAAAGAGAGAGCTGAGCAGAAAGCAAGGGTGAAGTGATGCAGTTTATACAATTATTTGGATATTGGATATTTGCATGTCAGTGTGAACCCCAGGCCGCTTGAAAGCTGAGGTGCTGATGCCATGGAAGTCGGAGGCAGGATGCAGGAATATGCAGGATGTTATCAGGATATCTATTTTCAGATTTTCCAGAGGGCTGGGTGCCTCACCCAGGTGGGGGCTATTGCCAGCATCTTCATGGGAGGAGTGGCGTGCAGGACTCAGATGACTCTGATGTCACTGACTTCGATGTGGAAGTGTTGGCCGAGCTAAGGACTGGAGCTGCTTGGGCCAGTTTCATCTTTGGAGACACCCCACCAAATGGAAGGCGGCTGATCATGAAGTCATGACTTTTTGGTGGTTGGTGGCATTGAATTTTTAGAGTCTATACTGCATTGGTATCATTGGTTTCAACATTCAACCGATTTCCACCCTTCAAAATCTAAAATTGGGACATAACTTTTCCCGGTCTTTGAAGTCACAAGCACCTCGACCACCATAATCTTGTGAAAGGCTGCCCATCATGATGCCAGAGACGGCCAATGATACCGTTCAGATCGGGAAAGATGCTGAAGTGGAGTATTCGGAGGCGTTGAGAATGGTTCGGATGGAGCCAATGATGGTTATAGGTGATTTGGTGTGTTCCCATTTGGACAGACCAAAATATCATACCATGAGTTTCACACAGATAATTATACATTAAGATAAAACGATGAATGAATACATGAATTAGCAAATAACACAAGTATAACACAAGTAAATTGAATAAACAGTATACATTTCAAATCTCACCATTTCTCTGGAAAAATTACCAGATATGATGTTGGGACAAACTTCAGGTGCCAATGTGTCCCATGCCAGGGCTTGCTGACTTCCTATCGATCTCCACATTTCAAGGCGCGCAAACTGGAAGATATTAGTGCAGATCCTGGCAGTTCCAAAGCTTGTGGGAGAATGAAAGTTATGGTTTGTGCGGGGGCTTGGCCATGAGTGTCAATTTCATGATAGAAAACAGATTTTTGTGCCATGGTCTAAGTTGGTTACATGGTTGGCCCATGGGAATCCAACCTTGGATCGTGGCATCGTGGAGACCAAAATCATAGGGAATTGGTGCCCAATAGGGATCCAGATTGGGATCCAGAGGTCTTCTGTTGACCTTGGTCTGGAGGCTGCTTTTCCCTTCGGACATGGCTTGACCTACACAACTTTTGAGCCGCTCAGCAGCAAGCTGTTGGTGGAAATCTTGCAGTTGGTATACCATATCCAGTGCTTCTGCCGCAAAATTCCGCACAATTTTGTCCATCTCTATGCACATCTCAATACAGTTTCATCCAGCTTCAAGCACCTAATGCTGGATTTCAGGGCACCCCTTTGGCACCAAGTGCCCAATCTAAGCGCACCACGATCATCACGAGGTTCTCCGACGCGCAGCAGACGCACGCAGAATGCGAAGCGGCCGCCTGTGTGGCCGTGACGGTGAGAAATACCGGGCAAGTCGCAGGGGAAGAAGTGGTGCAGGTGTCCAGGGGGGATGGGGGTGAAATGGTGGTAGAATTCATGAAAGAGCGAATGGATCTAATTGATGGATATATAATGATATATTTACATATATATAGTTTTAAAGAGATAGAGATAACCAATCAACCCTTTTAAAACCATTTTATGGGGATACTATGGGAATCAACTGGCTTCATGTTGTAGATCCACTGTCATAAGCCATCCCAAGTACAAGTCATGGCTTGTTTTTTCCTAACGACTGGTGGCCAGGCATATGTGCACTTCCCAGAGCCTACTGGAGGTGATGAGCCTCGACTTGCATCAGAACATTGTAAATCATGGTAGCAGCATGTTGGAACAGGAACATGGTTTCCCCATGATTTTCCCATGTGTGAGTTTGAAAAAAACAGAACTTCCCAGGTTTTACTAGGGTAAGGCCCTCGCTTTTAGAACGCAGTGCCGACCCATCGCTTTAGAACGCGCTATCAAGCATCGCTTCAGAACACGGAAGATGATCCTACGTCATCTACACAACATCTTCTATATCTTTTATATCACCTAGATCATCTACATCAATTTCATCTACGTTACATACATCACTGCATCTCCTACATCTCTCCTATATCCTTTACATCATCTACGTCTTCTACATCTACACCACGTACATCCTCTACAGCATCTATATCAACTTCATCTACATCACATACATCATCAACATCATTTTCATCAACTTCATCAACATCAATTTACATCAACTTCATCAATACCACATGCATACAGGACATACATCAATCTACGCAAGTTCTGGAGTTGTTATACATGAGTTGTGACACAGAACCTGTTCTACAGGAGTTGCTTTATAGGAGTTGTTACACAGGAGTTGTGGGAGTACGTTGTCATCCCACCCCACCTCACCCCATCCCACCCCATCCTCCCTTACCCGGTGTGACTGGACGTCACCAATAGAGGGAATAGATGATCCTCTGCCCAGGAGAGATGGGTCCAGGCAACGCCAGTGACTTGGTTGAAGAAATCCCATTTGATCCCGATCCCCACGTGAAAATTTCCATTTGTCATCAGATGTTCACCTAATTCTTCTCCATAATTTCCTCATATTTCCTCCCAAAAAATCAATCAAAAAAATCTCACCAAAATTAACCCTCCCACACGGTTCCTTACATGTTCTCCCATGTTCTCCCCAAATTTCGTCGAAAATCGGAAAATCTCCAGGGATGATCACTGGATCCCTGGATCAATCCCGAGGCCAAAGCTCTGAAGGGCTTCAAGCGCACCTCAGTTCTGAAGCCCAACGAGATGGAGATCATCGAGCTGAAGTTCACCACCGGCGACTTCTCCTTGTTCTCCTCGGAGCGTCCCTTGGACGAAATCATACGAAATCTATGAACATCTATGGACAAATCTATGGAATATATATGACTCATGACCCATTTAGCCATTGAATGGTGATTTTCCATTGCAAACTGTTAGTTTACCAGAGTTACTATTGTGCTACAAAACAGTGACTGGAAATGGAGATGGATAAATCGCATATATATATAATAGCTGCAAACATGAAAAAAACATAAAAAAAACACAATAATAAGTATATAATCGACAAAATTAGCTAAAAACTAAAATAGTAGGGATTGGACTTGGGATGTTCAAATTTGTGTTAAAACCTTCACAGCCGATAGGGGGCCACCCACTTGCCATGTCGCGAGTAGCAACTGATGGGTGAAATCCGGTGGTTTCGCGCCTGCACGCGGCCCAGGTGGCTGGGTTCCTTGGCTTTCCCTGACCGGTCACAACTTGGTGGCTGTGTAACCAGCCATTCATAGGGGTTAATATATGTTAATACATAATTGTTAATATACCTATTGGTAATTCGTAATATAATCATTATATATTGTGATATAATATATATATATGTATAACTATCGGGATATATATTTATAATATACGTATATATATATATGTATATATATATATGTGTGTATGTATATACATGTGCGTGTGTGTGTGTGCGCACCATCACAAATTGCATGGTCATCAATCCATTAGGCATGGAGATTGATATGCCCATTCATTGGGGGATCCCCAATGAGGGGTGTGATGGCAGGACGAACATAGCCTAGGCAGCCTACTACTCATTTCATGAATTCGACATATATAATTCGACCATGCCACACACGATGGGAAGTGAATTGAAAGAGGTCCAAGAGACTTGTTTGTTGTTCGCATAGCCATTGCATGATACCATGCTCGTTTTGCTTGGCAACTGCACATGGCAAATGTCGCGTTGAGTCAAGGTGCAGCAGACGAAAGTGGAGGTATTATTGGGTGCTTCTAGCCAGGATATTCGGCAAACCGTTGAAGTAGAACCATCCAACTGATCAGCGCAGGAAAAAGAACCGGTGGAGTGCGTTGACTGCCGTATGACATACATCTTGTGTCAATGCATCACCTGGCTGTGTGGCTCTAAATTCACTAGACCAGCCTTACATCTAAATGAACTAGCCTCCAGCAATTTAAGCCATGGAAAGTTGTATAAAGTGGCCCATTGAGTTCGATGATTTGCCTTAACAGCCTGGCATGGTTTTCCCATGGGTTTTCCCATGGGTTTTCCATAGCTACGTTAAATCAGAGGGTTTTTATGTCCCAACATGGTCCCCCGCGTCATCCCATCTACTGAATCTACTGGCATGTATGCACTCGATGCCAGGGACACCACCAAAGTTGGTGCTGCAGTAGATGTGGCGGGCTCAGGTTTGCTGACATGGACATGTCGGAGGCGCTAAATGAGTAAATCAATATCCCATATATATATATAATCATACATATATATAATACATCTCGCTATCTGTATATATTTATATTGGCTATTATAATTGTTATTATTATATGCATATGCAATACGCACGTATTTACAATTTATGTATGTGTTTGTATACATTTATACGTCAGCATTGATATATCGGAGAATACATCATAATATATCACACGCAATTCCTTCCAAGGTTAGATGCTTCCGTGATTCTCCGTCGAGGGGCAATGTCGCCATACAGTTCCACAGCAAGACTCCCTGCGAGCCTTGCCAGGTAGCCGCACAGTACAGCGTGAACGAGTCCTGCGGTGGAACTTGATTTGAAAATTCTTGGAACGTGATCTGGTTGGTGGTTCATTGATGTTCATTGTGTTTCTCAACAGGTTGAGTTACCTCTACCTGGACTGATGACCCACATGCTGTATCTGTTTTCAGTCGGCTTGAAATGACCTTCCGCAGGATTGTTGCACCCCATGCAGCCAAACAGCGGTAGGGCGCTTCGCCGCAGGATGCTGTAGCGTTAGGAAGGATGTTTCGCACAGAACGGGTGATTTTGCAGTCGCTTGAATAAAGAGTTTCAAAATCGTGCAGGTGTGTGAATGGATGTAAATTGTCATTAGTGACTCATTAGTGGCAAATATTGATGTGGATCTGGGAATTCAGACTTAGAGTCTACCGGCCGGAATGATGATCATAGACCTTAACAATCCCGATGCATGCGACAACATCCCATTGCATGCCCATTCTTGGAATGAATTCGCAATGTACTGCTATGGCAAATGAAGAAAACCTTTGAAAGTTATGTACAGGGTGCAGCACAGTTGCCGGGGATGAATTGCCATTGAGATACATTTTTTTAAAAAACTGGACCCAGCTTGTGATTCAAGGGCGTCCCCAGGTGCAACAGATGTGCCCACATTTTCAGTAGGCCAAATAGGCAGAGGCTTGGTAAAGACCACCAGGTCGGAGCTCCGTTGAGCCCGTTGAGCGACTTCAGACCGCCCTCGATTTCGGCCACGAGCCGTAAACCATCTGCGTTCCTTCAGGGCGGAAAACCTCATAGCCTATAACCTATAGCCTATAGCTTATAACCTATCCTATAACATCCTATAACCATATGAAGGAATAAGGCAATACATGGCGATACCCAATCATAGTCCCAATATGTCCCAATCATGTGATTTCTCCAAATGTGTGTCCAAAAGACCCGTCGTTTGGTCAACTTCCAGTGAAGCCACAGCCGTGCGGACCAGGTGTTTGGATAATTGTTAGAGGCAGTCTCTGTTATTCTAGTTCTTGTTTATATCTACTGTACCTATAGTGTTAATGTGGCAAAGCCAATAGTAAACCTACGGTTTCGGGATGGTTTATACAACCCATGTATGGTGATTTATGATGATTTAATTCAGAATGGCATGTTTTAAAGGACGGCAGTTTTTTTTGCTTTGACCAACCCGTGAACCTTGTAGCAGGAGTTGGTCATACATTGCACACATCATCGCCAGTCACATCTGGCCCACCTTGTATAGACTGGATGGGCCCAGCTGCGACATCGACAGCGGGACACTGCGAAAGAAAGACCCGCACTGGATCCGGTCTGACTGGGTGATGGCCACATGGCTGTTCCATGGTTGACTTCAACACGGCGTTGAAGTGGTCGCTGCATCACCTTGCGAGGAGGAAGCAATGAATCCATTCCTAGCTCGATTCAGTTGCTGCCTCAGAACTTTGTGTATTCATGTTGAATCTCAGTGGATGATTATTGGATCAAGATGTATCAAGGATTTATCATTTGAGCACGAGGTGTTGAGGGGCTGTGCCATGCCCTCAGCGAAATTAAGACTCTACCAGTTCTTCCGAGAGCAGCTGCCGTGCTGCCCTTGAAGCACCTCACAGTTGAGCCTTGTGCCAAAAAAACCGTCAGCTGAGAGTGATGGTGATGGTGATGCAGTGGAGCTATCGTGTTTCTCTGAATCTCATATTGGGAAGCGCCGGATGAACATCGAGGTGGTTTGACCGCCATCGGCAGGAAGAACACGTCCTTTTGGCCGCGAACTCACCGGCTCACTGGTGACCAAAGACCGACCAGCGACTGTGGATTCTGCGTGCTGCAGTTGTGAATATAAAGTTTGCTTTTATAATCTTTTATATGATTTTATATAGGTACAACATGGCATGGTATATATATAATATAAATATAATTATATATAATTATATATGATATATCTAAGCTTAATGTGTTTACAGTTTCATATATGGTCATATCATGTCGTAAAATCCAATAATAAACCATGCCATGAACTAACCATTTGGGGGTCATTTTACATCACCCCAAAGAACCGGGTATACCCCATAAATCCCAATTGGGTATGTTTTTCCCAATATTTACATTGGTGTATATATATATAACTACATATAACACAAAATGCCAATAGCAACAGTACACACACACACACGCATACAATCAGGTAGTACATTAATGCTGATGTATTTACTGAGCCAGTTTTCTGGGCTTCACCAAGGTGCCCTTGGCTGAGCTACTTGCCGTTGTGGGCAGGCAGCATATGGCCGCCTTGACAATGGCACCCTCTGGTAACGGTTTGCGAACTGGAAAATGGCACATTTAGTTCGTTGATTTACCTATTAAAGTAAAGATTGTGATTTCCCATACTTATATCAGAGGGTATTGTTTTTGGAAAGCTAAAGGCTCAGCCGAAACTGGCACTAGAACTGCATCATCTCATGGCGGAAATAAGTCTACACATGTCTACATCTTTTATTTTTGCATCGACGCCCCATTTCGATGAGGTTCGGGAAGTGAAGCTTGATTCGTAATCCTAAACCACAAACATGTATCAAAATGCCAGCTTGCTTTGACGCTACTTGGGATTATGTACCTTCATCCCTAGTTTTGAATATTCTCTAGATAGTTTCAAATCAATATTATAGAGAGAGAGAGAGAAAAAAAACTATATACATATATACTAATATATATATATATATTGTACATAGACATGAGGAATGAGGAATAGAAGTCCTTCATTTAAAAAACACTGCGGAGCCCATGGCACCGGCTGCCTCTACCGCACGCTCGAGCTCCAGCCTGGTCCCGGTGGGCGTGCGGCGTCGAGTTTCTTGGCGAAGGTCTCTGCAAAAAATGGGCAAACAATGGTGGAAAAGTATGGAGCAGTGCCAGTTTAATGATGGAAAGTTATGGAAAATGATGGAACATGATGGAACATGTCAGTTTCATTGGGAAATGATGAAACATCACAGCAGTTTCTTTTTATTCGGAAATGATGAAACATCATAGTAGAATTTTCACCCTAGAAATGCAAGTTTAATGATGTTGAACAGGGAAAACACACGGTTGGATAATGATGTTTTCAAACCAACCGTGAAGCTAGGCAGATCTGGGCATATTTGGGTGGCGGGATGTTGATTCTGAAGGACTGGCGATTGCCACCCACACAATTTTGGAGCAGCGTTTGATAATTTCGTCTAGGTGGAACATTTGGTTGGTAAATGTTGGTAATCTTCTTGAAATCATGGGGAATAGGGAACATGGAATTGGGATATCACCATTCATTTATCATTATTTGGGATATCATTATCATTCCCAAGTTCCAATAGATTATTGTCGTTCTCACCACCTATCATTAGCCTATCATTTGATGATAGTTGATGGGGAACAGAATCTTCATTTAATGTGGAACACTATCCCAATGTAATGGCAATTTGAATTGGGAAGAGCGGGAAGATGTTGATAACATGTTGGAATTCAATTCCCACATTTGTCCGAATGTAATGGGCAATCTATGATTCAAATGGATCATCATGATGATTGCATGGGGCATCCTCAATCATTCTCATTCAATTGGGGAATAATATATATATATAGATATACATATATATATATTTATGTGTGTATATATATATGTATGTATATATATAATGATTATAATGGATGGTCATTTATCACCTCCGAAATCCCCAATTTCATTCTTCCATATTTTTTCCCAATTCCAATAATTCTCATCAGAATCGCTGACTTGGTGACACCCCACCAGACCGTCCCGAGATGTTCCGAGATGTGCCGAGGTATTGGTCACAGCCGCAGCGGTGGGACTGGCAGCCTTCGGCTTGCGGGTTGTGGCAGTGAAGCTCCAAAATGCTCTGTCCCTTGGCCCGTTGCTGGTCCCAGGAATCCCAGGAATCTCAGGAATGGATTGGAAATGACGATGAACAACCATCAAGTATGGGGCTTTATGATGGTTTATATATGGTTTATATATGGTTTATAGATGGTTTATATACATGGTTTATATACATGGTTTATGTGGTTTTTAACTATGATATGGGGATGATATCATCGATATCTTGATGGCTGGTTGATGATGCTAGGAACAATTCAGGCCGACACCCCATATAATTATTCTGGTAAAAGCCATGGTTTCCGGTCAGATTTCCCCCCTCCCAATCCATCGACATTGAACATCCAGGGATGTTCCTGGGAAAGCGTAGCGAGGACTGTACGCTGGGACTTGAAATACTTTGAAACAGGACCATCTGAAAATTTTGTTGACCTAATTGATCTGGATGTAAACATGGCACATGGGCCAGTTGATTTTCCCATGATAGATATGATAAGATATGATAAGATATGATAAGATATGAAAAGATATGATAAGATATGATAAGTTTTGATAAGTTATGATAAGATATGAAAAGATATGATAAGTTATGATAAGATATGATAAGTTATGATAAGATATGATAAGATATGAAAAGATATGATAAGTTTTGATAAATTATGATAAGATAAGATATGATAAGATATGATAAGATATGCTAAGATAAGTTATGATAAGATATGATAAGATATGATAAAATATGATAAGGTATGATAAGATATGCTAAGATAAGTTATGATAAGATATGATAAGATATGATAAGACATGATAAGATATGATAAGTTTTGATAAGTTTTGATAAGATATGATAAGATATGATAAGGTATGATAAGATATGATAAGTATTGATAAGTAGGGTTTCTCACTTCTGGGTTGATGAATCCCACCGCCAAACGCTGAGGCTGTACCACCCGCGGCCCATTACGGGCGACCCGCTACTTGGCCCTTAGAGGTCCCAGCTGAATTCCATTGATGTGGGCTATAACATGATATAACTATTTTTCATTGGGGTTATAAACCAATTTATAAACCAATGATAGTGATTGAATCGGAATAATTAGTGTTGAAGGGCGTTCTTGTGGGGCTTCACTCGATGCATTTGAGGTATTATGAGAAGGTAGTGTCACAGACTTCCAAGCAGCTTCAACGCCGCGGCTACAAAATTGAGGACATATCAGGATGAAAACACAGCTCAATCTTATCCTTGGATTGGTTTAAGGGAAAATATGCAGGAAAGCCCCATATGTCATAGGAAAAACAATGGTTTCCTGTAGATTTTCCCTTGAACCAATCCAATGGTCTTGCCTTTGTGATGGTTGGTGTTTCAGACACAAAAAACCATCCACTGTTTCTTCCGAACGTTGGCCCATCAACTGCGACACGTCTCCACTGAGCCTGCGTCAGGAGTTTGCATACAGCGTGCGCAATGAGAAGCAAAAGGCGCTTCTGGTACCTTGGCGCAACAAAGTGACGATGAAATTCCGTTCAGCAGCTGGAACCAGCAGCAATTCAATCCCCAACTAATTTCAATGCTCAGTTTTAGCAGCAGCTTGGTTTTCCAGACCCGTTTTCTTGGACTTTCCATCGATGTGAGGTGAAACCCGAGCAGGCAAAGGCAGCACCTCTTTGGGTCGTTTTTGGTGGCTGCCTCAGTTGACCTCTTTGAGGAGATCTTATGATATTTTGGGCCATTTATATAGAGAAGTCTATAGAACACACACACATACATATATATATATATATGATATATGATATATGTATGAAAATATGACATACCTGGAAGGTCTGAGTATGTCTGAGTTGAGCTTTGCGGCTTGAAGGCTTCTTTGTCATCCCTAAGCCTTGCTGTGCGTCAGGTGGCAATGCTATGGTATCGGCTGATTGGCTGCCATTCTGTGAAAGCATTCTCTCGTTGAAGGATTGGACATCATCAGGGGACGGAATGGGAACCTGAAACTGGTTTCGTTTGCTTGGATTGTTGGTTTCTCCTTGGCCCTCTAGTAGTCCCGGCAGCCGATATCGGCTTGCTTTCGGACGGAGAACACCCCAGAATGGGTTGGTTTGAAAATAGGGTATCCCTAGTTCATTGATTAGTAAATATTAGTAATAATCCTGTTCAAATGTCAATCTGGTGCCTCATTTTCACACACTCCAACCAGATTGTTAATGTATCCCATCAAATCCCCCAACAAAAATCCCAGGACTCCAGCGTGGCGGATCCCATCTTTCTGTTGGTGGACTACCCGGGCTATGGCGACAACGGTGGCAGGGTTCAAGATGTTGGGTTTACTGCACAAAAAACAGATGCTAAGTAGAATTTGAACAACTGCAAAAACTGGATGTTAGAAGTAGTTTTAAGACAGACAGATACGCACACACACACACTCATATATATATGTATATATATATATATATATTATATGATGATGTTTATACGTATATCAACACATCTTGGTAAACGACAGCGAAACCACAACCACATCCCCGTAGCTGATCGTCAAGAGGAATCATCCTCCAGATCAGGAGCTACTGTAATGTGCCCAACAACTTGCTTGTAACCCCTCCTGCCTGGGATATAATGGGTTTGACCTGGGTATGGCCCGATATTATCCCAACTTTGCAGATTGTTTTGTTTACTACGAAAAGCTGCCATTTTTGGGGGCCCATTGGCCATACCCATATTGACCGAAAAGTTGACAATTTTTTTTGGGGCTCCATATTTGGTAGGGCCCCGTGTGTTGCCCACAAACGACCTGGTTGATGATGATTTCTCCTCTTGAGAGCCATAAATTTTGGGCCAATCCGCAATTTTTGGACAAACCCACGTCAAATCATGTCATATCGCATTGTTAGTTGTATCCCATAGTATTTACATTCTGAATATATATATATATATATACATTCCCCCATTGTAGTTGGCTTTAGGCTCCAACTTGCTACAATACATCGTTTTGTCACCATGCTATGTTTATGGATTAATGTTGTCTAGCCAATAGTGATATGTTGTCAATAGTAGAAACATTTTTCCGCAACTCCAATTTTTCTCCAATACTAAAAGTCAATTAGCTCCATTTACTGTTAGTATTGCCAAAAGAGTCAAGTAAAGCAAATCCTTTTCAAAGCAACCTTCACTTTTGATTAGCAAAAGCTTAGATTCCAGAAATCCAAGAAAACAGGTCCACAAAGGGTACCCCCTTTGCAAGCCCCAGAATAGCAATAACAAACCTGCACCAGGCATGGCAATAGTGGAAACTTTTTTCCGCAACTCCAATTTTGTTGTCCTCCTTC
>Ga0126342_10009977_pt1 | contig 16992 bp, 19 predicted proteins | sample Cyp1metagenome_FD_92528 | JGI IMG/M metagenome (GOLD analysis project Ga0126342, IMG submission 92528) | Coral microbial communities from Lord Howe Island, Old Settlement Bay, Australia - Cyphastrea 1 metagenome | ecosystem: Host-associated > Invertebrates > Cnidaria > Coral ... | reverse complement strand
TTCTTTGACTAACTCTTTCTTTGACTAACTCTTTCCCTCACTAACTCTTTCTTTGACTAACTCTTTCCCTGACATTCTAAAAGTCCGCAACACGGAAGTTTCTCCCCCTAAACTTCCTTTGATTAATAGGTATTGATCCATACCCAATTCAAACTGTTTGATTTTCCTCTAGATCCGTCGAATTTTTGCCAGGTGCTGAATGGAGGTGAGATCAACCAACTGCTCCAGTATCTGGACACATCAGGCGTGCCATGGAGTGATGTTCACAAGAATTTTTCGCTGGGATTTGATGGATATCCCATAGAATATGGGATTGTAGATTGTGATTCATCCCAAATTTTAGAACACAGGAAGATGCGAAAACTGCGAAAGATTAATGGCAATTTATAGTGGATTTACCCATTGAAAATGGTGATTTTCCATAGTTTTTTGTTGGTTTACCACAGGGTATCCCCTCTTTCATTGCGCACTTCTTCAGACGCCGAGAGTATCCTGAGTTGCAAAATGTGCAGGCATCGGCCGAATTTCCTACCGGCCTTTCCGTACAGCGGTGGCTGAGTTCCTGGCCATCAGGCATGGAATATTTCGAATTGGTCAAGCCCACTATTCATCAAGTGGTGGTTTAGCCAAATCCTGGGTTAACATGAATGAACCCTAAACCCAATTTTACGAAGGTGGAAGATAGGTATCCATGGTATCCCCAATCGGAGGTTTATTGACTTTCCGGAGATCACCAGACACCCACCCTGTGTCAGTCGGGATTTTCATTCCGCCCTATCGCCTGAAGAGTTCAATGCCATCCTCTGTCGAATTCAGGCGCTGTTTGTTGCAGATGCTGTTTGTTTGTCGCTATGATTTTGAACATGGAACTGAAGCCTCGGGGTATAGTTAGGTCACTCATGATGTTTTTTTTGGCGCTTTGATGTCCAAATTCGAAGTTCGACTTGATGGAAGTGAGTTCATGGGTGTGTCCCAAATTCGCATCCCAGACTGACTGATGATGTTTTTGACGAACTCAGGCAAGGCTGCAGCGTACTGGCATGACATTCTCAGAGGTGGGTGTTCCAGTTTCTACACACCGTGGGATAACCAGTGGCAGGGGATGCAGTTGGGGGTAGAAGAAATGGGTAATACCATGGTCAGTGATGATATTATATCATAATAGTGATACAAATCATTTATAGTGATATCATACTATTATATAGTGATATCATAATAGTGATATCATACTATTATAGTGATACAATCATTTTAGTGATGTTCAAACATACCTTCTGCAGTTTTGTCTGCTTGTAAAGATGAAAGGCCGGTAGATTTCCCAGGTGATGCAAGAAATGGTTCAAGAGTCTGTGTGATGGATATCCTCAAGATGTTTAGAGAGTTGATGCTATCACTGTGGACCTTTTCTTGTTTTCAAGGTAGAGTTTCGGCAAGTTGTGTGATCAAAGTGGCCATTTCTGAACATTTGCACAGCTCATGAAGTGATCATTATCCATCACTGGATAAGGTCGAGGCTGAAAATAAAGGACAGTTCATGCGCCGGACATGCTGAAGGTATTTTTTGGAAAGTTGCTGGTGAAATTCTGGGACCAGTTGATAATCAGTTGATACCTTGGAGGTAATCTTAGGTTGATACATGTTGATACCTTGATCATAGTGATCATAGTGGACCAGTAGACATGTTCAAATTGGATCCAGTTTTACATGGAGAATGGGTTGCTCCAGGATTTTGGGCCCCAAAGTTACGGAATGTTTGCCGCAGGCCATGAGGGAAGCAGAAGGCAAAAACAGCCTTCCAGGTTCACAGTTTATGCAAAGTTGCAAGCTTATGATGGCATGATGGGTTACATTCTTCTTATGCCAAAATGCACAGATTCCATGTTCAGCACAGATTCCTCGGTTTCTCCCGATTCCATGATGACTGAGGTTTGAGAAACTTGCGACTGGGTTTGTCCAACAAAGAAGTGGCACAAATCTTCAATTCCCTCAGTGCAAACTCCTTCAGAGTGGCAGGTACCAAGCGACTGGTTGCAATTCGCTGTTTGAAACTTCTGGCAGAATTGCTGCAGGCACTACCCATTTGCCAAATCCTGTGCAGAATGGGCAGGCAGGCAGTTTCACATTGTCACTGAGAGGCTGCATGAGAGGATGAAAGATGGCAAAGTCGCAGCAAAGGTTTCAATCATGTTCAATCCATTTTGGGCAGGTCTCTGTGGTTCTCTTTGAAGCTCTGCTGGAAAAGTCCGCTTTGGAAAACAAACTGCAGGAGTTTTGACCAATCGAAATGTCGAAAAATGTCATCCATCTCGACGAAGCAACAGCAACGACAGGACTGGGCCATGGCAGCTTTTCCTCGTCTCCGAGAAATCCTGGGTGACGCCAGAAACCCAGTTCTGCAGGCGTTCCTCAGTTGTTCCGTGGGTTTTGCGCAGCGCAGCCAGGAGGAAGCGGTGCAAAGTGCATTGAGGCAGGAAGACTCAAGTACCCTCTAGTAAATTAACATAGACCCTGGCAGTCAGGGTTGGAAGATTAGTGAAACCATTAAAACTATGCTATTTTCAGGGTCAACAAGTTAATTTACCGGAGGGTATCTAAAGATATATAAAGTGACTAGAGTGGAGATTGGAAAATATTGAACATACTGGAATCAAAACTCTCAAGTTTTCTCAATCCTGTCAATCTGAACATCCAAAGATATCCAAAGCACAAAATCTGCACTGATGAAATGGTGCAGGAATCATGCTGAGCCACCTTTGAGGCAGTATTTGGTGCCTCTGGCATGGCATTGTTGCTTGATATAGCTACTTTTTCTCTGAAAGTAGTGGATTTTAATGGATTTTACCATCAATTTGTGGCCAATTGAGGAGGGAACATGATGATAACCCGTGGATTTTTTTGGGGAACAATCCGTTTTCAGACGAACCCATACCCTCAGGGCCTCAACGGTTGTGCCAGCGTGTCCTGACGTTGCTATTGAAAGGGTGATGGTTGATATCCTGGCTGGTTGGTGGTTTGGAACATGACTTTGAGTTTTCCATATATTTGGAATGTCATCATCCCAACTGACGAACTCCATCATTTTTCAGAGGGGTGGCTCAACCAGCAACCAGCTTGATATCCCCCTTTGATCCCACTTGTTGGTACTGAAGGGTTGCTATCCGTTGATACTGCGACTTGTTTTACTTGATATTTGCATGCTATCCCTGTGATGCCCATTGCCTCCATGGGTCCTTCTATTTCATGTTGGGCAGCACGGACAGTATCCCCAGTTTATACCAACATGTTGGTTGAAGTCCATGTTTTGAAGCGTGCGTTTGCCCAAAAATCGGCTACCCCTTCCAATGGATCACCATTTTCCCATATTTGCCCTATCAAAATTGACCAATTTCAGGGTATACCGTATACCTTAAAACCAGTGATGGCCTATTTGTGTGTGGCCACCCTGGGTATATAGGAACTCCATGGGAAAACGGGGCCGCTCCGCCAGCCCTTCACCGGCTTCGCCGCGTTGCTGACGGAGGCGGATCCTGGCATCACGTTCCCTGGCGTTGAACATAGCCATAGGATCCATGGATATATAGTAACATGGATCCCATCAATATATCCCAAATGTTAGCATATATATATATTATATACCAGCACCATGGATCCTGTGGGATAGAAGATATGTGTTGGCATTTAATGGCTTTCTACCGGTTTCTGTCAACCGAAAATGACTGGTCTGTTCTATTCTGAGTCAGTTGTTGCCGAGGTCTGCCGAAATTGCCCGGCTTTGGTATGGAACCCAGATGGCCCTGGATGTGGCTTGAAGGTGATGTCGTGATATGTCGTGAACATATTCGCTGTGAGGTGCGTGCTGGAAAAAGATGATTTCTCAGCAAACCGGCCCAGTTACCATTGATGCAGTGATGCAGTTTACAGCACGATGCTGTCAACTTTGGATCACGGTTTGTTCTCAGGATGAACCGCTGGTGAGATTCGAGGTCCAGTCACTGCAGTATCTGCAGATAGCAACTGCAGATATCCACCATGTCCTGCAGGAGTTTCTTCAGTGGATCAATGCTGAAGCACCAAAAGTTGGGCCCTCAAGATGGCTGACTCACGACTGAAGAATTCTTCAAGGGTAGGACATGGTGGAACTCATCACATGCAATTCATGGGGAGGTTGGGATTTCTCCACAACAAAATGTGTTTTTTTTTTCGAAGGTCAAGTCCAAGAAGGACCATGTCTTCACGTGAAATCTCCGTTTCACCTGACTCTAAAGCGAGAGTCCAAGGAGTTCAACGGTCAAAGCCATGCCGTTTAATGACTCGGAAAAAAAGGTCCTGCGAAGGGCGGCAGTGCCAAAGATTATCCGTTGAAACGGTGAACCAAAGCTGTCTTTTTTGTCTCAGTTTCAGCAGTTTCAGCAGTTTCAGTTTCAGTTGAGAAGAAAATCCCAAATTATCCCAAGATAAGCCAAGCTGTACCAACTGCGGCCGTTTGAAGCGCGTAGCTCCTTGCCCCACAGTGGTTGTTGGCTCCTCAGATATTATGGTGAGATATTCCAACAGAGGGATGATGGCAATGTGTGGCTATCGCGGCTATCATGACAAAACGGAACTACAGCTATAGCGATCATCATCAAAACATATGGTAATTAATGATTTCACAAATTTTCACAATCAGCATGATGGTTACATCATGAGGCCATGATGGTCACGGTAGTATTGGCATTATTGGCCAGCTGGCTTTTTTGGGCTTCTCATCCCATTTTGGACCAGATTCAAAGCGCTAGGCAGAGCCACAGCATGGTTTGTCACGGCAGGACTCTCAGTGATTTGGTACCGGGTCAGGCGGGGTCATATTCTTGGTGGTACAACCGTTCACATCATACCAGGTTCATTTGCATGAATCAAATTCATCCCACTTGGCTCGTCCGGTTGTTTCCCTGGCTCTCAATGACTGAAACACACTGAAATCAAATGATGAAGAACAATAGAGTATCTGTCATCTGTGTATATCTGTGTGACAGTATACCTTACATTACATCATAATCATCATACTGTCTGGACAACATCAACGTTCCACCATCGCACCATAAAAAAATCATCCCGAGGTACAGGAGAACGGTGATGCCTGGAGCCCCAGCTGGCACAGAGAAAACTCATCCATTGGAATTGGGATTTCTCATTTTCAGATGAGAAAACTCACATGGTTTTCCATGTGAGGACTGTGTCAAAAAAAAAAATGGTGAAATAGGACCCTCAAAATCAGCAAATCGCCAGTGGCCAATCGGACTAAAGAAACATATCTTGGACCAAGCAGGGTGAGATGTTGCGAAATTCGGCAGTTTTGGGCTCAAAAGTTGGAGCGAGTGGCCATGGATGAACATGTCTGGGCAAAGATCGGAATGGAATGGATTCATCGCTTGTCAGCCAGCTGAAGAGTAAGTCTTTGTTGGTTTCTTTGAGTAGCTGCAGCAGCAGTGAACGAAAACTGTGCAGTATGACTTATATATATATATAATAATATATATAATTATATATAATTATATATATATATAATTATATATATAATTATATATATACAGCATTGATTCTGTTTGAGCTATATATATATATCTAGACATATCATATCTGTTTGTACAGTATTGGGACACTATCAAATAGAGAACTGACCATGACTATCATCGATTTCACATCCCAGGCAATGCAAACAGATCCTGGATGGGTCAAAAACCCACGGGCTGCAAGCTCTGTGTTGAAGCGAAGCTTCACTTGAACCATGTGATTTTGGGCTGGTTCTAGTGTTTGTTCATCCACATCATGGTTTGGGTCAAAGTGATAAAACATGATAAAACCCTATTTTCACAGAATGGATGTGGTGCTAAAGATACTAAAACATCTCAAGTCTACCTCATACAAGAAAAATCACGGAATGTTGCTGTTCCGTTACTGCTTGTTTTATTGTTTGTTCAAACTTCGTACCTTTTAACTTCGCTCAAATCTGGCTTGTTGCGAAGCTGCAGACTCCCAACCCATGCGTTCTCAGGATGCTCCGATCTATCCCAAGCTTTGCAAGTGCTTCAATGCCTACAGCACAACCGCTTGGCAAATGCAGTGCACTTGAGCGCCGCACCGCGACCGCACAGGATTCTTCCAAACTGGTAGAATTGTTGAAATCCCCTTTTCTTCAGTACTCTTTACATCTCTTCACTTTTAACTACTTTTAACCAGTGTTCACCTTCATCAGTGTATAAATCATCATCACCAGATATCACCAGTTTATGTGAAAACATCCCAAATTTCCATCTCCATCTCCGGGTTGTAAAACAGGCCATGTCATCCATGTTATGGCACGATGCGGTTCACCTTCTTCAAGCTGCCGAGCGGATGGATCTGCGAACGGATCAGATCAACTACGGGGGAGCCATCAACCGATGTGCCAAAGGTCATAGCTGCCCAGCTGCAGAGGTCAACTCCCAGTCATGTTGAGGATGGTGGTGACCGGATGTGTCATGAATGGAGAACTCTTGGGGATGGTGGAAGTGAAGGATGTTCCTGGACCGACCACAGTTGCTATAGTTGCTATCCAAGTTGAAGCTTTCTAAGTATTTCAGCGGAGTCAAAAAAAATGATGCTGAGGTGCAGACCAAGTCGCAGCAGAGGCCAGGGCAAATTGCATGCTGTTGAACTTCATGTGTGTAGTAATATGATGTAATATGTAGTAAGTAGCGTTCTTATTTAGATGTTTGAATGTGAGTAACCATCCAAGCAGTCGCGACACGATGGATTGCCAGGCAAGTTCACCATGGCTAGTGGCCTTGGGACTTTTGGGACACATGTTGCAGAAGTCTCTCCAAAGCAACACGATTTTGATGAATGCCATGGTCACTGCAGTTGCTTCCAGTTGGTCATTGGCTTCTCACATATTTTCTATGATGCAAGAGCTGAGTATTCCTTACAGCCAAGTAAGTTTTGGCGCCGTGTTCTCGGAGAATTGGGCAAGGTCATTGAATTTGCTTCAGAAGATGTCAGGCCTACAACTACAGTTGGATTTGATTTCCAGAAGTGCGTTGATGAAGTTCACGTCCTGGCAGCAATCCGTGAAAATCAATGAAGACACACGTGCAAGTGGTATCCGTCCCAATGCACAATTCTTGAGCATCAGCATCACTGCAGCTATGGGTGAGGGCTATGATGACAATCGATGGTCAAAATCCCTGGAGCTGTTTGCCAGTGGAAGCTCACAGATGTTACCAGATTCGGGGAACTACAACAGCCTTCTTTTTGCATCTTCTGAATGGCGCATCTCTTCAGGTCTTCTATTGAAGATGAGACTTGCTGGCTTGGAGCATACTCCACTGGGCTGCAAGAACTATTTGCAAACCCTTCGGAATTCCCAAAGTTCCCAAAGTTCCCAAAGTTCCCAAAGATCTCAGCTATGGCAGGTGGCAGTGGCAACCACCATGCTCTCAATGAACAACGCCAACCTTCAAGGAGACCTCGATGCCGAGCTGCTCCTGGCTGATCTTTCACCGTGGCCGAGCTGCTTGTGCTGGTTGCGGATGCGCAGCCTGGTAGCACCGTTTGGGAGGCAGATAGGTTTCCTAGGCCTAGCCTACCATGGAAAAAGGCGCATGTGTTTTTCTTCCAGCCACTTCCTGAAGCTGTTTAAGAATGTTTATACATGTTTATACGGATATAATGTATAATAAATCATAATAAATCTATGAACGCGTCAGCCAAGGTGGCCTTGACCATGCAGATTTTCCAGCGGTGTGCAAAAGTCTGAGCCAGACACGGAACTTGGAGAGCTCAGGGAGCTCGGAGTATTGGCGCCATGCCCTGTCCATCCTGCTGCCTGACGCTGATCCACCAGGGGCAATGGGGTACCAGGCAGCCATCGCAGCATGTCGTCACTCGCAGCACTCGCAGCTTGCAGAAGGACTTCTGCAGAGGATGCAGATGGAGAAATTGGAGCCCAGCAGCATCAGCTTCAGCACAGTCCTTGGCGCCATGGCCATGGATAGTGAGCAATGGGAAGAGACACTGGAGCTGTTTGAGCGCATGAAGAATCTGAACATTCCCCAAACTGAAAGCAGCTACATTTCCACTTTGAAGGCCTGCAACTGGCAAGATGGTCTTATGATTTGGCAACAGCAACAGTTTGCACATCCACTGACTGCAAAATTCTGTAGCTCTTTGGTTTCCACCTTAGATGCTCAGTGGCAATGGGCAGTGTATCTCCTCAGTCAGCTGCCATCAGATGTGGACGTTGTGCTGTGCAGTACGTGCATCTCTAGCTGTGAAAAAGCCAGCGAATGGCAATACGCCTTGATCTTCTTCGACTTAGTGGAGGCTTCACCAGATGTGGTGCTGTATAATGCCATGATCAGTGCACTGGAAAAATGTGGCCAGTGGATTTTGGCGCTTCATTTGTTCGAAAAGATGGAAATTGAAAGTCTTGTGCCAGATGGGATCACCTACTCCGCTGTCATCAGTGCATGTGAGAAAGGTCTTCAATGGCAAAAGGCTTTGAGTTTTTTGAGCTTGGCAAGATCACTTTCCAACAGAATTGATGCAATCACGCTCAATTCTGCAATCAGTTCTGTTGAGAAGTGTGGCCTTTGGCAAATTGCTTTGATTCTTTTGCAAGAAATGACCCTATTTTCTTTGGCAGACGAAATTAGTTTCAATGCTGCCATCAGTGCATGTGAGAAGGGACAAACACTCGCAATGAGTGGCCGAAAAGGATCCGGCAAAATTGCGTGAAAGGTACAGGGTCGCGCACCCCTCATTTTTGGGGCACCAGAGTTTTTAGGAGGTACCCCTTTGCCCTGTTTGGCCGAACATACTGGGCAGTTTCAGACACGTTCAGCTGGTTTGATGGTCAGTGGATGATGGGCTAGTTGATATTCATGGCACAGATGAGTGTTTTGATAGCATTTTTTGACAATCAAACTTTGTTTACCTTGAACTGTTCTAGCCACTGGCTTCATGCGGGACTGGCTAAGTGTATTGATATTGACACGTTTCTGTCAGCTCTGAGGCAATGTGGAGGTGCAAACCTTAGTCCAGCGATTTCGGCATGTCGCATCTTGCCGCCTTGCCTCGGTCGTCAAACGTTGGTTTCAGGCAATGGAAAATTTGGACCCCGCCAGTGTTGAGACGCAGCAGACTGTCGTCTCAGAGATTTTCAGGTGAAGTCGAGGGATTTTCACGTGCTCAATTTTTGTTGATGGTGATGGTTTTTATCTGGTTTTGATGTCAAAACAAATCTTTAGATATCGCTGCGAAAGCTGAAGTGAATGGAGGTCAGCTGGAGATGAGAAGTCCTTGACTCTTGGCTTGCTGTTGAAGGCAATGTCGAAACAGCAGAAAGATCAACAGAAAGATCAACAGAAAGATCAACAGAAGCTGTGTCAACAGAATGGTTTCACCGGTTTGATGGGGGTTGAACCTGGTTGAACCTCTTCAGCACATCGCGAAGGCCTATGATGTCGTCATTGCAAAGCACGGCATCAACGTCAGAGCCTTGAGATGTCACCACTCGCGTTGTGAGCCGAGCCCGGGCAGTTGTAATCCGCAGCCATTTTCAGCTCCGACGTAAGCGACCAATGGGGAAGCATAGGATGTAGCTGGAAACCCTGCGGATGCTTGGAGCAGAAAGATCCAATGCCAGGTGGAAGTTTACCCCCTTCACGGAACCGGAGGAAGCAACAGCAGCCCTGGGGAAGATAGCGTCCAGACATGGTGCAACGGCAGCTATGGAGGCGATGGTGCTTTGCAAATTAGGAAGTCAGTTCATTCTCACTGCGACCAAGCCCTGGGAATCATGGTTTTTCTAAGGGAAATCATCATAATCATAGCCTTAATTCATGTTAGTGAAATATTGTAATTTACCCAGATAATGATGCATAACCATGCATAACCAACATCAGTTGGATAAGTTGAGCAACAAGAGTGTGGACATCAAGCGACAAGAATAGGTGATTCCCAGCTTTTGGCCTGCACTGTAGCAGGCCTTGGCAAGCATGTGTCCCAGATGCGTTTCATGATACCTTGGTGCTTGGTGCTTGTGTTGGGCAGTCAAGATATTGATACATCAATTTAGATAATTTAGGGGGAACCAATGCATAGCTGATAGAGATGGTATTTAGACTTTTGACGGCTCAGTTTCCCCTTGCAGATCTTCGTTTGTTGCTGACCTAGATTCTCCACAGTGCCAGAAAGTTTGCTTTGGAGTTTGGATTTTTCCTTCCAAGGCTTCAAAGCAATCTGGAAGCAAACACCATCCACTACAACGTAGTCATCTCCGCATGTCGAAGAGATTCCCTGTGGCCAGTGTCGTTGCAATTGGTCGCTGGGATGAGCTCCTTCGATCTGGAGCCCAGCATCGTCAGCTTCAACTCAGCCATTGGAGGATCCTCCTGGTCCATGGCATTGCAACTGCTACGTCAATCACTGGACAGAAAACTCCAAGCTACAACTGTGACCTACAACTCAGCAGGAACCCAGCAATCCTATGGAGAAAATGCCAAGTCTCAGTGGTTTTTCGCCCTTGAACTTTTGGATCAGCTGAGTCAGAAGTGGATTTCATCGGATCAGCTGAGTCTCACAGCTGTCATGGCATCCTGTCAGAACCAATGGCAGCTGGTCCTGCAACTCATCCGACCAGATGGATCGGAGTCCAACGACTTGGATGTGATCAGCTATACCACGGCGATCAACAGCTGCGGTGCTGCAAAACAATGGGAGAGGGCTCTGAGTTTTTTCAATGAGATGTCAAATCAGCTGGTTCCCAACAGGATCTCATTTGGAGCAGTAATCAGTGCTTGTGAAAAGGCCTCAGAATGGACGTGGGCTGTACATCTTTTGGAACTTGCTGAGCCGTTGAAACCCAATGAGATCATTTGTAGTGCTGTCATCAGTGCCTGTGAGAAATCAAGTCGCTGGGAGGCGGCCCTGTTTTTGCTGAGATCTTTAAATCGACGCACTTTGGAGACCACTTCTGAGAGTTACAATCCTGTAATCTCAGCATGTTCCGGATCCCAGTGGCAACTTGCATGGGAGCTCTTCCAACAGATGCCCACCATGCGACTGAGCCCAGATAGCTTCAGTTACACAGCAATCATGAAGGCATGTGCAGAGGGCAGTCAATGGCAAACTGCCTTGGTCTTCTTGGAAAGCCCAATATCGGATAGCTCGGGAGACCAATCACCAGATCGATCGATCTTTTGGAATGCTGCTATCAACGCCTGTACCAAGGGGATTCAGTGGCAAATAGCTTTAGATTTATTCGACCAGTTGCAGATTTCTGAGCTTTCGGAGACCAGTTTTGGTGCAGCCATCGCTGCATGTGCCGAGGGGTCTAATTGGCAAATGGCCATGAATTTTCTGCAGATGCTCCAGCTTCAGGAAGTGGTACCAAGTATCATCAGCTACAGTGCGGCTATTACTTCATGTGGTGCTGAATGGGAAAGGGCTCTGGATTTGCTGGAAAGTATGATTCAAAAAGAGCTTCTTCCAAATGTGATCACTTACAATTCAATGATCAGTGCATGTGAGAAGGGCTCGCAATGGCAACTGGCCCTTCAGATTTTCTTTCAGTCCATGGAAGATATCGAAGTCGACAGCATTTTGTACAGTTCGGTGATCGCTAGCTGTGGCAGCGCCAGTGAATGGTTGATCGCCCTGAAACTGTTCCACCAATCCCAGTGTTCAGGCGGCAATGAGGGTCCCTCAGCTGAAACGATTTCGGCAGCAATCACCGCATGTGAACGCGGCTGCCAGTGGCAGTATGCCCTGGAAATGCTGCAGATCATGCTACGGATGCACCTGGATGATGTAACCAGCAGCTCGGCTTATCAGCAGATGATCTAAGATGTACTAAATGACTTCATGGAAAGGTTGGGGAAGAATTTTTGCTCCACCTGTTTGTCGATGTGTGTCCATTTTCCCTGAAGTTTCCTGAGTTAGTAGTAACTCGACTAACTCCTCAATACTCCACTAACATCGCTCCGAGGTTGCAATGCAGCCACTGCAACCATTGGTGCCTGTGAAAACTGCGGTGAATGGGAAATAGCCTTGGCCATTTTCAGTTCCATGATCCTCTTGGGACCTGAACCAGATGTCTTCACATTCAGTGCTACCATCAGCGCATGTGAAACTGCTGGCATGTGGCAACTGGCCTTGAATTTGCTCCACCGAATGTTTCAGTACCAGTTAGAACCCAACGGAATTTGTTTCAGTGCAGCCATCAGTGCGTGTCGTGTTCCTGGGGAATGGCAACACGCTTGTGATTTGTTGCAGCAGATTTTTATCCATTCCTTGTCCTCTGATGACATTTGCTGTACAGCTGCCATCGGGACCTGTGGCCAGTCCAGCAGATGGCAACACGCCCTGCAGCTGGTGCCACCTTCCATGACGGAATTCACCTTTGGCGCAGCCATTGGTGCCTGCGCCAAGGGATGCAAAAGGGCCAGAGGACTGTGGTCACTTGAGGACGCCCGTGAGGGATACACCCTATGGCCATATGTAAAAACCACATGGTTTATCGAATCAGAAAAATAGATCATGATATTTCCCATTATTTCCATCAGAATATGTCATGATATTTCCCGTTATGTCCTTCATGTTTTTGAATATCATGACATATTCTGATGGGGGAAATATGTCAAACTACAATCCGAAGTGATTCCATTGACTCAAACCACATGGTTTATCGAATCAGAAAAATAGATCATAACATTTCCCCAAAACCCACATGGTTTATGATAATCAGAATATTTAAAGATGTTTCCCCGTTTCCCCCATTGATTAAAGAATAGATCATGACATTTCCTCCATATTTTCCCCCATTTTTGGGAATCTCCAAGGCCACCGATCTCGTTGGGATCCAAATCTACCGCTCCCTGCTGCACTGGGGTCGCGATCGCGACCGCCCCGTGGCCGCCACGGCTGTGCGGCAGCCGTTGGCGCCTTTGGATCCGGAGCCGTTGTGGGATCCCAGGCGGGGAAACTGCAGATTTTACGGTGATTCTATGGGATGATGTTGAGAATTCTAGGGTTTATTGTGTTTTTTATATATGTTTTTATGGGATTTATGGTGGTTTTACGTGATTTTCATGTGGCGGTCTTGAATTTTACAGGATGTCCATGGGATTTTCATAGGTTTTTATCAGCAAAAATGGTGGGTTTCAAGCATAGCAGAAGAATGGCCCTGAAAATCGGAGAGATCCTCCAGCCAATTTGAATTGGGAACATGAACCAACAGATTGTCTCGAAATGGCAATAGCTATCAATAACTTGGTATTCCCTATCTTGAAAAACATACAGGGTATGACGGTGTGATTGTCATTTTCCACAAATTAGTGGCTGAACCTTTGCAAAAATACGGATGGGACTGATGTGTCAGGCCAAGTCAAGGGCCTGTTCAATGGATGAGACCGATGGTGTTGCGCTCAGAAGTTCCGGTTGAAAAAGCATGACCATGTGGGTTAATGGTCATCCATTTTCATAGGGAATTCTACACCTATTGGTGGATTGATTGGTGGATTCACACTATGGGATGGATGACTATACCACATTCATATACATTCATATACATTCATCCCATCTGACCACGGCACATGTGGTTGAAGATCTTGAGTCATGAGACTTGCAAGTTGCTGATCACATTTTTCACAGTTGTGTGTTTCCAGCAGAAGTCATGAGCTGAGAGGTGAAAGCCGTAGCTTAGCTGCAGTTCAAGTTGCACATGAAGTCCATAGATTCACAGAAAACTGACTCTGAAACGTCTTAGACACGTCGTCCAATTCGTGGCAAAATTGCGCCATTGGGGGAGTCCTCCCCAGTAAGGTCCTTCCAGAGCCAGTGGTGCAACTTGAGGCCAGGGGAAGTTGTTCACTGTGAAGTTTCATGCGGGGATTCCATCCCCTGGCACCTGGCTAAAGCAGGGGCTTCAGCTAGCAGAAGCTTTCGTGACCACTCCAGGCAATAAACATCTCACTGGAAAGTTGAGTTGCCTCGGGTGCCCAGCCATTCCAGGCATCTTTGATGACTTTCCAGCGCCAGCCGCGGCCAGAGACTATCAAGACTCTGAGGAAGGTGATGGATGCCTGGATACGACAGGCAGGACCTGATGATACCTGATGGATCCTGATGGTTTCATATACCCATGACGGATCCATGGTGCTGCTATATATGGTAACATGGATCCCAATATACCCCCAATGTTAGCATATATACCAGCACCATGGATCCTATGGGATATGTTTTCATGGAAGTCATAAATACTCGTAATAAATACTAATATCACTATGCCGATCCATGCCGCCATGACCAAAAATCCGACTGGTGATTTGTGAAGACCCACTGCCGCAGGTGCACGAGACCCGTGAAATGTTGCTACAAGAAAGGCACCAAATGAAGCGATGGAGATGCCAGAGATCTATGGACTCTTGGAAGGCCTTCAACCCATCTTTGCCCTGGCAAAAATCATCCAAAATCATCCAACATCCATCAACATCCTCTGTCCAGGCGGTCATCGCCCGACGTCGAATGTTGAAAGAGCAGCAACTGGAGGTAGGAAATGGCAGGAAAGTCGTTTTCAATGGGAAAATGTCGAATCCCATGGAATGCTTGAAAAATGGGAAAAGGGTATACTGGGACATCATCCGAGTTGATGTTCCCTGTTATGGGTGTTTATTCCCCACCTGAGAGTTACTGTAAACATTTGTAAACAAAGCAAGAACAAAATGAACTACCAGACCATATTCAACAGTTATTGAATACTTGGTTGGTGGTTTCAAACTTTTTTCCATAATATATGGGATAATCCTTCCCATTTGACTTCATATGTTTCAAGATGATTAAAACCACCAACCAGATATTGGTGGGATTGAATGGGAAACTGGAGAGGATAAGAAACTGAAGCCCACAGACAAAGCACCATCCAATCCAAACACCAACACATCGCTTTAGCATCAAAATAGCCCCAAAACCCCCACGGGAAAAAAAACACAAGGAACAAACATTGAACAATAACAATAATTTAAAGAAACAAAAAACACACAACAGGCAACACAGAAATAGATGCTGTCCCAGCATCCCCTTTTTTGTTTTCCCATGGTTTCTCATCGTTTTCCACATTGAAATTGGGGGTATCCAGCTGCCCTGGGAGGTTTTGAGTCAGAGAGAGCAGCAGACGAAGGCTGACACCTTTCAACACTGGAAGCACAGGCCGGGGGAAGTCGTGAGTTCATAGCTGGTGGTTTCTGGTGGTTTCAAGTTTTACAATTTGCCTGTTGAACAGAAATGGAACGGATTCCAATGGATGGATCAGGTTGATCCACCAGTGATATGCCAAGAGCCATGCTGCTGCAGCTGCCGCAGTTCCAGGAGACCTCAAGCGCCAGAAGCACCGGCGGCGCCGACGCCGGAGTTGGATGTTTTATTGGCCTCGGTGGCATTTTGGAAACGCTGCTGTAGGAGGCGCCAGCTGGAAATCGCTGCATGGTTCCCCAAGTGTTCTTGGCAGAGTAGCGATTGTCAGTTGATTGGAGATGAAATGATTGGGGATGACTATCAGTAGTTGATGATCAACCGATAATCAACTGATAATCAACCATCACTTAACTGAATCACCAACCATCATTTCAGATGATTCTCAGTTGATTTTCCAAAAAAAATCGCCTTAAAATGATGGTTGATGATTCAGTTGATCACAGCTGGAAGCCATCCTTGCGGCGCCAAAACATGCTGCAGGGCCATGGATGCCTGGCTATTGGTGGTGCAATGGGAAGTCCCCAGCCCAGTGAAATGCTGGTGGCTTTGGTGAATCTCAGAGAAACTTTCAGAAATTTCAATGAGGCTCTTGCCACAAGGCTGCAGAGAAATTCCAGTTTTCAGCTCCTGTCAGCTGTGTTCCAGGCCACTGTCACTACTGTATGCTACTGTCAGCAGTGACTCTCCGTGTCTCTCCTCGTCATTTTCTGTGTTGAGATCTCTTGAGTGATGGTTTGTGGCAGGTTTGGGTGGAGCAGTGGCATGAAGACCGAAAGGCGATGATGTCCCAACAAGTGTGAGCAGTTTCGGTTCTGAATGTCTAGGTCCTGTTTTTTTTTTGTTCCCATTGATTTCACATCAATTACAGTTTATACTTATTATATGTGTTCCAGTTTTTGTTGTTTTTCCGCTTGTTGTGCTTCCCATTTTTGTCAACTCCTGGTTCCAGGAAGCCGCCTTGCTCCAGCGTGCCACGGTGTTTCGGCGAAAGCAGGGACAACTTCTTGGTCTACAATCCCTGCGCTGGAATGTCGGAGCTCATGAGTTGGGGTGGGATGGCAGAAATGATATAAATCTAAACAGAAAGTCTGACCGGTGACAGCAAGGTACCTGTTTTTTTTGATCATAGTAATGTTTGAGTGAGGACTAGGCCCCTTCGGCTTGGGGCAAGACCATTTGGACATTTTTATTTCTGGTGTAGAAAGGAAGATATGAATAGAGATGAGCCACACGTCATCACAAGCCCAGGTCATCCTGGCACACCGAACCAGAGCATTCCTAGAGGTGTGGCCATGGGAATCCATGGGAATCCATGGAGAACACGGGATGGAGGAATATTGAGGAAGCGACGCCCTGGTTAGGCTCAGTCTCAACTGGAAGAAGGTCTTCGAATGAGACAACGCCGTGCTTTGGAGGCCTATGGGCCATGAAAATCTGAGAAGGACTCTTTGTTGCAGGTTGAAAAATCGGAATGTGAGAAACAGGTAGAAACAGAACGTTCTGCAATTCTGCAGACTTCGGGATGCGGTGAAGTCACACTGTGATTGCCAGGTTTGCTGGTCCGCCATGTCTAGATACGTGGAACAGAGGAGACTCATGAAGCTGTGCGCTGCCTGTGATGCATCATGAAATACATCCGGCAATTGCTGACATCATGCTTACATCTACGGGAGAATGTATTGTGGCGTGCAGATCTACCGAAGTTTGATGGAAAAAGAT
>Ga0126342_10009976_pt1 | contig 16993 bp, 17 predicted proteins | sample Cyp1metagenome_FD_92528 | JGI IMG/M metagenome (GOLD analysis project Ga0126342, IMG submission 92528) | Coral microbial communities from Lord Howe Island, Old Settlement Bay, Australia - Cyphastrea 1 metagenome | ecosystem: Host-associated > Invertebrates > Cnidaria > Coral ... | reverse complement strand
GCCTTGGAAGCCTTGGAAGCCTTGGAAGCCTTAAGCCCTAGCTGCTTAGCTATGTCAGCTATGTCAGCTATGCCGCTCACGCTGAAACATTCTGCTGAGACATTCTGAGACATTCTGAGACATTCTGAGACGCTGGCGCATGTTGGCATTGGGAACTCATGGGGCTTCCACCTCCGTCTGCAAATCGCTGCATTGAAAATGACATTGAACCGTTTGAACAAGCTGTAGATCGCTGTAAGGCTTGTGTGCTTGGTGCAACGGTTTCTTGAAGTTTCTCGGATGCTGACGATTTTGCAATGGTCAAGGTCTCAAAAGAATCGTAGCATTTTTTCACCTTGGCAGAGTGGTGAAGGCAAGGAATCATGGAAGCGACACTGCAAGCACTCTGAGGTTGAAGCGTAATATCTGAATGAACCATACCCAACAACAAAGAGAGTAACAAAGAAACCTCAGGCTCATCATGGCTCATCTAAGAAGCAATTAGACTTGGTCAAGTCATGTCAAATGTCAAATCATGGTCATTCCAGTGCCTGCGAAAGCCAAACGTTGCAAGAAAACATAAACAGATGAGGCCTGCAGGAGTGACTGCATTAGAATGTGTATTGTGCCACTCGCAACGCAGCACGAAACAGCCCAATGCTTTCCGAGTGGCTGAGGATGGAGTACAAGCAGGTAAGACAACTCCTGAAGCAAAGCTGACTGGAAGCCACATCGGAGAACATCATGATCTTCCAAGTGGAACCTTTCAGCATGGCTTTCATTAGTCATTTGGCCCTGTCCTCATGCCACTGAGCCAGGCCAGATCGGATTCCTCTGGCTCCTGCCAGAAAAGGACCAAGAAAATCCAAGAAATACAGTGGTTCACAAATCTGCACGGAACGACACTTGGATGGTCTTGGATGCATCTCAATAATAACATTGTGCGAATTCTGCCGTGGATATGCAATGAACATTAGATCATTAGAATTCATTAGATACATTTGGGCCATTTGGGTGATGGACAATCGGCCTGAACTGCGTTTCCATGACCGTCCACCAACGGAAATCTGTGTTTCATCGCCATCTGTCGCGGAAGTAAAGCAAGGGTCATCACAGAGAGCACCGCAGGAAACGTCGGAAACAGCCTACTCGAAAATCGATATGGCTATAGGCTACTTTTTTTTTGCGTGTTTTTATCAATATAGCATGGGGTATCCCAACTACAGTAGAATCCTAGAGCGATTGTGTTTTTCGCATAAGTGCGACCGCCTCTCTTATCCTTGGTTTTCGAAGCAACATGACGGCTCCGCCAAAGGCTGTTCTTCGAAGGGCTCGTTGGTGACTGGATCGTAGCGATCTGGCAAAGCCAAGAGGGTCAACGTCCCAGCAAGCCCTTTGGCAAAACGCTCACGGCACTGTGGCCGACAGTGGCACAACATCTGCCGGCGAAACCCCATGTGGCGATCCGCACCTCGGCGCTGTTTCGCTGTTTTTGTGTGCTGTGACGTGTGCCGTTCCCATTTTGAGGAAGGGACTGACATCGTCTGGTTGGCATGAAATCTGTCCAGGCGACGAACATCTGCCTGTTCCACACCAAAGGTGAGACTGATCCTTGGCACAGCTTGGCACAGTCTCGAGATTGAATCTGTCACTAACCCACCTTGTCAGTACCAGGCATCAGCAAAAAGAACTTGCGTTTTCACTTCAGACCAGAGGAGTACGATCCGGCTCTGTTGGAACATGTAGCTAAGTTGGCCGCCAAGGAGGCGTCTCTCCGATTCCCTGTCGCGCATTCCGCTAAAAAGACCGGCATGTTCTCACTACTTTCAGTAACTTTCAATTTTTATCTTGTGATCCCCTTCCCCCAGGATCGCCTCCCTGTTCGGATCCTCAGGTTTCATGGCAAACCTCTTGGTGCAATGCGGCTCATCCTCACCAGATACAAAGGGGCCTTGTGATCTGAGGATATCTCTTGAGACACCAAACACCTATGGAATAAACTGACGATAATGGCAAAAAATGGAAACAAATAACAACTCATACCCCTTGAATCGTTTCTGCTTTCCAGAAGTCACGACTTTTTGCTCTTTGCAGCCTCGTGTGCCCAGTCTGCAATGGCCCGGGGATCCAATCTCACCTGAAAGTGCAAGCTGGATCATCAAGAAACATCCAGAAGGGTCCGGAACATGGGGTCCATATCCGCGAGCATCCTACAACCTGGTGACCTGAAAATTCCGACTCAGATTCTTTGCTGCGGTTGAACTGCCACCGAAAGCACAAATCCTGCGATGCAACCCACGCCTGACATAGTGGCCAAACTCCGATGAAATAGCTGCTGTAAACAGTAATTTCCACCTCGGCATGACTGACCAAATCTGACCAGTGCCTTTTCCTTCAAGGATCAAAAAGCTGGTATCAGAATGAATGGGATCTCTACATCACCACGAAGCATCTTCAACGGTGCAAGTAAAACAAAATATGAGAAAAGCGGAAACAAAAGAAATCCAGTTCTCCACGGAAGTGGCGAATGGCCCAAATGGCCCCAAATGGCCCAAATGGCCCCAGGAATCTCAACTGCACCGAGGTTGCCTTGGGCATCCCAGCCAAGGAGTCCCACATCGACTCTCGAATGCGGAGAGTCAGCACCTCCCACATACCGTCACAAGGAATAAGTCATAAGATGTGATAAGAGCAAAATAAGTCATGATAGGCATGACCCAATCTATATGGTTTCAAAGACAGAGACTCATTCACAGGTTGGAAGTGAGAAATCTTGACACAAACTTCCTTTGCACTGTCCTTATTCCCGCGGAATTTCAGCTGCTTCTCTATTCCTTGCAATGCAAGTAATTCATCAGAACCCCGCCTCTGGAAAATGCACAACCCGAGGGTCTTTGTCCTGAAAGATAAAGGTCGTCAGATTCTACGCAGATTGGGAGACCCTCCTGTTACGACGACCCAGACATGGTTTGTCCGAGGGGGTTCGGAACAACTTAGTTTTACTGACAGCCTTGAAAGGACCTCGTCGACTTAGTGCCACTTGAGCAACTTGCCCCACACACACTGCGACTAGGATGGCAAGGGCTCGCTCCTCTTGCACTGCGCTGACAATCTCCCTCGGATTAGGCCGCGCTGTTCAGCTTCGAGAAAACACTGGACTGGACCATCCGCACCTCCTACCCCAAGCTTCAACTATGGCACACATGTTTATATATATATATATACATAATATATATACACACATATAGGTTTTGTATGTACGTACGTACGTATCTATGTATGCAGGTATGCATGTATGCCTGTAAGTATGTAAGTATGTAAGTATGTAAGTATGTAAGTGTGTAAGTATGTATGTATGTATGTATGTATGTATGTATGTACGTAGGTATGTATGTATGTACGTACGTACGTATGTATGTATGTAAGTAAGTAAGTAAGCAAGCAAGTAACTAAGTCTGTCAAGTAAGTCTGTCAAGTAAGTCTGTCAAGTAAGTCTGTCAAGTAAGTCTGTCAAGTAAGTCTGTCTGTCTGTCTGTCTATCTGTCTGTGTATCTGTCTGTCTATCTGTCCTGTTTGTGTCTGTCTGTCTGTCTGTATGTCTGTCTGTATGTCTGTCTGTCTGTCTGTATGTATGTATCTCAATCAATCAATCAATCAATCAATCTATCTATCTATCTATCTATTGATGCATCTATGCATCTATGCATCTATGCATCTATGCATGCATGCATCTTTGTAGCTATGTATGTAGCTATGTATGTAGCTATGTATGTCTATGTATGTAGCCATGTAGCTATGTATCTATGTATCTATGTATGGATGGATGGACACATGCATGTATGCACATATATGCACATGAATGCACGTGCATGCATGTGTATATAATATATGTGTATATATATATGTATATATGCCGTAGTTATCTAGAATATTTTTCTTTAAAAAAAAAAGTATATATTATATAATAATATGTATAATTATATGTATATAGTTATATATATATAGTAGCTACCGATTCATAGTAAATTATCTATGTCAAAGTTTAATGTTGCTCATCGAATATCTAATCTAATATGTAGGATTCAATTTCAATACTATATTACAATATATTACATGTGTTTATGTAGGCAAATATGTGCATGACCAATAGATTTAGATTCGAAGCAAACCTCAGAAATGTTCAGTGACTCAGCTTGCCACGGATATTTTCCGCACTCAATCTTGATGTAGAAGGAGCCATAGCTGCCGCAGAGCAGAATGGAGTTGGGATACTTGGGCGGAAAAATCGACTCAAAAGGAGTCAGCATTCTATGCCCCCAAGAAAATCTGTTGTGCTACATCCACATCATCTCATTTCTTCACCCTGAACAAGTCATCATGGTGCTGAGATCAAGTTTGACAGGGATGCCAGGCAAGCTCGTCAGATCTCGCCGGATCTCGTCAGGCCTGTCAGTCGGAAGATCTCCCACGACGATGTTACTGAGCTCAATCGTTCTGGACCTGGGCGGAGTCAAACGTTCCGAGATGCAGCGGAAAATGAAAATGCTTGGAAGGCGGCTGAAACTCTGGACCTCCGCCTTCACCCCCAAATCCACATGCATTTTATAATCGTTTTGTCATACTTTATCCTTTCAAGTCTTCTTCACTGTAGCCTGTATCGTCTTTCTCTCTACTTTCTTCTTCTGCTCCCAGTATTGGTCTGTTAGCTGTTAGCCAATCCTAAATGAACTTGGCCTGCTCACCCTTTGAGTGGCCTCCAATTTCCAACGATGCCGGCGATTATATACTTTCTCGGGCTAGAGGATGAATCATGATTCTGGACCGCAACAGTTTGGCCAGATATGCCACAGCCCAGACCAACCAATCCCAGCTGGGTCTCATGCGTCAAACCCAGCTGCTGTCCCATCAACTGGCCAGCCCAGGTTGTGTCCGAAAATGGAGTCAGAACTTACCACTAGGAAAATAAATATATAAATAAATAACAATCATGATCAAAACATGCAATTACTTTAGCAAGGGAACTCCTCTGCTGGAAGAACCAGCTAGTCTGTCAGCTGACAAAAAAATGTGAAACCAATAATTCCTGCAAACCAATTCCGATCAGCAAGGTATCAAATGAATGAGTATGCTGAACTTGCGAGGTGATTGAAGAGTGGGATATCCTGAAAAAGCGTTGCTCCCGTGCGGAGTGGTCTTGCCAAAGGTTGCAGACTTGATGGGAATTGGGTGACTCTCTGTGACCATCAGAATTGAGATCACCGTAGCTCACACTTATAGGGCTTCTATGGGTTTCTAGGTGTTCAAACACAAACTAGGTTTCATGGTGGATTTCCGATCCATTGGAACCAACACAGCACCCACAACACCCACACCCAAAGCACCTTGATGGGGTGGCTTCCCCGCCATCGCTTCGGACAGCAGGGCCTCGGCACAGTGTCCATCGCTTCATTTCTTGCTCCTGATATTTTACTCGCATGGCAAAGGTGTCGTTTGGGAAGACCCTACAAAGAAGATTGCAACTATCTTTCAATGCATGTGTTATGCTGAATAAGTTCAATGTTGCAAGAATCACTAGAGCCCACCAAATCACGCTTTCCTATCAGATTTTTTTTGGGAGGCTGTGCACAATCACAAAGAATGAGTTCGCAAAGGGTGAATCAGAATTTGCTTTGCATTAGAATCAAAGACTTTTCTAGCAGAGTCTTGTGCAGGGGGAGTCTCTAGGGACAGCTGCACCCTGGTTCTGACTGCCAAGACCCAACACTCTTAGTTTCCTGGGTTTCCTGCAAACTTGTCAAGCAAACGCACCACTCAAATTTGCAAAGGCCGCCGCATTGGCACCTGTCTTGCGGGCTGGTCGTGACAGTACAGAGAAATCGAACTCTCTTACAAAAAGATGCATTTCTTTCACAGGTTCACATCTTTCCAGCATGCAGTTTAAAATCTTCAAGGGGTGAGCCCAGCGCAGGCCATACCAGCAAAAATCTGGCAGCGTTGCATGGATCCTGAGACAAGACTCGAGAAATCACAGACGCAGCACGTGGAAACATCATCCAGCATGTCATCCCCCGATGTCCTAACAGAGCTATCAGCTACAGTGCACTTCGAAGCAAAGGTCTGTTAAGAAACTGTTGAAGGGACTAGTACTCTGACATCATCATAGTGCCTTTTGGATACCCTGCTGGCATACATATAAACATCATGTCATATATATATATAATTACATATATATATATATATACACATTACTGTATATACTAGCATGTCATTTTCATAGCACATCTATAACAGCAGCATGACCAATTATGATCCTTTAGTGCATCCCAATCAGTCAACACGGAGTTCAGCACAGACCCTCATGAAAACGACCAACATGGACAGTCAATCGTCTGAGAACTGGCACCTGTCGTCTCCAGTCAACAAGGTGATGACATCTTTCCTGCGCAAGGTTCGACTTTTTAACGAAAAGAAGCCAGCTGGGAACAAGCGAGGGTTCTCCTGTAGCATCAGTTGTGTCCCAACCACGGGACACTCCGAAATCACTAGTCTCCCTGCTGCCATTCGCAGAATGATTTGGGTTGGGCAAATTATCTGAAACCATACCCAGTTGTGAACATGATCTCCGATGTCTCCTGTGCGTGTAGAGAAACAGCAGCAGGACGATTGTCAGAATGCAGACCTTGTCACTATCTGAGAATGTGGTCTGGGATATCAAACACCGCCGCTGACGGCTGACTTTGCAAGAGTCAGGATCGCTTCATGATCGAGTTGAATATGCTCTCCTATTGTTTATCCGCTGTTACAGCTTTGATCAGCTTTGTCAGTTGGGCGCAAGCACCATCTGCAGGACATGCACACCGGGTTAAAATATGTTTAAAATGTTCAATAGTTGAAGCACCAGTGCACTTGTAACGCCATACAGATGTAACACCTGGGCAACTTGTTGGGAATCTGGATTTTGCCTTAACCATCCAGAAGCTGAGCTCTCAACTAGAATTTCCTGGACCGTTTTGGTCGGTCTGAATTCTTGTACCATCGATAAGTCGTTTACCGATAGCCTCGGCGCCGCTGAAGCCGGGGGGCGAGTCAATGGACCAAGGGATGTTCATATTCCACAGTGCAGCGCCTTGTAGCAAATGCCAATGATTTTTACATGTTCTGCATAAAACCATTTAGATCGAAGTAAAAATAATAGTAATAGTAAAGCATAGGAATATGAAGCAGAGATTTTGGAAAGTCCAGATGGTGATATCCAAACACCTGCACTTCGCCCATCTTGTCCTCCCCACACACTGTGGCCAGCTGAGACAGCAACAAGCGTCGACTGCCTTGCTCTGCTTTGCACAATGGGAAGTGCAACATCTCACCCAGCGTCAAACCTTCCTGCCGTTGTCGAGCCAGTGCCGATTGCAGAATATCACTGGACAATCGCTCTACGATCTCCAAGTACTTGCGCCTCCAGGAGCCTGATACGCCCAAATGGTGCATATAAACAACCCTCCATTTTTGGAACTGCAAGTTGTCTTGGCTTTAAGATTGTGAAAGCACACTTGGTGCAACTCAGCAAAGCCCCAATCAATGCCTGCTCCGCCACAGGAACCTGGAATCAAGCACAGCATCGATCTCTGGCTTAGAGTCAACTAAAAGATTAAATTGCCAAGAAGCAGCCAAGGTCTTAGGTCTGACCCCAACCAGGAAAAAAGAAACTACACAACGTTTTATTCTCGTGGCCCAAAGCTGCTTGCGTTCGGTGAGCATCTGACAAATTCCTAGCGTCTGACATCCCAAAACCATCAAAAATCCCCATTGACATCAAGCTTGCCGGCTTCACGACTGGAGCTGGACTGGGCGCTGTAGGTGCAAACCCAAAGGGTGCTGGTGCTGGTGCTGCTGGTGCAGGTGCAGGTGCGGCTGGCGCCGCGGCCGTTGGAGCTGGTGCTGGTGCAGCCTGTGCTGTTTGTGGTGCCGGTGCTGCAGATCCCTGTGCCGCTGGAGCAGGTGTTGCTGACACTGGTGATGCTGCAGGAGCAGGCGCGGCTGGTGCAGGTGTTTTGGGCTGCGTGGTCGTTGCCTCTACTGGGACCAAAGCTTTTTGCCTTGGAAACACTTCGTCTCAAAGCTGGCAATGAAGCGATCGCAAACACACAAGCAGAAGCATCAATGGCCCACCATGCCTATTTGTTGGGAAGTAGGAAATGGGTTTCTGTTGCTATCATCGATCTGAGTGAAAACTAAGATGCCGTACAGCCAATCAGGAAGCTGGAAACCATTTGAAGGTTTCCTGCTGGCAAAAGTTGGAATCCATCAACAGGCCAAGTACAATCACACCTGCAACACAACGTCACTTTAGACTTGAATATCATGGATTTGATTCAAGTAAAACCAAAGAGATGTTACGGCAGTCCCTGAAGTCGTTGCCGCACCCCTAAGTTGTTGGCAGCTCACGGAAAATCAATCAAGTCGAATAAAACCATCTTGAGCCCAAGATCCAGGCTGTTTGAAGCCGCCATTTGCAATCCATGCAGCATCTGCGTCAGAAAACCTTGATGTGACCATAACCCGACTCTGCAGCACCAGCTCTACCGTTGAGGTAGATGAATTCGGGTGGCCCAGACCCTGGAAAAGCTTGTGCATCTCCGAATCTCCAAAGCTGGCAAGCCAAAACCTTGGCAGAGTCATTGGAGTCATTGGCCAGCAACCGAGACCATCTACTTCTGTTTGAGGGCGAGGCTAGGGAAATGAGTCTGTAGAAAGATGAACCTTAGCAGCCAGCAGAACTGCTCTACATGTGTTGACTGTAGAGGATGCAACCTTCTCTCTCACTGGATCAAAACCGTGTTCTGGTGCTGAAGCTACTTCATCATATCTGGTCAAATTGCTCAACCTGCCATTTGTGACCCGGTACTCGCATTCACTACATAATGGCTGTACGTTCGCAAGTTCAACCTGAGTACACTTATTTCAGGACTCTTTCCAGACAAACATATTTCGACCTTACAAAACAACAAGAAGGTAGTTGAAATGTATGAGAATCAACACATATATATCATATAACTATAGACTATACTGAATACTGAGTACTGTCTAAAGTCAAAAGTGTTGGCCCAGAAGGCTTCTATTGCTTGATCCTGGCATCTCTGGGCTTGGAGCTTTCCGGCATCCTGCTAACTGCACCTACAAAACCGCTGGAGAAATCTCAAGGCATCTCAAGGCGCTAATAGGATTTCAGAAGAAACATCCAGAACCAAACCACCACCACTTCACAGCAGGCCTCTCTTCGGAGGACTAAAACGCAGCTACGCGATGGCGTGGCTCCTCAGAGCGCCCCGATGAGACATGCTTTTGCCACAGAATGTTCGTCAGCGCTGAGACCAAGACCCTGGGCAATGGATTGGCACCCACACCAGAGTCACCAGAGCCAAGAATCAAAGGGCGACAGGGTTCGGGTTGATGGCTGAAGACATTGTCACAAACTGAATGCAAAACCGCGAAGAAGCCTCATTGATATGAACCTGTGACATGTAGCAGAATCGCTGTCGGTTCCATGTTTACTCTCCTTCTGTCAGTCAGTCCCCATTGCCATCGCAACCATGTTGCTTGCATCACAGCGCCAAGCTCTTTTGAAACCACTGCTGAATACCATTCCAGAGCCAAGGAAGCTATGTTTGCTCAAAAACAAATGATTCGCCTGCACCGGACTTGATGACACGTACACGGACAAGGCTGAGGACTCCTTTTACAACTACTGTGTTTATGGCTTTATGGACACTCAAGTTCTTTAGTCTTTGAATGATCTGCCCTGAGACCTCAAGTGCTCTGGCTGTTGATCTTCAACTGAACTTCAACCAAATTTCTTCTCCTCAGGTCCTCTTGACTGTCTTGTGATATCTTGTGGAATCCCAGCAACTGGGGCCCTCGGCCTGATCTGCTGGGTCAGTCCAGCTCCATCTAACATCGGCATCAATACGGCGTCATGGGAACCAGTCGTCAATGGCAAGCGCAACATTGGAAGAGATACTTTGATGAGATTTGATGAGATTTACAGTAATGAAATTCAAAGTGATTTGAGGTTTTTGAGACTTGATGAGGGAAAATTCATTGAACCCCGCGATTCTGATCCCAAACCCGTCGCACGCGTGCTCCGCTCACTCAGCTTCCATCACGTTCAGGAAGTCTGAGAACTCATCGCTTCTCTGGGTCCTTAAGGATATTGGGCAGCTGGACCGTTTCATTCCCCGAAAACCTGCTGTAGTCAAACCTGCTGAGAAACTCGAAAGTGAAACAATAATCTCCGTCCATATATATAATACGAGGCCGGCCTTCAATATCACAGTGTACACCGGGGCAATCCAGCAAAGCACTAGTCTTGGGCTCAGACGTCCACTTCTCCTCACACTCATTGCGGAACTTAGCCTCAGCATTTTCAAGCGCGTGAAACTCTCTGATTTCACTGCCGATGCTCGCTGGATGCATGTTGTGGATTCTGATGCATGGGAATCTGATTGAAGCACCTAAACTGCGACACCAAGAAACAAGCATGTAGCCGGGCATTTCCATGGGAATCTCACCCTTCTCCTTCTTCCTCATGATCTCGTGCCACCAAGGCCACATGATGTTGGGATTCCTTGGTTAATCATCAATCTCTGGAACGTGCCAGGTCTCTTTGCTCAAGTCCAAATTCACTCACGATAGTGACTTGCGATAGTGCAGCCGAGGATCTTTGAACGGTCCACACCGTACCTTGGCGAACATATATCAATGCGGGATTCAATGGGAATTATCTGGTAAAAACGCGAAAAACTATGCAAGTCTCCATTATATAATATACTTAATCTGCACACTGTACATCAGTCATCATCAGTCTATAGTTCCGTTGTTCATCGTTGTTCCGTCCCGGTGGGAATTTTCCCATGAGTCCAGCAATGTCCAGCACTTCACGAATGATCACCAGGTTGATAGAAGAATTGCTGGTGATTTGTTTGGCTCTCTATGTAAACATCATAACCATCAGTATGTCACAAAATGGGCGCGCCCAAAGCCATGGCCTTTGAAATGGAGTGGGAAATCGAGGTCCAAATCACAGCTAGACCCCGGAGTTTCCTCTCCAAAGGCCCAGGGACACTGGAGACTGGATACAAACGTGGAAACCAGACATGCACCAGAGTGGGAAACACCAAGAGACGTGGAAGCTTTGAATGTGGCTTGTCCCGAAAATGGAGTACCCTCAATTTCAAGGATTATCATGATTCATATTTTTTCGATGCAAATTGCCATTTGCAGTATAGCCGTAGCCCATCAAAAAAACATCTCAGAAGTACCAGTACCATATAGCTGAGGTCGCGGCTGCTGATCTGCCATGAAACCAGCGAGGTTGACAGAAGCCATAAAGCCCCAGTAGTAACGCGTGAACCTGCAGAAAAACATTGAAAAACCAAGGATCAGTGGCAATCCTGTGGAGTCACATGGTTTGCATAGTTGCCCTTTGCCAAGTTTGGCAAACTTCTATTGAATATGGGGGCCGGACCCAATCAATACGAACTTGGTACTTTGGAGATCTCTGGAGTACTGACTAAGCTTCCGGATTCAGCTACCAGTGGCAGCCAAGCTGAGTGCTATCACCAGTTGGGATGGAAATAGCGACAAGCACCACCCATTGAGCCGAACCTCAGTGCAAATTGCAATGTGGTCGGCTCAAGCTCCAGCTGTTTCAAGGATCCGACAGTCAGATTGGCTTCGGCTTCAAAGGAACCCGCAACACTCCCCTCTTGGTCCACTGATGTCAGGGATGAGGAAGAAGAAAGATTTGCGAAAGAATCCTTTACTCCGCAAGCTGGTTGAGACTTCTTGTTCCCCACTCCCCACTACACAGGCCAAATTTGCATGGATATCACAGCTCAGCGCTTTGTGCTGGTTTTTTTGATCAGCTGACAGTCGTGTTGAGACTCTGCTAACAACCCAGCAGGCTGGGCTCACTCAGGAGGAGTGAGATGGTTCCTTCCGGTCCACCCGGGTCAAAGACGCGTGAGCACAATCATGCCACATGCAAAAGAGCGAATCGTACAAGCGAGCAGGGAGAACGACGCATTGAAAAGCTCTTCCCAGGTCAAGCCTGGGTCCAATCTGAAAATCAAGCATTGGACTGTGGCAAATTCGAGGCACCAACATTCACTCAGCGTGCTGATGATCTCCACTTCCATGGCGCAAGGGTCCTTGATCACGCATGACGCGCAAAGGAGTCCAAGGGACTGGATCTCTGACATCTACCGATCTTTTATTATTGAATAGGTGCCACCATGCCCCTTTCACCGTCTATTGCTGGTGGTTAAAAAAGAAACATCTCCCAGCCCTGGCAGAGGTCTCCTCCACCACTTCCAAGTCGAATGTGGGGCATTCGTAACCTCGGCTACTCAGGGACCTTCCTAGCATCTCCACATGTCTCCACTGATTTAGGACTGGGATCCATGCCCCAGTTCCCAAGGAAGTCGACTACAGCCATCCCATTGCCGTGGAGGGAGAACACCACACCTAGATGTGGCTTTCGAACTCTTGGTGCCGCTGGCACACATACGAACACCACCAGCAAAGGTGGCCTATTTCATTTTTTCTCCGGCCGGTAGAAGGCCTCAAGGGACGGCAAAAGCAGTTTGATCTCAAACGAAGTGATTAATCATCCTGAATTTGCGAAGTGATCCCAAGGTGACCCCGCCTCAAACGGACCGCCACACCAGGGCGGATACGGTCCAATTCCTGAGCTATGAGCAACTTCACTTCATCATACTCCATCTACATCATCTATATACCACATGTCATGATGCAAGGCTTTCTGCAAGAAGTGAAAAGCATGACTTCTGTCTCTGACATCTCTAACTCGACATTCGTCGTCGTCGTCGTCGTCGTCGTCGTCGTCGTCCTGCTTCTTCTTCTTCTTCTTCCTCCTCTACAGTCATCAGCATGCAGCATACTACCACACTGACTGTCCAAACGAGCCCCTCTGGCCTGATCCAGTTGAAGCTGTTCCATCGCCTGGCCTTCAGTGTAGTTCACATCTCGAAACCCTGTGGCCACTGTTGCCGTTGCCTCAGGATCTCAATTGTCAAATCTTCTGGCCCCATGTCCGACACACACTGGTAACCACCGGCAACCAATGGTAACGAATGGTAACCACTGGTAACCATAGCAATCCAGGCTGCATCAGGAAAGCGCACAGAGATGGAATTCATTTCTGCCGCAAGATCCTGCAATAGATCTGTTGGCAAACAAAGGCACAGTGTCGGTACAACGTAACAGTGTGTCACATTGCATGTTCCAAAATTCTGTATCTCCAAATCCGGAAATATGGCAGGCAATCTGGGGAGCATATGGTATCATCTGGGTAGCCTGTTGATTTTGACACGCAACATCAAACATATCAAACATATCAAACCCCACAGTCCAGTTCTACCAGAGTTTCCCTGAGCGCACCTCGCAGACTTGCATCACGATTCCAAGGGTTCCAGCAGCTGGTCCTTGGCCAATCTTGGCCATGCCCAATTTCTGTGCAAAAACTATGTCTGCCGTTTTCTGTTTCTGTTTCTGCTTTTGATCACCTGCAGTTCTGAATCTCCGCAGTTTCATCACTGGGAATTGACTCTTTGCAGCTTTGCAGCCATCCTCTACTCCTGCAAAGCTGTCGTGCTCACATGCTCGCCTGATGGCTCTCATTTGGGACTGTTGCCAACGAGACCAGTGCAGCTGTGCAACCTTACTGGTGCCCTCCTCTCTCCCTCTCTTGGCGAAACAATATCGGGCAGGGGCTGGGCAATACTGCAGCTAGGCAGCACGACATCACCCACACTGAAGGGGCTGCCTAACGGCAGGGTCAATGCTGGCATATTCTTTACCGGGATGCCAAAAGGAGTTGAGTAGAAGGAATTCAATATCAACTTGAGCCAGCCTAGAAAGCCTCTTTGCAGCTACCAGTATGGTTGACCATGCTGACCCTTCTAGATACCGTCGCTGGTCCAGCCGGGGCCTCCATCTCCTCGTGGTTTCAGCACGGCCAATGGCATACGACAACTTTTGCCATCGGCTCGCAGCACACTCACGTGAAGGTCAGCATCAACATCGGCACCTGAGTTCACATGGGCAAATGCTACTGAGCAGTACCGGACGCTGGTTCACGAAGGCAAGAATCACCAAGCATCCAGGCAAGCCAAAATCAAAGGTAAACCTTTGCAAAGGGTGCCCATTCGGAAGGCCCATTCGATTCAAATGCCAAGTCACGCTGCCCTTTGATTGCGTCCAAGGGAGTAGCAGATCCCACCGAAACAACGCCCTCCAGCAGGTGTCCTGGCGTGGTGCTTGTGGGTCCGCCCATGTCAACAAGCTGGGCAAGGAAACCCTTGGCACAACGCCAATGAAGTTGCATCACTTCAACCGTCCTTTTGCCCTTTTTCGCTGTGAATTGTGAAATCAATAGCACTCATCGAAGAGGTGAAGGAACACAAGATGTCATGGCCAAGCAACGACCCGCTTATCTCCACAGGATCCTGGGACTTTACGAGATGCCTGTCTTTCCTCCGAGGCCTTGATGAATTTTCTGACTCGCTTGCGGGCACAGAAATTCAGATGCTCTAAAGAAAACAACTCAGGGCGGAGAGCTATCCTCTTCCAAACCATTCAGTGTCAGAAAGAAGACAGCAAAATGGAAGCATCTCCCCCGGAAGTCCTCCATGTGGGTAAAAGACTTTGGAGCCAGGACGTGCCAAAAGACCCAAACGTGCTCGTCGAACCTCCTCTTTGGGCACGACCCAATGACGATCATGGCCTGTGTTGATTCCGGTCGATGTTCAACAGACACCATTCACTGCTGGGACGAGGGGACTGAGTACTGGAACGGACAAAGTGCACTCAACTCTGATTGAACAGTTTGCAATGTCTGCAAGCCCTGCGGGTAGACAGCACGACAGGCGGCAAAAAGGCTATCAAGGCCTTGATCTTGCAAAATCTGCACCATATCTGTCTCCACTGCAGCAGCAACTCCCAGCACATTGGAGCCACAAACCAGTCGGCCGGGGAGCACTGCAGAGCCTCAGTTCATCGCAGTCCTGAGGGACCCGAGGGATTGGCTACTTCTAAAGGTTCTAAGTATCTGTTTTCGGGGATTCACCCAAATGGCCAAATGGGGGTGTCCGAAAAGCTGGTAATTGGGATGTCACCCAATCCAAATTAAAATATGTATTGGAAATTATATTATAAATTATAATTATAATCCATATATATATGTATATAGATGTGTGTATTTATATATATATATATATCAATATGATGTATCCGATGATTTGCGGGTCCATTTTGGGAACCTCCGCCGCGTGACGCAGGCGCTCCAGCAGCTCGCTGCTCCGTTGTGCCTGGCTGCGCAGCTCTTCCAGCTCCGCCGCCTGACGCCCGGCGCGTTGCCAGAGGCGACCCACCTCCTGCACCACCAGAGGCACCGTGGATGATTCAACCACAAGACATGGGGGAAAAAATTGCAAAAACGGGATGGAACCCATATGAATATCATATGAACCCTATTGAACCAAGCAAAAAAAGGCCGATGGGTTCACCTGAAATTGGAATTTAAGATGATTCAAGAATGGTGATTTAGCCCAACAAAAACGCGGATTGGAGCAATCACAACTGGGAGGCTAATCCTCTGGAATGGGAATGTAACTCTCAAAAATTAGGGGGTAGCCAACAAAAAAAGGAAGATTCAACCTACCAAAAGTATCGGTGTCACCGATAAGTATCGGTTTCACCGACAAAACTTTGGATTTGGTGACTGGCCAATACATATGGACCGGGATGAACATCCACAACCACATGCTATTTTGTTGTGAACAGCAGGGCTCCTGGGTTTTGATCCGTATCCACTTGTCATGGCCACGCAAATTGTAAAATCAAACCAAAACCAATTGTGGGCATTGTGAAAAAAAAAAACGTAGCTTGGCACAAGGCCAAGTTGAAGTGAGTTTGCCCGGCACTGCAGTCCTCCGCCAATGTGCCATAGAAGCCATCCTTCTTCATGTCGGGCACCGTCGCACCGTCTTGGTTGCTCCGGAGCAATCGAAGCAGCCATTCCTGTTGTCACGCGCTCGCACTCACCGAAGAGGTTTCAGGTCTTCAACACAAATAACTCAGCCATGACTAATTAATTGGTGGTTTCAACCCCCCTGAAAAATATTAGTCAGATTGGATCATCATCCCAACTATTGGGGAAAATAAAAAATGTTCCAAACCACCAACCAGATTAGGATTATAGGGTTGTTTGATGTTGTTTGTCGATGCTCTCTGATCTGCAATCCCCCAAGCACTGAACGCTTTCCCAGCGCTTCGATGTGCCTGCTCCTCCCTAAAACTCTGCAGCTTGCTCTGCATATCCCGCCAAAGTGCAGGATCCACAGTGCAGTAAGCCTCTCCCAGTCTCCCAGGCCAGTGCAAACGTGGGCCAATTTCCCTGTGCGCTAGAGGGCAAAAACCAGTATAATGTTCTAGATACACGGTTCCTTCAATTGCCTGGATCGAATCATGTTTCACATTCTTGAAGCAAACTTGAGAGGGGGGGGACGAAAGGTAGGGGGGGGAAAGGCAGGAGGGAGAGGCAAGAGAAGGTGCGACTGTTTGTAACGCAAGCACGCCGACGACGACAACGACGACGACGACGACTACTACTACTACTACTACCACTACTACTACTACTACTACTACTATGAGGACTACTACTACTACTACTACTACTACTACTACTACCACGGCTCATACTACTACGACGACGACTACTACTACTACTGCTACTACTACTACTGCTACTACTATTACTATTACTTCTACTACTACGACTGCTACTGCTACTACTACTACTACTACTACTACTACTATTACCACTACCACTACCACTACCACTACCACTACCACTACCACTACCACTACCACTACCACTACCACTACCACTACCACTACCACTACCACTACCACTACCACTACCACTACTACT
>Ga0126342_10009975_pt1 | contig 16994 bp, 14 predicted proteins | sample Cyp1metagenome_FD_92528 | JGI IMG/M metagenome (GOLD analysis project Ga0126342, IMG submission 92528) | Coral microbial communities from Lord Howe Island, Old Settlement Bay, Australia - Cyphastrea 1 metagenome | ecosystem: Host-associated > Invertebrates > Cnidaria > Coral ... | reverse complement strand
TGCTTCGCACCTCATTTCATAGAGAGAATGTATGGGTCTACACCTTAGCTTTTCATTTTATAGAGCTATTTTTCCTATAGAATGAGGGGGGCAAAGGTCCCTAGGCAACACTAAGGGAGGATTATATGATTATATATGATGTTTTTTTAAAAGGAGATAGAAAGGGAGATATTGATACAAATTCCTCCTGGAGTATCTTAGAATATATCAAATAGGATGTTCAAATATGGTCCATGTCAGTGATTTTTCTGAAAATCCATATTCTATTTAATCGAGCGGATGATTACATATTATATGCTGTTTTTTTTGTCTCTGTTTCTGATTGCTATATGCATACACGTATACATACATATATGCATATATGTATTTATTTATATTTATATTATGCATATATGTGTGCAGCACGTGTCTGCGCGTATGTGAAAAATTGCCGTAACTTCTGTCCATGTTTACCTGGCCTCAGAATTTGCCGGGTCCGTTTTTTTCGGGATGCCTCAAGTAGATCCTGATTGTTTGGAGGCACCAAGCATTTTTTTCAGGCCTATGTACCCTCTGGTGAACTAACAGTTTGCTATTGAACATGGCCATTATTTATAGTGGATTTTCCCATCAAAAATGGTGATGTTCCATAGTTTTTTGTATGTTTACCAGAGGGTAAGGGCAATCTAAGGGAATATCATGACTTTATGCGATTTGAGTGGGAAAAATGATCATAAACCAGGTGATTCGGGGGGGAACTCCCTAGCTTTTAAAAGGCAATCCCAAGATGGCATCCAAGGAAGACCCAAGATCTTCCCAAGATTAACAAAGTGTAGCTTAAAATATGAAGTCATATTATATGTCCCATCATATCTCTATGATTGTTGGCTATAAATTTCAATTCTTCACCATGTTTGATGGTTCAATTCTAATTTTGCACCATTGTTTGATGGTTAAGTTCCATTTTTGTCTAAATCCCTCATGGTTCAGCCGTTACAATTTCCCTGGCGGGTTGCAGATAAAATCCAGGTGAGATGTGTGACTTCAACCCCATGGCGGCCTTTCGATGCATACAGGGTCCAAGTATCAAAGGAGCGATGGCGGCGGGACATGTTTGGTTCACAGCCTCTGGACAGGTTGATTTTTCTATACCTTGGAGACTTGGAAATCATGGAGGAAACATCACTGGTTGGTGGTGACTGGAACCATGGAATTTGATGACTTTCCATTCAGTTGGGAATGGAATAATCATCCCAACTGACTTTAACTCCATGATTTTGAAACCACCAACCAGATGAGTTTTGATTGGGATTCTAGCCATCAAACTTTGGGGATAGTGGATACAACTGATAAATCAAGGTTGGTTGACAATTATATGAGGCTATACTCTCCAAATCTATCGAATATATTGCGGATGATCACAGTCCAATATGGGAAATCCATGGAAATCACCAACGTCGAACGTGGTCGTGGTTGCTTCGTTGCGGGTGAACACGACCTGAAATCTGATGAAACCACCAAAGTGTGTTCATATTACTCTCTGGTTATGTCAAAATAGCTATTGAAAATTGCCATTTATAGTGGATTTTCCCATTGAAAATGGGGATCTTTCCATAGTTACATTAGTTTACCAGAGGGTAGTTTTTTGTGATCTCTGCCATGACGTGTTTCTCATTTCTATTGATTTTTTTTGTTGGACTAAACCACCAGTTCCCTCTGGGCCCAGTTCCATTCTATCCATGTTTGATGATTAAATCCCAGCCATGTTCGCTATCTTTGCTGTGTAAATTCAAATTTGGCATCATGTTTGATGATGAAATCCTAATTGTTAACCATTGTTTGACATTTAAATCTGAATTCTTCACCATGTTTCATGGTAAAATATTATGCGCTGACCATTCTTGATGGTTAAATCTGAATTGTTCACCATGTTTGAAGGTTAAACCCCCAATTTTGCCTATAGCCCTTTGTCAAGAGGCTGGTTGAGCGCCAGCGATCTGCATCTATGGCTGCAATCGCAGCCACATCCAGTGACAGGCAACGGCCACTGCAGCCTCACTGGAATGACCATGATGATGGTTAGTACGGGTAAGTCTCCTAAGTCTCCTAGAATATGGCCGAATAAAACAGGCCAGTGAGTTGCTATAATTTGCCCAGAAACATGGAGAGTTAGTGGGGCAAAACCTTGAACATCTTAAAAAACAATGAGGATTGAACGAGGGAAACTGGGTGAAAAATCTTGGTGGAACCATGCAGGATCAGCTGGGAGCTTTTACAGACTGGAAATGAGATGAAATAGGTCTGTGTCAAAAATTTGAGGTTATACACCAAGGTTTTGTGACATTCTGCTGGAAAATCTGGTTTTAAACCATTGGATCTTCGGTGTTTTTCTCGTAACATTCAGATCGAAACCACCAACCTTTGATTCTGGTTGGGTTCGCGCCACCAACGTGCAGAAAATGAGGAAAATTCAGGATTAAAGCTCGGAAGATGGATGAACTTGGAGCAAAAGAAGGGTAAAAATGGAGAGTAGCTGGTCCAGGCCCATTCTTTTTTCCAGCCTGCTTTCTTGCAGATGGTTAAGCTAGGTTTCTTGCAGAATCGGATCGTTTTGGAACATCGAAACCAGAAAAGCCTATACTCGTCATGTTAGTACAGCATAGTAAAGCATTGTCATAAACCACCCATATAAATTGATGGGATCTCCAAAGGAGATGGCGGATCCATGTGGACCAGTTGTTGCCTGTTGCCTTATCATCCTTCGGCCAGATCCCCTCATTCTGTGTTATGTATTATTATATATATATATATATTGTTATCTGCTATATCATACTACATTGTATTATACTATATAATATATATATATATATATATTATATGTGTGTGTACTGTATTATATCTATTGTACTATACATTCTGTTTTATGATACATATATACACACATATATACACGCACACACACACATATAATATATATATAGCAGTTCAGTTTCGCAACTTTTTGTTTTGACCCATGCTTGTGGCTTGGTTCCTCCGCATCACCGCAGGCTATGTGCTGGAGGACGTGCTGGCCATCGTCAAGTTGCGCACAGGCACCCTTGAGATTTTTCCTGAGGCGCGCGGCCGGGCGCGGGGGATAGCTCCGAAGGATGGGAAAAAGCTGGAAAAATTGAGAGAAGATCCAGAAAGTGTTTGTTCTTGATGGGAATGTACTCGGAGTCTCCCAACTTTTTGGTTCTGATATGTGAAGTGATATTATTGTTTGGCTGCACGCATGATTTTCGTGTGACGGTGGCAAGGTCATGCCAGGCCGGTAACTTGTCGTGCCATTTGTCACATCAGGATTTTGTGCGAATGACCACACCCACGTTTCGTTCCAGCGGTTGGTTAAAGGAGCTGGGAAGGGATGGCTTGGTGCCAACAGTGGTGCATCCTATTTGGTACCCTTTGGCAATCTGTTCTGGTGGGTGGACAAGTCCCGCTATTGAAGTACATCCAATGACCAGCAATTCTCGTAATCAGTTGATGTGATTGATCAACCTCTAATAAGGCTTCACTTTTTGGGGACACCCAAGACTTCAAACTTGTGTGATGCCTCTAGGAAAAATGTGTTTCTTTTTTTTTGTGGCAAGTAATTAATTAGAAAAGCATCGAACTGGTCCTTAAAATCTACGATTCAGCCTGCCAGAGATGCCAAAGATTGTGAACATCTGTGGTGCTTTTGTCACCCTAACTATCCCAAAAATGCACCAGATGGCCTCTAGGACTCTAGGAAAGCATTTGGACCCCCTAAAACACGTTCCCAAACTCAGTCTCCGAAGGTGCTTGGAGCTGGGATCTTCGTATTACATGGGTTTTACATGGTTTTATATATGCAATCATATGTTATATGTTGATTCTCCTCCAGTAGTCAAACGTGGCAATGGAAAATTCACCATTTAGTTCGATGATTTTCCCGGCGAGAAACCTGCATTTAGTTCAGGGATTTCCGGGCCAAGCATGCTGTTTTTGACACCGGCGGGTATCTGAAACTAGCGCTTGATTGGAGACATGGCAAGGTCTATTGGAGCTGCGATGTTCGTTTTACAAGATCTTTGTTGAATATATATATATATAACACACTTACGTTTACTTAAAGTATCTTAAAAGTTATATCCCAAACATTCTCCTCATCCCATCCCAATGAGATTCCTGCTATCCTATCACCATCTATCACCTTATGGTTGGTAAACCAGTGGTAAACCCCCCATTGGTTTTGCATCACCACGAAGGAGTTGGCGCTGGCCCGCGGCGCCCGGCCCGGCCATATGCCGCCCGAGGTGAGTTACAGGCTCTGTCAGCGCCTCGGCGGAGTGATCCTAGGGATTTAAGCCTTAGCCTTAGGATATCTATGGATATTTGATATCTGAGGTTAGGATATCTCCCGGATATCTGAAATCTATGGGTATCTGATATCTTAGGATAGCCCGCTGTTTTTTTTGAGATTTCATGATATACTATGTTTCAATAGCTACGTGAAATTGCCAGAGGGTATATGAGATCTTAGGGATTTAAGCGTTAGGATATCTGATATCTGAGGATTGTAGATACAGTATTACAACTTCGGATAGATTGGAGTGGATTGAGGATTTTTCGCTGGATTTTTTGGCAGTACACCCAAAGGGGATCAACAAACCACCAAGAACAATTTGCTCGCAGGATTCAATCATCTAGATTTAATCCTATCTGCAAAACACCCCTTAAATGGTCCCAGACAGATGTAAATTTCTTACTAAACCCATGGTTTCTAGTGGCTGCGGAAAAATTCAGAGGGATCCATGAAGGACAAGTTGTACCAATGGGGAGATTCGTTGTGAGCCCGCTGATTTTCTTGAGAGATTCTGTAGATACAAGGTGGTGCTCCCCCAGTGATTAGCTAAGTTGGTTTATAAACCCTATGAATATTATAGATATATCTACCATAAACCATAGTTATTAGTTATTGGAGTTATGTTTACCAACTTAGCTAACTATGGGGCACCACCTTGTGTAGATAGATAGATATGTGAATCTGGTGAATTTTGGCAGATACGCAACACGGCCGGGCATGGGCAGATCTATGGAATCTATGGGCTGCTGGGTTAATGGAGCCATCAGGCTGAGGGCCCAGGCCCAGTTGGGTCGGTGATTCCCCTGTACGATATACGATGGGTCCCCTCTGCCAAACTAACAGTTTGCGAACTTGAACATGGCCATTTAGTTCGTTGATTTTCCCATTAATAGCATGGTGATTTTCCATAGTTTTTTGTATGTTTACCAGAGGATATCGATATAGCCTCTGCTAAACTAACACAGTTATGGTTAAAATCACCCGTTTTTAATCGATAAACCAACTGCCAATGGCCCAATGGCCCAATGGCCGTGTTCTACGTCGCAAACGATTGAATTACCAGAGGGTATCCAACAACATCAGCCGCCATTCCTCTGCGGCTGAAACTTCAGGTGCGGCTCAACCAGGCGGATATCATTGGATAACGTTTTTTTTTGTGGTTTGAAAATTGAAACCGGACACCCCGGTAGCCCCGGTTTTTATTCTCGCGGTTTTTTCTGGGCTGCCTGTGTTTTCCCTGAAAATATTCCATTGAGATCAGGTTTTGGTGACGAAAAAAAACCCATGAAATCCTGAAAATCCATTGAAACTGGAGAAAAAAACGCAAATCCCATTGAAAAGTGACCATTTTTCACTGAAACCCATGGGTTTACTATGGGTTTACCATGTGTTTACCATGTGTTTAAACCATGGCGAAACCATGGTGAATCCGTTGAGTGGAAAAACGGCTCACCATGGCTCCCAGATCGTTAGGCTCTTCCTGGTGGAACTGGACTTCGTGAGCCGTCTCCGATTTCATCAGCGAAGGTTGCGGCAGGTGCGATTTGAACTTGACCTTTTTGGCACTGCGAAATGATGGTTTACCCTCTGGTTATGTCAAAATAGCTATTGAAAATCACATTTTTTAATGGGAAAATCCACTATAAATGGCCATAGCTATTGAAAATGACCATTTATAGTGGATTTTCCCCATGAAAAATGGTGATTTTCCATAGCTATGCTAGTTTACCAGAGGGTAATTTCAGGAGTAGTGTTGGTAAATGTCATAAACCAGCCATATTTCGATGCTTAGAACTAGGTCAATCTAATTATGCTTAGAACTACTGGTTGGTGGTTTGGAACATGTGTTATTTGTTCATATAATTATTGGGAATAATAATTTGAACTGACATCAACTGACTAATATTTTCAGAGGGGTGGCTCAACCACCAACCAGACTAGGTCAATCTTAGTACTACTATGGGGTACCCATTTAGTAACTGGTGAATAGCCCTGGTGATTTAGTTGTTCCGAACGGGATAAAACGGGAAACCTTTTCCCTGACCCGGCCTGAGAAGATTTCACGCATTGCAAATCATGGCCATGGACAATTCACCAATTTTCGTAACTACTAGGTCAACCGACTAGATACCCTCTGGTAAACTAACATAACTATGGAAAATCACAATTATTAATGGGTAAATCAACTATAAATGGCCATTTTCAATAGCCACGTTAAATTACCAGAGGGTATACTAGATGGATACAAACTAATCCTTTACAGTAGTCTTTTGGTATGGGATTATCTACGTTCACCAGCAAAGAATTGAATTTTTACAGGGTATCTAAGATTGGCACTCAGAAGAGTCTAGAGTCGTCTAGAGGGAATCACCATTAATCATTGAAATTGTTAAACATCATGAAACCAGAAAATCAGCCACGTTTGAAATCATGATCATTGGCCCTGGCCAATTTGGTGTTCAGAAACCTCAAAATGGCTGATTTTGTGGTTTCAATCATGTTGAATGATGGTTGGAATTGGGGGAACCATCTCCATCATTCAGAAAATTGGATTTGGCCTTCACTGGAAAATTCCATTCATTTGCCCAGAGATATCCAGAGATATCAAAAGAGAGTTCCCCAAAGTTGGAACATCAGGATGTTGCTGCGGGCCTTGCGGCTAGACTACCTGTTGGAATTGTTGGTATGCCAGTTTTGGGTGGCAGATTCAGGCACTGTAAGGATCTTGGGGCTTCCCAGTGCCTGAATCTGCCTGTAGCCTAAATCTTGCCGAGATCCCTGGATGTTGTTTGTGTATCTACACACAGCTTTTTTTGGTGTGTCTGAATGGTTTTTCCAAAATATCCCGTGATCTTCCCATTTTCCGGCTTTCGATGTGCATTTCGTGGTGGGGTTTCAACCCCACGGGCCGTCCCATGGGTCCCATTGAGTCCCTCCCCACGGTCCCCAGGTGGCGATCTCGGGCTATGCCATCATGAAATACCTCGATGCGGATGAGGGTTTCTGCGCAGGCCGGCTGGCACGGGCTGGAGCCCTAGGAATGATAGCCACGAGGGGAAAATTATGACATTTGGATGGATATAGGTCAAAATGTAAGGCCTGGACCACAGATCTAAGTCCAATATCAACCATTTGATGATTGGGGTATCCAATTTTGACCCATACCCATATCATATCTGACCTCTTTGTCTCTATCTACCAGTTTGAGCCCCAAAAGTATCTGGAGTGTTGGGGGCAACCCTGGTCTAGGGGTAACAGCTGTAACCTTCTGGCAAAAATGACAAGTTTAGGAAAAACATGGAAAAACACAAAAAAGGTCCTGAAAAATCGAGTTCTGATCAGAAACACCACAATGATGTGGGAACAGAAGTACTTTGTTCATTCATCCAGTGGAAGATCCGAACCTCCAGGCATGGGTGGTCTCCTGTGCTCGTCCGCGGTGCGTTCCTTGCTGATGCGCGGTGTCCCGGGATACGCACGGCCCATGGAATCGATGTATCTTGGCATATCGCCGAAGGCCAACTGGATGTGATCACTGGAAATCATCCCCCAAATTGGAGCTTGAAAGCTGATCTATGCCATGGTTGGTGGTTTGGAACATGAATTTTATTTTCCATAAATATATGGGATAATCCACCAACCAGATGCCATGGTTCTAACTGTTGGTTTAGATTCACTTTTTGAATCAGTTGATAGTCTTGCCATCCCCCTAATCAACCCATCAACCAAGTTATAAAACAACTTAGCTATCATAAATCAGCGATAAATCCCATTACATATTAAATCCGTGTTTGTTTCTTGATTAAATCACCATGTTTCCCATTGTTTTCCAGCATTTTTCCAAGTTTTCAGATGTTGTCATTGCATCCCTCTGGACGGCCCTCAGGTTATGCGACGCCCTGCTGAAACGAATCAACCCTTCGGAAACTCGTCCCCAGACGGTGGAGGCTCCAACGAGCCAACATGAGCCAACCCTGATGGGGATGTCATGAGATATGGAACTTGTATAACCAACAAGAAGATGTTTGGTACCCGGCCTGGTAAACCTACAAAAAACTATGGAAAATCACCATGCTATTAATGGGAAAACTCACTATAGATGGCCATGTTCAATAGCTATGTTAGCTTACCAGAGGGTATGTTTCATTGATGTGGGTCTATGGGAAACAAATGTGGTTCAAGCAGCAAACAATTGGAGGTAACAAATGAATTTGGTCATGGGCGTGCCTGAAAATGGTGACTTTACACCCCATATTGGAATTTATTCGAAGGGAAAATGATGATTACAGCAACCAGTGGATCTAGGTGCACACTATGTGCAGACAAAGCCAATTTGATCATGTTGTTTGTTGTACTACAGTAAAGTTAATGAGATTTCGCTGCTACCTGTTGCCACCTGTTGAGAGATTTTGAGCCTGTTCCATCACAGAAAGTGGTGTGAAGCTGTCATTTTGGTGTTGCAACGAAAAAGTATCGATGAGATGTTACAGAAGTCAAGCAAAGGCAAGGTCCGCTTGAATTGCACCGCTGTGTTCGTTTGAAGACGGGGCACTCCCCAGTTTTGATGGTTCATCATCCGCTGATTGATATCATTTGGGGCTTCCCCTATTTTCAGACAGCAGGGACAGCTCATTTCATGAAAATGTCCAGTTTCGGGAACAGCCAGCTGGATAAGTCTCCCCCTCCTATATGGCCTCTGTTGTCCTTCACCATTGGTAGAAGGCAAGCATAGTAGGGGCGAAACTTGCTGCCACTGCTCCCAGGTTTTTTTTTGTTATCTATTCGTGATAATTATACCCATTCTTTATGGCTAATATCCTATTCTTAACCCACGGGGTGGCCCCCAGTTATAAGTTGATTAATAAACCCCCATTAACTATTATATATATATATATCTACTATAAGCCTCTATAAACCATCATTGGCCTAGTTATTTGATGTTAAACTTGCAGCAACTCTTCACGAACTGAGGCACCACCAAACGCCCCAGATGTTCTCCCAACTCAGGACGCAGCATTCTTCCCAGCCGATGCCCTGGGTCGGCTCTTGGACGTGCTGCTGCCCACCGCAGGATGGACCGCAGAGCGTGGCTGGGACCTGTTTGGTGGGCTATGAACCAACTGGAGATGGTTAAAAAGGGATGAAATCCAACCTGTTTGGTGTCGCCTCTGGTAACATAGCTAGTTATAGTACTGTAGCAAGCATGCTGTTGGTTTTCCCATGCGTGAAACTGCACTGTGTATCTTCTGAAAGGGGGTCATGTCTTGACTATGTTTGGCCTGTAGACGTACACATGCTCTTTGTTGGAGCGAATTTGTCGGCCTAAGTTTCTGTTCCTTCTTTGGTTGAAGTTCTTGGTTTGCTGCAGACAGTTGAATAAGATCGCTGAACAGACCACTGATTGAAGATTATGTCTAGAGAACCTTCGTTGCGTCTTCCGACACAGTTGGCGCCCTGGAATTGCATTTTGGGGTCTTGATTTGGGTCCAATTTTGAAAACTGTTTTGGTTCCATTTTTGGGTTGGGCCCTGCTTTGGGGCCCCATGATTTTTCTTTTAATTCATTGGGCACCAAAACGGTATCTAAAAAATGGACCCTAAACAAGGCCCAAAATTGGACCCAAATCAAGACCCCCAAAACGCAATCCCGGGGCGCCAACTGTGTCGGAAGACGCAGACAAGGTTCGTGTAGACATGATCTTCAATCAGTGGTCTGCTCAGCGATCTTCTTCAACTGTCTGCAGCAAACCAAGAACTTCAACGAAAGAACGAAAAGGAAACTTGGACCGGCGAATTTGCTCAAACGAACAGCATGTGTACGTCTACAGGCCAAGCATAGTCAAGACATGACCCCCTTGCAGAAGATACACAGTGCAGTTTCACACATGGGAAAATCAACAACAGCATGCTCGCTACAGTACTATAACTATGGAAAATGCTGTGGAAAATGGACATTTATAGTTCTTTTATGTTGCATTGATTTACTCATGAAAATGGTGTGATTTTCCACAGGCATGTTGGTTTACCAGAAGGTAAATTCGGGATTCGTGAATGACAATGATGCGATCAAGGTTCAGAACAGCTGTGACGTCATTTTTGATGAGTTTTTTGGATTTGTTTGGCGCGTTTGTTGTGGCCAATTGATCAATGGCCATTTCAGGATCCTAAATTGGAGGTACCTACCATATATAAGGCCTATTTTAGGATCCTGAAATTCCCATTGAATTGATGGGTTTCCGGTGTTCCAAGCATCCCAGGCGCAGCCTTCGAAAGCTATGCCTATGATCGCCCCCGCAGCCCCATCCGTGTGCCAGCCACGAGCCCTCCGCGTTTGGTGAGCCCTCGCCGCTCCGAAAGTCCCAGGTCTAGCCGCTGCTTGGTGAAATTCATGGTGTCCAGGTTGGACGCGATGGTTATATAGGGTGTTGAAATATGTTATATAATAATATGTAATATAATAATATATAGTATATTATATATATATATACATATTGAAATATGTTGAGATATGTTGAAATTGAAGTGTTCTTTTGCACTCTTTTGTGAGTTTTGATTTGTAAGGAGTTTCTATCATGAATTTTCAGTCGTGTTCCTTGCAGCCTGCAGTGTACGCGCTTCACGGGCACAGAAAACACGGGAGGATGACAGTTCCCAGTGGTCCCAAGAAAAAAGGATCGAAAAGTGCGTCCCTACTACATGGGCCCTGGTGATTGGCAGTGAACATTTAGAGTGAAGGTTCCCTGTAGTTTGGATATGTTTGGATGAAAGAATATGAAGAAACAATGTGTTCATAATGTAGTTTTTCCTTCATACAACACAGTGAAACTTGATAAATTTGGATATTGACCATGGTTCGACCGGATTTTATGTTTGTTTCATTCTGAACACATCCATGTATATATTTGCAATCACTCAGCCAAAATAGTTGACACAACGGTACGTTTACCATGTGCCCAAGTAAAAAAACACATTTATTGCCAGCATTGATCGGGAATACCTAATTCATAGCTTTTATATTTTGCAGAGGTTCCTAGAAAATCAGCAAATCAAACATACCTGACCCCAATTCTCACCCTTGGATTTCTGCCAGAAACCTCCCAGAAACCAACCACCGGTGCCCTTAAGAGGCGCTCTGCTTAACGGCGTCCCCTTGCGTCCAAGGCGGCTACCTGGGCAGCCCGGTCCGTCGCAACTTGGACTATGAACCCATCAGTCCTGCGCGGAGCGTGCGAAGCCCCGCGAGTCCCGTGACGCCGTTGCCGGAGACTTGGGCCAAGTTCTGGTTGGGTGAAACGATTTATGGGGGGCTCATGTTCCATGGATGCAACCTGGCGAAAAAGATGGTGGAAAAAGGCAGATTGGTTGAAAAAAATCATGGAAACTACGGCTGTTTAAAAGCAAAGGCCCTATACCCTCCGGTAATCAAGTTTGGCAATGGGAGGGCCCCAAAAAATGAAGATTTGAATTTAAGAAATGCCTTCAAATTTGGGGAATTGTTTGTTGCCTGTTTGATTACCGGAGGGTAAACAATCCGGAGAAATATGGGAAAGATGCTTGTTATCCTGAAAATATGGGCTGGGTAGAAACCGCTTGCACTTTGTGACAAGCCAATTCGCAACCACTTGCTGAACTTCAAGATCCTGCACCTCAAAATGGTTGATTTGGTTTGGTAGTTGGCCCTTATTGAAAGCAAAATGTCCAGGAGAACCATGGAAGACCCTTGTAATACATCAATTAATGTCATATGAATATTTGATGATTTTGGATGGAAAAAAACATGGATTTCCCATGATTTCCCCTCGTGTTTCCTTGAAACAAACCCCAAATCGCCAGAGGACTACTTGGTGCCAGATCGACGTCCTCCACGGCATGCGGGGCAAAAACTCTATGAGTCTTGGACCAACGCGACGCCATCGCCCAAATCGCCCATGAGGAGAGCCGACGCTCCACAGCTCACCACACGTCATGCTTCACCAAGGTCCTGAGAGATGTCGTTTTTACATGTTTTTACCATCCCCAATTGGGGGTTCTTCTTGGGTAAACTATGGTCCCCTGGCAATGGGATGTTTTTAATTTTTTTAATGACCCTCAAGCATAGTTAGTCAATGGAACCCGGGGAATGTCAATAGGATGGTTTAGGGTTTAGGGTTTACCACATTAGAACTGTACCTCCATCTCTTAAACTGAAGAGTTCCTCCTGCTTTCTGTTTTGTGGACCATGTCTTGAGAAATTTGGGCCACTGCGGTCACTTCTCAGAGAAGAAATATAAGAAATGTGTAGTGAAGCCACACAAGTTTGTTTTTGTCCCTCGTCTACCCTGTTCGTGCTCGTGGGGACGGGAAGTTGGTCGGCACCATGGCACCATGGCACCAGGACCACTGGAAACTGGATCAGCGAACTGTCCACACAAGACCCTGGACTTTCGATGGAACGCAGCCTCGAGAGTTTCCTTCCTTCTCCGTCTCGCAGTTTCAACGATGCTTGGCTGAGACTTCTGCGCATCGCTGCTGAATCCCCTGGTTGTCCCCGGTTGTCCCTGTGTTCCCAACACATCCCAAATTGTTTCTGGGTCGAAGGGACCCCAAATGTTAACCAATGGCCACAATTGGTTCATGTTCCCGTCTGACTTGGCAGAATTTATGTCATATATTTGTTATATTCATACAATTTTACAGGGGTGGTTCGAAAATTGGTGACCCCAAAAGCTGGCTTTAAATGTGTTTTAACACTCCTTTCTGGATGATTTGGGGGCATGGCTCAGATCTAGGGAACTGGCCCAAAATGGGCGAACGTGTCAGGGTTGTTCACGAACTATCCTGGACTATCAGGACGTTGCGCGGATGGGTTTGCCTAAAACGGTGGGATACCAAGGAATGGCTAGGTCCAGAGGCGAACATGATGTGTTAAACCACTGGATTCGGGAGTTTCAGACAAACCCAGGTGAGTTATCCCCCTAAAATGCCCCATGATTAGCATGACATATCATGACATATATCATGGAAACAGATCATGAAACATCATGCAAAAAATATAGTGGAGTGGAATATCATGTTAGTAACCGTATTAGGGTTGCCTGGATAATAGCAATAGCCATCATATAGCCCTATGATATCATGGTGGACTCATGTTGATATCTTAAAGCCACCAGCACTGGCACAGCATGATACACTGAGGGCTCCTTCTTGCGGGAGCCAAGTCTGGAACGCTTCAGAGCAGGTGGGGCCGGGAAGGCTTGGAGATAGCCGGAGCCGACTCCATCGATGGTCAATGTTGGGTCAAGGGGATTACCCTCTGGTAATTTAACATAGCCATTGAAAATGACCATTTATAGTTGATTTTCCCATTAAAAATTGTGATTTTCCATAGTTATGTTAGTTTACCAGAGGGTATGATCCGGATGAATGTCAAAAATTATGATGGATTATGATCATCCTTACGATAGGGATTCTGATTGGGATGGTTATTATGAAGATGTTTATTGGATCACTTATTATGTTTATTGATGTTTATTGGTTTGCACAAAAAAAAAAGAACCATCCCAATATATGATCCCATCTGGTTGGTGGTTTCAAACATTTTTTATTTTCCATTTCATATATGGGATGTCATCCTTCCCATTGTCGAACTCAACCATATATATATATATGTGTGTGTGTACATATATTCTCCTCCATTTCATTAATCTCCCCATAGATTTAGCAGATTTCCCATTTCATTAGATCCCAATTAATATGATCCCATGGTATTTTTGGGGTTTTCCCCACTAGAAATGTGTCATAACGCTTCGTTCGGGATGGCCATGGAGATCCGCGATCTCCTGAACTCGTCAGATTCGAAGGTGGGAAATGAACTCGTCGAAAATACATGGCAAAAACCATCGTTAAATACATGCTACATATTGCGAACCATGGAATATTGGAATATAAAAACCTACATTTACCAATTTACCCCCAAAAATCACCCAGTTTTGTAGGTTTAAAAATATTCCAGCACCATGCTTCGCAGTAATGGGCATGAGCTTCGCAGTAATGGGCATGATACATGGTCGTACAGCCGCAGCCAAGTCCTGCTGGATGGTCAGGTTTGACCTCTCCGACCATGGACAGCTTCAGGCAGACCAAGCATTTCCTGGATATGCGCGCTGGGATCTCAGTGTCATGTTGACCCTCCACAGGCTTATTGATGGACCTGGGGATGGAGAAGCTCTAGTTTCAATAAGGGTTTGGTGGGTTGAAGTGTATAGAATATATACTGTATATATATATATAGAGAGAGAGAGAGATAATGATAGATAGTTATATAGATATGCTTACATTATGTATACGTATATGTATATAATGCGCGTGCGTGTGGTATTTTGTGTATATGCTCATCTTTGTTAGCATGTATGCATATACACATGCATTACTGTACCCCAATTGTCCATTTCTCTGGTTAATTGCAACCACCAATGAGATCAAGTTTCATAACTTTGGAGCTGCAAATGTTCAGATCTACAGTATGATTGCAGCATTCAAATGCATTTCATTTAAGCATTTCAAAACAGATGCAAGTTCATAGCCAACCAAAAAAGTGATACCTCATCCAGCCCCCAAAAAATAACACAATTTTCTGTGGCAAACCCAGTGCCATATCTCAACAGGCACGGGGTCATTTTAATCATCCCAAACGGGGCCATACCAGAAATTGTCATGTCATGTTATCGTCAGAAACAGGGATTTCACAATCCGAAAAATGTGAGGCGATCATCGAACATCTTGATTCTTATCATGATCTAGTCATCAAACTGTTGATTCGTCAGAAATGTCTAGAAATGTTGTTTCAATTCAATCCCCAAAGTGGGATTCTATCACCAAGGATGTTCACAAAAAAATGTAGATTCCTATCAGATTCTATCATCAAACATGGATCAAAAATCGCTACTTTATCATCGAAGACATGGGGATTGTATCATGGCGAGTCCTGACCTTCTCAGTCGTTGTCCCTAGAATCCATCCCCCAAGGAGCAACGCGCCGTACAACAGCATCTTAGCGCCATGGAAGTTGGGAGCAGCCTTAACTGGAAAGTAGTTTCATCATTTCTAAGAAGTAATTCATATGAAATCAGTAATGTTTAATATGTTTGTCACCTATAAATGGATATATATATATGTGGTCCATGTCCCATTTGCCGTAGCACAATTAGCAAACTGTTAAATAACCGGAGGATAGTTTAAGACTTTGCGAGCTGGAAAATGATGAAAATGGCCTAGTGATAGATGGTTTACCTATTTTTCAACTGGTGATGTTCAATGATTTACAATAGCAGCAAATTGTCAGATTACTGAGAGGGCAATCAATCAAATGAAGGTTTTATGCCCAAGGAAAAAGTGGGATTGACACGAAGAGTTGGATGGTGTTTGCACAAAAATACTGCTTGGTGCTTTGGGACATTTTTCATTTTTCCATATATTGGGAATTTCAATGAATTTCATCACTCCAACTGACGAACTCCATCATTTTTCAGAGGTGTGGCGAAAAACCACCAACCAGAATATTCTGGGTCAACCGCATGGATCTACGGGCACTTTTTATCGAACGAAGGAGCATTGATCCATCCCTTCATTGTCTCACTTAAGTTCCTCGATTCAAAATGAGGCAACCGGGCTTCAGCCGCCATTTTTCATATGTTTGCGTTAAGGTTTTAAAAAAAAAGACGGGGTATGGTTACCATTGGTTACCATTCTATTTTATAGATATGTACGTTCATAGATGTTAATAGCCAACATTCCCTTAATGTGGCTAAAAAATAATAAACCCAGTCATAAAACATCACCCAGTCATCATTTTGTGGTGGTGAAAAACGGCTACACGGCTCCCAGTCATGGCATCATGGCTGGTTTATCCAAGCCTCGGGATGGTCAGGACCTTGATGGTCATGGCGCGTATCGCCAAGTTGGATTCGCAGGCCGCCTGGATGCAGTCGACTACGAGCCGTGGCGAACTACCCACGGCGAGTTAAAGTGGGTTAGTTCACCCCAGTGATTTCAGTGGATAAAAACCCTACAAAAATCCCATTTATAACTGGGGTTATAAGCCACTTACGAGCCGTGGGATGAGCCACCAAGTATACAATGCTAGCGAGAGAATGATGATATATGATGGTACCCTCTGGTTATGTCAAAATAACTATTGAAAATGGCCATTGATAGTTCATATAGTTCATTTACACACTAAAAATGGTGATTTCAACAGCTATGTTAGTTTACCAGAGGGTATATGATCTGGTTGGTGGTTTGGAACATGACTTTTATTTTCCCCAATAGTTGGGATGATGATCCAATCTGACGAACTCATATTCTTCAGAGGGGTTGAAACCACCAACCAGTGATAATACTTATATGATAATAATTAATTATATGACAATAATTATATGATGATAATCATATTATATGATGATATATAATTATATGACAATAATTATATAACAATTATCATATGATAATAATATCTAATTATCATATCATAATCACGATGACATTATTACAAGGTGGTGCCCCCAAGATAGCTAAGTTGGTTTATAACTCCAATAACTATGGTTTATAGGTGATATATCTATAGTTAATGGGCTTATAAACCAACTTATAACTGGGGGGCACCACCTTGT
>Ga0126342_10009974_pt1 | contig 16994 bp, 20 predicted proteins | sample Cyp1metagenome_FD_92528 | JGI IMG/M metagenome (GOLD analysis project Ga0126342, IMG submission 92528) | Coral microbial communities from Lord Howe Island, Old Settlement Bay, Australia - Cyphastrea 1 metagenome | ecosystem: Host-associated > Invertebrates > Cnidaria > Coral ... | reverse complement strand
TACACCACCTGCTTTATTGCTACAGGTGGTGCGTTGGCCCCAAGGCAAGGTTCCAGCCCCACACCCGGCCAACGGTGTGACCTCTTCAAAGGAGGTTCTGGTAGGGCGAGCGAAAGAATTTACAAAATTAAGGTCAACAACCGAGAATCTCAGGCTCAAAAGCCCACATAACTGCATAACTGATATGTAATGTCACATTGAATTAAATAACCACATAATAAGAGATTGGGGGGATACCATTGAACTATCAGATGGCCCCTCCTGAGAAATAACAACTAGGTTAAGGGTTCAATTTATTTATTGGTCGACATTATGTCGTCTTTTGGGCCTGAGATTCTCGATTGTTGACCTTTATATAGTTATTTTAGAGCCCAACTAGTCAGCACAAACTTGTGAAAATTGTGTTAAATGAAATGACCCTGCCACAACAACAGGACATGTGTGGGGATTGGCTCAAAGAAGGTTGAAACCACATAACCATATATAACATCATATAACAGTTCTATGGTAGCAACATTGTCAAAACATATTTGTTTGATCCTTCAAATGTAAGTTAACTGTTGGGAACTGTGTGGAATGCATGCGTTGAATAGATTTGAATAGTACTATGATAAAACAGGCAACCGTGTGTTACTTATGCATGATTAAATTTGCGGACTTCCCAGCCCTAAAGGTCTTCCCAGACCTATTTTTCCCCAACATATTTATTTACAATAAAGGACTTCCCAGCCCAATGGTTGAACCATTTCAAATCTCACGCTCGGCCGGCATGAAGCTGGTGATCTTGAAGAGAAGGAGCACCTGCAAGCGAACGGGGTGGGTATGTGGTGAAACTCTATGTTTGGACAGTATAAATTCTTTTAAATTCCAATGCAAATTTCACTGCAGCATGCATGTCACATTGTACAATTGATAAAGATGGCACTCACAGCAGTGATTTTTTCTCGCAGATCCTCAGAAACTTGTTAGTATTGCTGATGCTTACGGGTGGCCATGATTTCAGCCCGCAGTTCAGATTCCATCCAAGCCTTGCCGCTCATGGTTCGCAGAGTCTCAGGGTCGATTTCTGGGTTTGTTCCCCCTTTCCATTCCGACCATTTCTTCATGAAGTTGGCCCTCACCTTGCGCATGTCTCCCGAGACTGCATCCAGGAGCAGCTCAGCATCGGGCCGGAAGACATCATCCTCAGGCTCAGCAGGGTCTGCGGCTGCAGCAGGGGCTGCGGCTGCAGCAGGGGCTGCGGACGAGGAGGGCTCTTCTCCTCCACATTCATCAACATTTTTTCTAACTCCCTTGGATGCCCATTTGGAATGCCATTTGTTGGAATTGTCCCGCTTGGCCTGTTTGCGCCTCTCCAATTCCACCTCTTTGCTGTTTGGGGTCATATCCTTCAAGAAGACACGTTTCTTCTTGGGTTCCTGAGGAGACTTAGGAGGTAGGTCACCTTCAGCAGGGCCATGGGAGTCATCTCCAGCAGGGCTAGGCGGGGCGTCACCTCCATGGGAATCATCTCCAGCGGCGTCACCTCCATGGGAAGCATCTCCAGCAGGGCTAGGGGCGTCACCTCCATGGGAGTCACCTTCAGCAGGGCTAAGCATTTTCTAAAACGAATCTCCGGATTGGTGTCACCACCACATTGACTGTCAAAATCCTGAAGAAGCCCCTTGGGGTCAGGTCCATCATTCATCGGTTCAGCTCCCGCAGGTAAACTCTCCTGAGGACTACTTTACATGGATGCATTGGAAACAAATATCATTTATGACATGGTTAGGTATCTCTTGTTATCCCCAGCATTGGAAACAAATATCATTTATGACATGGTTAGGTATCTTTTGTTATCCCCAGCATTGGAAACAAATATCATTTATGACATGGTTAGGTATCTTTTGTTATCCCCAAGTTGCAGGATTATTTTTGTCGTGAATTTGGACTACATATTTGACAAGCTTGATTTGGATACACCCCCCTCCTGAGAAAACATCGGCTTGTAAGACTCCTTCCTGGCAGGCGGAGTGGTGAAGGCATCACTGGCTGGTTCAACAGGCTCGGCCAGCTTTCCGATGAAGGAAAAAGGGGCTGAGTGGGAGGAAACCACCGGGGCATCAACAGAAATTGTGTGGAATCCTGTAGACCCCGGGTCTGGTTCTTTGAAGTCAACGTGATCATCAGCTTCGTCTGCCACCTCGATGAGCGGCATTGCTAGCCCGCCCCAAGCGGGTATGGAAAATGTATTTTGAGCCTAATAATGTTTTCACGTAAGTTTATCATCACCAACTTCCCAAAGTTTGCTATCAGTCCTCAAGTTGAAAAACAGAGGAAACTCAGTGCATAGGAGATTGAAGACAGCTAATGGTTTTCTTCTTGTTTCGATGCGAGGTTTTCCTCTTCTTTCGATGCCATCTCATGGCCAAATCCCAGCACATCCCAAATCATAGATGCCAGGTGCCGGCGAGTCGGCAAATGCCAGTAGGCAAATCAAAATACTTGAATCAAAGTGCTGCTTTGCAACACTTTGTCCAAACCCCCAAGAGAGATTAGAACACGGGCACGAATCAAGGCTAATGCCATGGCTGCCGGTCACCAGACTCACTGCAACATCCTTTGAAACATGATCTCACTGTATATGATCAGAAAACAATACACATCTCACGGTATATGACAATGATTAGAAACAGTACATTGAAATGAGTTGTCCGAAACAGTTCAAAACATATTTGATTCCAATAACTAACCAATGTAATCAGGTCAAGTGATGATTTCAGATGAGTCTCTGCACGGTGTCCTTTGAAAGCTTTAGCGCAGCCTTGAGATACCACAAGGGTTTCGCTGCACCGACCGTCTTTTCCGTACGGTAGGCCCTCATGCGCCACACCTGTACGGCAAGCAGGCGGGGCAACCAAAGAAGAGTGGTGGGCTGTTGGATGCTTGCGGGGTGAAAAACCTTGAGACATATTGAGTCAAATAATATCATACACTAAGTAAGGACTAAGTGATAAATGTACTTTAGATAATACCTAAAAGTTTGCATTCGCAGGCCAACTCTCTCCATGTTGCTGAAATAGATGCGGCCGGGAGGCCAACCCTCTCCATGTTGCTGAAATAGATGTGGCCGGGAGGCCAACCCTCTCCATGTTGCTGAAATAGATGTGGCCGGGAGGTCAACCCTTTCCATGAAGATGTGGCCGGGAGGCCAACCCTCTCATGTTACTGAAATAGATGTGGCCGGGAGGCCAACCCTCTCCATGTTGCTTTGGCTGGGAAGCCAACTCTTCATCTATACTTCTTACATCCCTTTATATAAAATATACAGTGACAAGTTACAGCATCAGTGATTAAATTAAATTTTGTGAAATGTATACAACAACAAGATAGATTAACATCAATACTGAAACCAACCCTTCCAACCGGCCTTGTCCAAAGTTGCACACGAGTCCAAGTCCTGGGACATGAAGAAGCTGGCAGTGCGCGCAAGCCCGTCAGCTGAAGCTGATTGGGTCGCCAAACCATCTTGGAACCACTCTTCGGCTGGATATCAAACCTGCCCAAAAACATAAACATGTGTTTAATCAACATATCCATAAATATCCTTTACCTTCAGGGCACAAAAAAATATAAAAATACCTTTGGTCCAAGAAAAAAACTTACATTAAACATCAAGACAAACGAGGTACTGGTCAGTGGAGACTCCTTGCACCACAGCAGGCGGACGGGTGTAGGTGTGGCCCGCCAACTCAAAGTCCACAAGGCCAGCAGTCTCACACTGCTGAATGATTTCACGCAGAGTCTTCACGGGACCGTCGGTGCCGCTTTCCTACCACATGGGCGGCAGCACACAACTGAAGCAAAAGAACTGAAGAAACTTTGAAACAACTTAACATAAGTATTTAAATCCAAACTGTCAGTGTTTCGACTAAACCAGCCTCCAAGACGACCAAGGCCACATCGGAAGTAAACTGGCAAAGAACTCCCTTGAAGTAGTCGTTGTTTTCCTCAATGTAGGCATCGGCTTTGCCATCAAGAAGCCACGTCCCCGCCCCGTAGGCCAAAAAGGCATCATCCTTCGGGATGGTGTAGTCCTCGCTTGCCTCCACAAACAGCATGTACCTGGGAGTTTCATCTTCGCCAGCAGCAGAGGGTGATGTGACAAGGTAGGCCGTCAACTGAGCGCACCACTGACACTTCCCCTTCACGTGCCCATCGTATTTCTGATGCCAGCTTGCCCTGTCACGCGGCTCATCTGCAAAGATGGATTCCCAGGAAAAGCCAGCTTGCTGCTGGTTGGCTGGCTCACCAGAGGCCTGAGGCACAGCATCAGCTGCATCCCTCGAAGCTGCAACTGCGAAGCACCGGTCAAACTCACCAACAATTTTTCTCCACTCTGGTACCCGAACTGGGTCTGTGAGGAACTCTGTGCGCACGTCGCGCGGCAAGACCAAGCAACCATCGACCAGGCTGCAAAGCTTGAAGTCTGGCTCAGCAGGGCCAGTTGGAAGATCACACTGGTTTGGCTCAGCTTGGTACTTTGGAATCTTGTTCTGCATCGCACCTTCACGTGCTTTCCACATGTCCAACAAGTGGGACTTCACCAACTGCAAGCCGGTGTTGAAGGGCGCCTGCCTGTCAGTTTGACTGCAGCACGTGATGCCCATGTTGATGCATGCCTTTTCGACGCACCCATCATAGAGGGTGGCATTTGCCAGCATCGTCGGGTTAGAATCACCAATGCCTGGAACGTGACAAGACCCCAGCATGATAGGGCCCCCATGTCCCCCAAGGCAGCTTTGTGGATGTTATGGTGCCTGTTAAATTTAAAACCATTTCTTTTTTCCACTACATCCCAGATCATCCCGATATATTCTTATCTAAATATCCAAAGTCCCAATATGTTCGAAAGTCCCAAAATTTCAAACGCTGAGGTCAAAGAAACACCAAGAAACCTGAGGTCAAAGAGGCCAAAATTGCGGACGGGATCTGGCTGCCTCCCAGCCATTGTGCAGTCTCCTGGACATCCGTGTAATTTCGTCTGCCCTCAGCACTGCTCTGAGCACAGCCCGGGATCACAAACTCCGACTCCTCCAAGGGGCGGCAAACCGTTGGCAGCAACTGCTCACGCCACAGCTGCGAGCTGCAAAAGACGTTGACATCAGCAGGATCAACCTGGAAGGGAAGGCTTCCCAGCCACCAGCTCTCAAAAACGAAACTAGCTAAGAAATGAGGATAACATAATATCATATATAACTATAACAGGCTTCCCAGCCGCCAGCTCTTGAAAACACAGCTAGTTAATAAAATGAAGAAAAAACATCAGGCTTCCCAGCCGCCAGCTCTTGAAAACGAACCCAGAAAAAAAACGACTTCCCAGCCGCCTTTCCAGCATTGCGGTTTGCGCGATGCGCAGTGCCCTTCGCAGGCAATGTGCAGTCAGACACACAAAGGTAGAGCGTGAAGCCTGCCGGCATCTCTCGATTCTCGATTGTGATGCAGCTGGCCAAGATCCATGGGAAGGAAGAAGGATCGAAACTCGATCCTATGGTTCAGGAGTTTGTCCTCCAACTTTCTCAGCTGCAGCCAGCAAGATCAAAAGAAGAAGAAATTGTAGAAGCATTTTTTGTTGGAAATCAGTTAAAAACTCAATCATCAAGTAAAGCTTCCGGATGTCGTTCCGCAACGCTCCGCAACTCACAGTCGAAGTCAGCAGCGGCAGGGCCATGACGATGACGGTTCCTGCCACAGAGCCAACAAACAGCTAATCATTACATTCTATTGCGCTGTGGGTTGAACATTTTTTTTTGAAGTAAAGAATATATTACTATGAAAAATATGTATTAATATAGCGTCATATATGTATGTTAAACATATGAATCTCTATATATATATAAGGGTTACATATATCTATATATCTATAATATTGATTCAACATACATTTATATATAACATAGTAATTAAACATATGTATATATACATATGTCATATGTACTGCATCGATGATGAGATCTATTGGAAAACCTGTCTTCCAAATCACATAATATACGACCTAAAGACAAAACTCCCAATCAGAACCGAGCAGCCAGTTGGTCGCTTTGAGATCAGCTTTTCACACCATGCTCCGATGCGATTCACATCCTTCTGCCCCAAAACCCCCAACTTCGTGAGGTCCATCCAGCCAATCACATTCACCTTGTCGGTGGAGACCTGGGCCCTGACTGCTGTCGCCCTCAAAATGATGTCAACTTCAGCAGGCATCTCCATGTCACCCACCAGGCCAACCCAGCAGTGATTCTGCATGAACTCATCCACCACCCTTAGGACCACAGACACAACAAAAAACAATAAAAATTGAACTTGAAAGTCAAACAAAAATATACAAAATTCCGAAGACAACATCTCACAACAAGAGACTTCTTGCCAGTTGCAAGCTGGGTCTTCTCAAGCAGAACCTTGGCCACGTGTTGCTTCCCGGCGGTTTTGTTCAGCTCCAAGTTGTACTGGTTCATTGCATGCGCATCTGCGGCCAAGCGAATCTTCACCTCACTGAACTTGGAAGCCGTGGCCTGCTCTTGTGCTGCAAGGACATCAGCACCTGCGTCTCCTTGAAGCGACGTTGGAATCATTGGAGGCGCAATGATGTCCGCCCAAACAGCCAAGGACTGACTGCACTTGGAACTGGGGGCTCTTTGTGGCTGTAACAGCCTCGATGTCCGCAAAGTAGTCCCTGGGAGCCAGGGCGAGGATCAAGATCATGCAGCAAACAAACATCAATAACAAATCAATCACTGGCAGCAGCCATGTTGAAGATCATGATTTGATTCTAGGCGAAGACCTATCCCTAAATATTATTGAAACAAGTTCTTTCGCGCTTCAAATTCTAAAATATGCATATTGAGAATGGAGGATGAAGACAAACTTGAAGAAGTCCTATGCCCAACTCGATTGCTTACATGACTTCATCCAAGACACTTGCTCATAAAGGCTTCGATGAGCTTGGAATCCACAGAGGGGTCTGAGGTGATCTTCCTGGCTTCGGCACGCAAAAACGCAAAGACACAGGCAAAGTCAACGTACTTGTCAAACTCTTCTGGGCTTGCCCTCTTTCTGCACCATGCAGACACCTTCAGCCGTCTGGTTGCCTCTTGAAAGCTCTTCACATGTAGGTCAATGAGCATGGCCTGAGCAACTGGACCAACGGTGAGGATTTCAGACAAGGCATCCGGCATGCCCCTCGGTTTGGCCCCCAACAACCACCGTGTGGTGCGCAATTGTTCCGAGGAAAAGGCCGAATCTTTCCACTTCGTGAACGCAAGGTGGTTCATCATCTTGTCACGGGCTTCCTCATGCCAGGAAATTAAATTACAATTTAAGCCATTGATAAACAACCCCCTTCTACTTTCAAATTTCAAACATGACACACAAACCAATTTAAATATGTTGGTGGGTTGCAACTTACAGCAGCTGGCGGCACTTCACGGCCTGTCCTTGCAAGTGCCAATGATGAGGTTCAGGATGGTCCTCTCCTTGTCGTAGTCCACCTGGTGCTTGACATGCAACCCAGGAGTAGAGTTGAACTGGGAAACCACCTTCTTCAGCCGGCTCTCCGTGTTCCCCGTCATCGCGGCAGCTTGTCGCTCCATGACTTTGCTGAAACGCAAGGCCATCTGAAGAACCGTCGGAGGCTGGCGTTCACTGCCACGAAAGGAAAGGCTAATGTTCCGGAAAGACTGCTCGTCTTTGTTCATGTTCAAGGCAATCTCAGTTGAAAAGACTTTGCGGCAGGTATGGAATAGTGAAATTTATTCATGAATTGAAAAGACTGGGATCCCTGAGAAGAACAGAGAAGGTTTGGAGGTTTTAACTCTTAGAACTTAGAACCATTAAATACTTTGACATACAATATACAAAGAAACAGGTGAAATTATCAACCCCCAGCCACAATCCAAATCAACAGATTAAACATGCAAGTTCAAATCGTTTTCCCATGAATAAGGTAGGAAATCAACAGCCCAATGAGGAAGATATTCCCATACTATGTTTCATCCTACAATAGGTTCCTTTTGGTCAAAAGATCCATGAACAATTGTCAGTTCAAGCTGAGCTGCATGCATTGGCAGTAACCAAGCTTTGTCCAAGACGCGATGCAGTGGCATCAGCACAGCCTGCACATCCTCATCCGTGGGGTCGAGGTCAGAAACGGCCAAGGCAATAAATGCCACGCAGCTGCAACGGGTCCAACCCTTCACCACGTCCACAGAAAAGGGCTGGAGATTCATGTTGCCAGAACCTTGGCTCCCACACTTTGAACACTTGAAAAGTCTAATTTTTTTGGGGGAGAAAACGCATCCTTTTTTCTCTGGACCTTGCGCACAGCACTGATCACTGGGTGGGACACCAAGCCACAAAGAACTATCAGCCCGCCAGTTCTTTTCGAGCACAACATCTAAACTCAACCTGCTAGTAATTAAAAACCAATTGATCTTGAATCACTTGTTGACTGGGCGGGCTTTGGCCTTTGGCCTCTGGGCCTCTAAGCTTGACAAATACGCTGCATGCTGCTCACCCTCTTCCCACGACCAGCTTCCCACAACTCCATCGTCAGGATCACACTGCTTCTGCTCTTCCGGCTCAATTTCTGGGTCAGGCACCTAGGTAGAGGGATGAGCAGTCGGTGTCTCCATCTTGTCAACTGGACCCATGTGCTCATCAACGTTGGTCGGACCCTTGCCCCTGTTCCTGAGAGACCACGTTGTTGAAGGCCCATCACATCGATACTCTCTGGTCCACTCTCTGGTCCACTCTCTGGTCCACTCTCTGGACCAATGAGAATCCACCCAGCGCCACTCTCCAGTCCCAAGGTTCTTCTCCCAGTGGCCTGGCATCCAGGCCACAAAAACTGCAAACACAGTCTAGAAAAACACACGAGATATTAACATCATAGAAAACAGTATAATATCTATATAATATAATTATATCATTCATTTCATGGTTTCTTGAAAACAATATTGTATATCTACATATTGAACATTCCCCTTACATTATAGAACATAAGACATATATAATATCAGTATGACAATGATTTTGCAATATTATGCATATTATTATTATTATATATATATATTATATAAACCCTTAATCCTATAAACTTGCAAGAAGAGTCAAACAGTTTGTTGAATTGAGAGCAGAGTCACCCTCTGTACTGTTGGCATGAACGCTGACGGAATTCTGAAGGCTTTGACGCCAGCTACCAACCGAATCCTGGTAGCTCTTCCCTTGGCCCTTTGCGGAGGTTTGAAACATAAAGCGCAGCAAATCACGGTGGTCACGAGTTTGTCGTTCATGTTGCGACGACATTGCTGGAAAAACGACGAATCTAAGCTTACAGTAGAAATATCCTTCTGGGGTCAGAAAGCATCCAAAATGTTGGTATCAAGTCTTGAGCTGGGAAAAATACAATATACACATATCTTTGTCTTTGTGCTCGTGAAACTCAATGTGCAGAATTGATCATACAATGCTTTGACTGCAGCTGCCGTGACTGTGCCAGACCCTTCGTGCAGCTCAGAACCATCGGGCTGAAAGTCGGTGACCTCAGGGCCATTGAATGTGTAGCGTGAGAAGGGCAAAAGAAGTTCGACACAGATGATTCGCAAACCTACATTATGTCATAACATGTCATAACAGGTCATTTACCAAAACATATTTGACTCTGAGATTCAAAAACCACATTGGAATGTAATAATATATGACCATTTTTCAAAACAGATTTGACTCTGAGTGATCGGCTGACACATCCAGTGGTTCTCGTTGCAACTCAAGGCCATCCAAAAGGATAGAGGTGAATGCCACCAGCCAGTCATCAATAGATGGCAATCCATCCTCTGGCACATCATACCTTGACAGGCGATGGTAAATGGGTTTATAATCAGATGCACATAATTAGAGGTGAATAATAGTACATAATCATGTTTGAGCCGACTGACTTCAAGAGAGTCAGCGGCAGCTTCAAGGTGTCATCACAGCTGGATGCATCAATCGCCTGAAGCTGAATGGGATTTGGGTTCGCGCGCAATGTCTGGAAGTTTAGAATGGAAGAATTTTGACCCAACGATAAATCAGTTCAGATCATTGATACTCTAAAGCGTCCAGGAGATTGAGAAGGGGGCAATACAGATTTAATTCGTGCCAACTTGTGAGTTCTAATGCCACTAGTGTTGATCAGACACATGTGGTTGCACAAGATTCTGAGCCATAGACATTGGAAATGCAACCAAATCATAGAAATTTTATGCCATGTGTTCTGTGATTATATATGCCATAATATTTTAAGGCATAAGAATCAAATGCAAATGCAACCAAATCATACAAAGTTCGTGTTATTTTTTCTGAATTTTTAAGGTACAAAAATAATCTGAAAATGTTACCAAATTCATACAATTTTCACAATATATATATATATATTTATTATATACATATCATAGTTTAAAGTACAAAAATAATTTGAAATACTACCAATTCATGCAAATTTAATGGCATTAGTTCTGAGATTATAGGATACAAAAAATAGTTGGACTGCAACCAATTCAAGGTTTAAGGCAGACATTTACCACGTTCGATTTCCTAGGACTGGTATAGAACGCTCGCCGAGAACATGCAGATAGAAAAAAATGCAGCTTTATCGAGGTTTCGACTGCATATACACACACAAAAATGAAAATTTGCAAAAAACCAGGGTTTCAGCTACGAGTTGTGTTTTCGAATACTTTATCTCAAATATAAAAAACCAAAAACGCAAAAAACTGAGGGAACATTGAAAATCATTACATAATTTAGTATTACTCGTAGGTTTTTTAATTTTCCATGTGCTAGTTTGCCAACTCGTACCTCAAAAAAAAATTAAAAAAAAGGAACGAGTTTTTTCCGTGTGCAAGATCGTGACTATAAGTTAAAGTTACCACTCTGTTTTACCGCCGCACGCCAGAAAAGACTGCCTTCAATGGCATACTTGGGGCCAATGAATCTATGATTGTTTGGTGCAAATGGAAAACGGGTTGCCCAATCAGTGGTTGGCCTTGTTCTCGGTGCCAAACCAAAGGGTCCATCACCGCCTCTCTCCAAAAGCGATTGCTTGCCAAATCCTGCTATTGTGAAGGGACCGATGAACATAAATAACTATATGAGCTAAAATGAAACTTACCCTTAAATTTAGGGTCTTTTTAAGAATAGCTGGCCCATGGATGGTTATTCGGTTATTCCCCAGAAAAATAATAGTACTAAGAGGTTTCTATCCATACCCAGTGATTCAAATCAAAGTTATCTTAAAATTGAGGGTATCTTCTCAAAATAGCTGGTCGATGGATGGTTATTCCGCAGAAAAAATAGTACATAGCAGTACTAAGAGGTTATTTCATCCCCATTGTTTCAAATCAAAATTACCCTAAAAGTTAGGATACCTTCTTAAAATAGCTGGTCAATGGATGGCTATTCCGCAAAAAATAGTAGTAAGAGGTTACAATCCATTCCCCATTGTTTCGAACATAACAACATTCGATTCAAAAGTAAAAAAACATTGGTAACTATATGATGTACCTTTCATTTCAGTCCTTGAGGTATTGCACAGCCTTTGCATAAGGGGCTCCATAGGTTTCAGAAAGTGCAGTAGCAAGCTGTAGGCATTGTTTCCGGAAAGACTCTGAATGGTTGTTATCATGCCTGCATTGCAAGATTTGGATGCCAGGGACGAAGGTCCAAAGCGTAAGAAAAATTAGATGGACTAGAATTGACTGGAACAGCAATTATTGAAAAAATGCAAGCAGGATACTTGACAGTGGGGACCATGCTTGGAACGCACTGCACCCGACTTGAAGGCAACACAAGCAAAGGTTGTTGTGTGAGGTCTCCATCTGCGATGTAGCGCTTCGCCAAGCAAACAACATTGCCAGGATTGATATCTCCACGCCAGCTTCCGTAATCAACTGCGTTCTGAAGTTGCTCTGGAAGATCTCAGGGATGCATTGTGATCACGCGCCCGAATGCAAGAGCATTCAAACCACCATTTATTTCAAAACGAGATTGTTGGTCACCAAAAAACCAAACCAAACCCAAAAAGAATAGAACTTTTAATTTGAATCCAGAGCCTTTGTGTTGTAAGAACACAAAGCTATGGTTGGACGTGGCATCAACCAAGAGCCCACCACTCAAAGATACGCCCTGGGGCGTAAAGTGATCCCTCCAGTTCAAACATCCATCCAATTTTGATGCGTTTGCCTCACAAGTGCTCCCGATCCATGCTCTGAAGCCAGGCCGCCTGATCTCTTGATTGAGAACGTCGCAGGTGTCATCTGCATTCAAAATCCTATCAGTGTTGGCTATCCTCCTGGCGAGGACCCCAAAAACTTGGTCCAACCTGCAGTGTGTGTGCGACTTTCTCAGCATCAGCATGGCACAAAGCCGCATTTTGCGGCGTGCCACAAGGTGTGCCAAGTAGGACATGCAATGGGAATTCTTCACCTCCCGCACCGTGTTATCTGATATCAATACCAGCTTACTCGGCATCGATTGATTTCGTTTCCGGCAGATTTGACTGATCTTCTCCAATGTTTCGGCCACCATTTGGATCACTGCCGAGGAGTCATGACGGGTGCTCTCGTCAAGGATACGGAGCTCCAAACAAAATCCTAAGAATAGGCTTCGGGTGGAAATCAGTATAACAATTTACAATTGAAAAACAAACAAATTCAGTGTTCACTCCAGGAACCAACCAAGAATCCAAATGCCCAAATGCCATGCACTGTGACACGTGGCCTGGAAGCTTTGACCAGTCCAGATGAAGCAATGGCATGGAGCGCTGGATCCCTTGGCAACCTGAACTTGCCTTGGTCCATCCCGTCCGACTGCAGGACAATGCAGTCTGACAGGGAGTCTATGGGGAGTTCCTGAAGTGTCCAACATATGGCCCTATCCGCATACTGTGCAGCCAGGTGTGCCCTGTATGCGAGTAGGGCAGCAAGTTTCTGTTCTAGTGATGTTGATTTCGAGATGGACTGTTTGTAGTGATAGCACAACTCGCATTGCGTGAACCTGAGAATCGTTGTGACTGTGAGTCAGTCATCTCTGCGAATTTTATGAAATTCACCATTGAAACAGAAGGAGTTAAAAGCAAAATTTAAATGCTGTGCGAATAAATCGCATTGCCCAAGTGCATCGACTTCTGCCTGAACTTCAAAATGTCCGACCATTTCTCCTTGTAAACTGAGAGGAATGTGCTATACCTGGTTGCTGGCAGCGATGTGTCATGACAGCTAAAGCTAAAACACACTAAAAAACAAAGGGCAGAAAACTAACAACAGCTGACAGGCCCACAAGAGCTTCCACCCAGATACGACACTGCAACGGCACCGAACAGTTGCCTCGTCGCCTGGTAGTGAGCGTAGAGATCTGAAATGGTCCCTGGGCTCAGATATTTTGTGATTGGCTTCTCTCCTGACTGCAGCACGTTCCACACAATTCCCTTTCCAGGACAGTCAAGCCAGTCTTTCACGTCCTCTGGGTCAACCTCTGTGGGCTCCAAGTCAAATTCAGGATCTTCTCCAAATTGGGATCGGCCTCGACGTACGAACCTTCAGGGGTTCTACGAGACAAAACCAGTTGATTGTAACCAGTTGATAGGTCACTGAAACACGCTAAAAAATTAAAAGTTCTTCGCACCTGTCAGGGAGGGTTTCAGCCACTCCGTCATAGAGCACCCCCAGAAAAGCATCGACAGATTGCGTTGCTCCTTGCCTGCTGCCTTTGCGAACCATTCCAATTCGGATGTCCGGTTTCATGTCAAGGGCCGATCTGAAGGGATTGATACCCACTGCCAACACGTTGCAAAGGCAAGAACGACCAATGGATTTGCCCAAAAAGGTGAATTGAAGGCGTTGAGCATCATGAACTTGCACATGGCTGCCCACAAGGGTGTGTAACTCGGTTGACGCTTATCAGGAACTCAATTGAAACAAACTGAAAACAATGGGACATAACCATCCACAAATTGCACAAGAATAGGAAAACGTTGCACAGTGGGATCGCGTCAGAGACACAAAGGAATCCTGCTCACATTTGGCCAGATTCCAAAATGCTTCAAGGAAACGCTTACACTCATTGAGATCGAGCTGCTTGAAGCAATTCTTCAATCAACCTTAGCTATGACTGGATTGATGGCAAAGAAATTGGTGGCTACACGTTGAGCAAACACACACATATATATATATATATTATTGTATATTATATATTGTATATTATATATTGTATATTATATATTATATATTGTATATTATATATTGTATATTTTGTATATTATATATATTATATATTATATATTAATATATTATAATATAAATTCTATATTTTACATTATATATTATATATTATATAGTGTATATTAAATATCATATATTGTATATTATATATTATATAAATTCTATACTATATATTATATATTATATATTATATATTATATATTATACATTGCAGGAGGGGCTTTGAAAGCAAACAACTTGAGTTTCAAAAGCGAGGTTCATTTGCATTGCGGTTTCTTATGCAGGGCTTCTAGCCTTCCAGGCTGTAAGGCGGAATCCTTGAATGATGTCACCTCGTGTTTTAAAGTATTGGCAGCTTGCTCAGCCCTCTTGGTGTTGTCGTAAGGACGTTTTTGTCGCTGAACCTGGCTCTCTGTGACAGATTTTTGTAAAAATGTAGCATGTGAGAAGAGCTTCATGGCAGACCAGTCCAGATTCAAAGTTGCCTCCTTAGGCGCTGCCCCTTCATCGTACGAACCGGCATCCAAAGCAGAACCAGGCCCAGTGCGGATCTTTTCCTCCCCCTCATCCCCAAACAAGACACGGGGAGGAGGTGCAGTAGATGAACTGGATCGCTGCCTTTTGGGTCCCTCTTCAGGCTCGTTTCCAAACAACCTCTTGATTGTCATTTTTTTCTGGGGCTCTTCGGGCTCATCTTGGAAAAGGATATTCTTCCCCACCTTTCCCATGAAAGCATCATCATCACCATGAACGATGGGAAATTGAAATTTTGTTGATGCTAAAGACGCCTAAGTACTCAATGTTATTCAGTTGATCTCAAACTCAATGTTGTTCAGTTCCATTTGGTTCAATTGTAAGCTGGTGGAGAACGTCAACTGACTGACAAGTTGGATGCTGGTAGTTTGGAAGATCTTGGATGTCTGCTTTGACTTGAAAATTGCTGTTATGCACTATGGACTCTTGAACCATGGGGCTTTGGTGAAGGGATGCTGTATGCTAGCCACAGCTAGGCGACTCCATACATCACTGCATGTAGCATATACTTCACGATGCGCACATGCAAAAAGCGCCCACTGACCTTTTTCAGAACCGTATATGTTTTCAAAGAGGGAATCCCAGAATCACTTGTCAGTCAGGCACAGCATTGCAACCAGTGCTGTGAAAGCTGCACTGGCTAAGTGCATGCCGTTTCCAGCCATTCGACCCAATGAAGCATTGGAAGCCATTGGCACATCCAATTTTCTAATATCCTCGGATAATTCAATTGAAGAGTTTGTTGCATCAAGATTCTCACAACCAACCACTGGCTACTTTTATTTTGAACCAGGGTCAATTACACAACATCCAATATGCTTTTATTTTATTTTAAAACCTTGAAATCGATCTGAAGTTGCCAAGTCGCAGTCTGAAGTTGATTAGCTGTTTGTGGGCGACACGGATATCCCAGGCTGGCAAGCATCTCCTTTGCAGTAAGCGTACGTTGCTTCTCACAAGACCTTGGCAGCTGCCAAGCTCACACTGTTGAAAGATGTTGAGAGGATGTGTAAGAATTGTTGAACACCTCACCCCAACCAAAATTCGGGGAGAAAAGGTCATCGTCCGATTGTTGCACCGCCAGGGTGCCAAATGTGAGTATTTGTGGTGAGGGTCATCAAGGCTCCATCGGCTGTTTCGGTGCGGCGGCGGTGGTCTGGGTTTTGCGCAAGATCAAAGAAAACTTTTTCAGGGCATGCCTTCTTGAATTTCTCCAAATGTGAAGTTGCAGAAGGGGAAAGGTTCTGCAGTGTTTTCGCATGAGCTTCGATTTCAGTAGGAGGGGCAGAGAGATAGACTTTTGGCCCCACCCGCAGAGGTGTCCCATGTGGTAAAAGAAAAATGTCCACCAGTTCGGCAAAGCTGTAGACACAGTTCCAATGCATCTTCTTGGGGTCATACAAAATTCGCCATGCCCGAGTCCGGTTCACAGGTTCTCCGAAGAGCCGTGGCGAAAGCCTTGTGGCCAACGCTGCCATGGGCTGAGTTTAAAAAATTGGACCCCTAAAAATTTGAAACACAAACTTCAGAAGCTTAAACTGAAACAAAATGAATGGTAAATTGAATTGTGGGGCAATTTCACAGCAAACAACCGGGTTGCTTTGAAATCGAATATGCCAAAAACTGCAACTATCAAGTGTCAAGTAACTCTGCTTTTTGAATGGCAAATCCTGTCTCTTCAACTAAGTACTGATCTTCAGCGAAATCAGGGACATTCTCATGCACGGTCAGCTTTGTCATTGGCACCATAGCCGTACTTGTATCATGCAGTTGTTTAGTCAGCACATTGCCAAATCCGTCCTTCTTTCCCATCCTTGCTTGGAAATCCCAAACAAAACTAGGCTTGAACTATGATTCCCACACGTGTCACCAAGAGAGATAGAGTTTGAAACATAGATTTAATATTTGATTGAACAATTCCCCAATTCATTCCAAGGGTCTTGGGGTGAGAGACGCATGGTGCACCGAGTGCCCCCACAGAGTCTTTGTAGAAACGGAGCTTGCACCTCAGCTGTTGTTGAAACAACTGGTTTTGAGAAACACCATGAAACACCTATATTTTTACTTATCATCATCCCCAAATTCATGACGCTTTCATTAAAGGTTTAGTTGTGTATAGGATAAGATGATATAAAAGCAACAAACAAGATAATATATATATATATATAT
>Ga0126342_10009973_pt1 | contig 16994 bp, 13 predicted proteins | sample Cyp1metagenome_FD_92528 | JGI IMG/M metagenome (GOLD analysis project Ga0126342, IMG submission 92528) | Coral microbial communities from Lord Howe Island, Old Settlement Bay, Australia - Cyphastrea 1 metagenome | ecosystem: Host-associated > Invertebrates > Cnidaria > Coral ... | reverse complement strand
CTCCCCAGATGTCTCCGCACCCGCCGCTTTAGCGAGCCTACTTTTCAACCCTCCGGAGCCACAAAACCACGAAAAAACACAGTGTTTCGCGACTTTCCTACCTTTTCGCGCACCTGCATCTTCCTTCTTCTGATCTTTTCTTTTCTGACTCTTCTCCCTGCTGACTGCTTTTTCATCTCTCCATATTGTCAGAAGTTTGACTTCCAAACTTCCTTCGATAATATAATATAATATCATATACAGTAATATAATATAATATAATATAATATAATATGCACATGTACATCTGCTTGATGATTTCCATAGTGCGACTAGCTAAGTTTTTTTCAAGCCATGGCGGCGCGATACCTAAGAAAATCATCTACGAATGGATCTTGCTACGCCTACAGTCGGTTACAGTACCTTGGGCGGGGTTGATGTCCCCATGTACAGTGATCAACCGGTTGATTTTCATATGTGCTGTTTTTTTTTATGACATTAACAAGAGTAACAACGTAGAACAACAATACCTTATGTTCATATCAATATCATGAATGTGGTTTTTAGCCAACCCAACAAGAAACCATCCCCTTGCCAACATCCCTCTAAATAGTGGCTATGCGGAAAAAATCATCCCATTGCTAAAGCTATACCCAATAGTAAACCATAAAATATGACCATAATGGGACCATCATGGGATGGTAAACCATGTTTAATGGGATGATTAATGGGATGATTAGCTATAGTTTTAGTAAACCCCTGTTGGGGATGGTTAATTCTGTGGGACCAAGGGGCCCGCCTCAATGGCAGCCCTTTCGAAGAGGTATCCATCAGGCGTGCTGACGGGGTCGTGCATCAACGCGCCTCGCTACTCCCAAAAAATGACAAAGAGCACGGTTTGGTCGGCCTTTCTTTGGTGTCAGTACCATTGATAAAGATGCAGGTAACATGTAATTACAGTAATGATTATGATATACACATATATACATACATTTCTATATGTATATGTGTATGTATACACTGATTATATATATATAATATGTTTATATGTATATAATATGTATATAACTATGACATCCATATTCGAGCGCCATTTCATCCTGCCCTGGTTCACTGAGGTCACAGGCCACTCAGTTGACATACCGCCTTTTGTGGCACGCCTGCCTCACAACAGCACGACAGCGATTGGATGTCTGGGATGTCTGGTGCTACCGTCAACATACAAGTAGATATGGATGTATGGTGCTTCACGGGGAAGAGTTCAAAAAAAGAGTGTCTATGAGTGTTTATGAGTCATGAGCATGAATTGATATGAATTGATATGAATTGTCTAGATCGATGATTTTCCATGATTTTCCGGTTCTCTCCATAAGTTTTCACAGCTGCCACATCAGATGTCTCCATGCCTCATCAGCAGCGCCCAAATGGCTTTCCCAGCCATCCGCAGGAATCTGAGAGCGTCGTGCCACGACCCTAAAGACTCTGCATGTCTACAACGGGATGCTTCAGATAGCCTTGAAGAAGGCCATTTCTGTGCCATTTCTATGGAAAAACTCATGTTTTGAAACATTTGTCCCATTGGATGGGAGCTCCAAGTCTTGAGACCTTCTCTTTGTTGACCCCTGGAGTTTTCTTTAGATGGACAGTCATGAAAAGGAGGCACGGGAGGCCCAATGCCCAGACTCATTGGCTATAGGTTGAATCGATTTTTGTTGACGGTAAAAAGGATGGTCTTTACCTCCAAAGGGGTAAACCCTGCAAAAATTGTTCCTTCAGCTCTGGAGCTAAACGACTTGACCAAAAATTAACGGGGTCTAATGGAGAGTGCTTGGAGGCAAAAACTGCCCGGCTCAAATGTCAGGGCACGAGTGGAGGCATATCTTCATCATCTGACTCCTGGGGCTGAACAGTCGATGATTTTCCCATCAACTCTTTGGCTCTTTGGGCTACAATTCTCTCAAAGACTCAAAAACCAATTCAAAGAATTCAACATGCAAATTCAACAGGCCTATGCAAGCCTCAGTTCATCTGAAATGGGAAAATCAGCTGCTTTTTTCAGCATCTTTTATTGTCTGTGGCTCCAAACCTGAGACCGACTTTTAGTCGCAGCCCGCCTCGTCATCGCCATGCTCATCATCTGCCTCGGGCTCATCGTCTTGATGAGAAGCCTCCGGATTGGGTGAAGCAGAGCTGGGAGGCCCCTAAGTGCCATTTTTAATGGGGAAAATGGGTATATATGTGATATTAAAGCAGAAATGGGTATGATATGTATTTATGGATATGATATCATAATATCATATTTGCCATTTATAAACAAATTGGAATTTCCGAGTTACCTAGTTTCAAACAAACTCAAATGGGTATATATGGACCCATAATGACCCAAATGTGTCCAAATTCTATTGGTTTAAAACTTTTTTAGACAAGCACATACTGTACCTATCAGGCCTATTTGCTGTGAAAATACGTCAAGAGACGTCTGTGCTCAGGAAACGGATCAAGTAGTCCCTACAGTAATTATTTCCATTTCCTGGGGCTCTCTCATGTATCACTTGGGAAACGAACCACACTTACCAGTCTCCCAAGAAGTTTCCATTTGGCAGGGTGAATTGACGGAGGCGCTTCAAAGACTCCAATTTGAGAGACCTTGGGGCCTTGGGATGCGAAAATGTGGATTTCACGCTCGGGGATGGAACATAACATCCGTAAAATAACAGAGCCGACCAAATTGAGTGGCTCCCTGGGTCTCTGCCCCCGCCACCTGCATGGCAAAGAGCTTCTTTCTTCTCCTTGCCTGTCAGCGCTTAATTTTTGATTGGGCAATTAACGAAGTTTCAACAGCGGTTGGACCAGATTCATGACCAAATTACAACCATTTGATGGGACAGCCAAAGGCATCTTATGAGGCCAACTCATTTGCAATATAGGGATGTACCCTCTGGTAAACTAACATAACTATGGAAAATCACAATGTTTAATGGGAAAATCCACTATGAATGGTCATTTTCAATAGCTATTTTGACATAACCAGAGGGTAACCAGCTTGAAACCCTGGGAATCAAACTAAGACACGTGAAGCCGACGGAGTTTCATCTCCCTGGCGAAAAAAGTGTGTGACTCGGGCGACAAAACATTAAGGAACTATCCACCACCCCACCACCTGATGAATTTGGAGCCTCATTTACACTTGGAACTTGGAACTATCACAATTTTCTACCAATTGATCCTGCTTAGATCCTATTGATAAATGACAATAATTCACAATGAGGCCATTTGCGGATGATTCTGCTTATTATGGCCATTGGCCATCATTTTGCAGTCACGTCGCGACCGTCGCCAAAGACCTTCCCGGCCCGGCGCCTGTTTCGCGTGGCGCCACTTGCCTTTTCGACGCGATTTCGGCGGAGCCGCCTCAGTGGACGCCTGCGGCGCCAAGATGGAACGAAGGGGAAAATGTACAGGAAAATGTACAGGAAAGCATCCTCAAATCTTGGATTTTCCTGTTTTCCTTTCAACCCTTCAACCCATACTGGGTACGAATATTGCGGGATATTCATGGTGGGCAAACGTGATGAAATCACCACCTGGCAATGAAGAAATTTCACTAAAAGTCGTCCGTTTTTTTCCCATGGAAACTGGGTATTCCATGTATTTCCCACTTTCATTGTTGGACTACCAGAGGCTATCTCGGGGTATCCTTAAAAAAAACTAAAATATCTAAATGGGGTAACCCCCAAATCGTCCATTTTAGTAGAATTTTGTCAATTATAAAGCAACCATCTTTCCCATGGTTCCGGTGCCGATCCCCCCACCTGATCAGGGGCGGCCAAAGCAAAGGCCAGCAGCTCACACGCCTGGTGACGCCGAAACCCTGTGGGAGTTTCCATGACCGTTCCACTGGAGTGGTTTCGATGTGCGAAACTTCGCGACCGTGGAGATCAGTGAAGATGATCATGATATGGGGGTTTCCATAAAAACCGAACATAAAGTGGATGATTTGGAGCTACCCCTGTTTCAGGAAACCTCCATATACACATGATATTTCACATCGCCGCGGAAGACATAAAGACAAGGATGATGTCATCACAGAGATTCTTCTCCCCTGCTGGGCTGGCATAGAGACGACCCCATCCGCAGATGAAACTCCCCGACATGGTACATTTGGATGTGGGTCTTTCTCAAAACGGTTATTGATTTGTTTATCTATGCCAACACCTACACAAAGCCTACGCAATGTCTGCTGTTTCCTGCGCGTTGGTATCGTAAAGCTGCCTACAATGGACCCACAAGATTGGCACTTCTAATCCCAAGGTCAGGAAGGTAAAATATTTTGAACCGTTCCAATTTGAAACTGCCAAAAAGAAACAAACATGTTATGGTTTATCAAAGTGAAAACCACAATCTTCCCTGTTCAAATTGTCATAACTTGAGGCTTCAAATTTTCAGATACACAAATCTATACTCAAATCTATCTCAAGCCACTCCCGAACATCCGTCTTCGATCCCACTTTCGTCCTTGAGCATTTCAAGGCCCCCTGCCTTCAGGGAGGATCGGGTGAACGGTAGCCGCATACTCTGCTCGCAAGTGAGGCGCCGTTGCAGCCGGACCTTGGCAACCAGGCTGGCAACGAGGCGCCTTGTTCGAAGGAATTGGTTTAAAACTGATCTGAATACGAATGTTTTATGTTTATGGGATTATATGTGTATATATATATATATATATAGATTTTATATTACATATATTACAATTGGATGGATATTATGGGATTAGATTTTATGTTACATATATTACAATTGGATGATTAGTTGGATGATCAGTTGGATGATTAGTTGGGATGTATGGTAATTGGGATGATCAGTACTAATGATTACTCATCTTAATGGGATTGATGGAATGATGCATGGGATTCATATTTTTTATTATGGCCAAATAGTGACTGGGATAGTAGTAATTGGGATAATAATGGAAAGACCTTTCGGTGATCAAACATGATCAAACCATGGCAATGGAAAATCTATCATTTATAATTTATATATGTTCCCAGCTAGAAACCTCAATTTCGATCGGGGATTTCCATTGCCACGGTTGCTTATGGGAGCGTAAGTGGGGATAGAACCAAGATTGGTGGTTGAGCCATGTTGAACAATCCCTCTGAAAACAATTCTTTAAAAAGACGAAAATCTTACTGTAACATAGACCCTAAGAATTATAAGAATTGGCCCTTTTAAGAGGAGTTTCTAGTCTTCCAGTCCCATATCTGGCAGGCCATGTTGGGGGGATGGTTGTCAGTTGATCATCGTCTTTCACGAGCCAACAAACATAGGTGGCCTCCGAGAGTCCTGACATTGTGGGATTTACAAACAAAAAAATAGCTATACTTCTGCAGCGCCCGTTATTGCACAAAATCCACAGTCTTAAAATATCTTAAAAATTTACTTCGTATTCATCCATCCTCCATCCAATCTTAGGATTGACATCGGATGATACTCTCATTTGGGTGATTTCTCAGTGCAATTCCTCCATTTCAGATCTACCATCAGGTGGGAAACTCAATTCCCAGCTCCTTCGCTCCCCAATTGATAGAGAATATGGATGAATATGGAAGTTTCTGATTTCTGGAAGTGGGGATCCCCAAGTTACCATGGGTTTCAGTCCTAAAATGGTCTAATGAGTCTAATGACTTGGATGATTTGGGGGTATCCACATAACGAAACCTGCAAAGGTCATAACCCTGGCTCCCTTCACTGCTCCCTCCACGGCCCCCAAAACAGCCTGGTTTTCTTGCGACAACTGCTTAAAGGCCCCCTGGAATCGCAAGCAATCCGGCGGATTGTACCCGCACTCTGCGGTACCCCAATTTTAGGAAACCTCCATTTCGGTTTGTCTGAAAATAGGGGATACCCACATTCATAGCAATTTTCATGGGGAACATGGTGATAATCCATTGGAATATGAGATACACTATTTTCAGACAAACCCATTTAGAATCAACATCGGATAAAAAATGATGAAAATATAGATCGATGTCGACTTGTCCTTGGGGAGATGTGGGTTTGATAAGTTTCAAAAATAACTTGTCCAATGTGAAGATGATAGGACTGCCATAAGCAACAGTAACGAAACACATCGCCCGCGCCTGGAAGAGCTGCGTCAGCATATCGCAGAACCTCGGCCGTTAAAATGATCACCGCTTGGGAGTCCCACCACTGAAAACGGATCCCAACTGTGAACATTGGACACTTTGGTGAACCTCAGAGACTTACTGATGAAACTTGGTGTATCTCATCCCGACTATATCAAAATGCCCAACGGATGCCGTCTTCAATCAGGGTTTGGGAATGTTCCATTTCTCTTCTATTTCGAAAAGTTCCGGATTGATTTTGCGGGAAATGGTGCAGGAAATGCTACAGGAAAGCCTCATATGTGGTAACACTACTTCAGGGGTTGGTAAATGTCCTAATTGAACATCACCCAACTATTGGGGATATCCGCCGACCCCGGCTGATGCAAGGGGGAGCGCGTCAAGGATTACAGGTTTCTGTTTCTGTTTCTCCAACAACAACAACAACAACAACTACTACTACTACTACTACCACCACCACCACTGCTGATGCTGCTACTACTACTGCTACTGCTACTGCTACTGCTACTGCTACTGCTACTGCTACTGTTGCTGCTGCTGCTGCTGCTACTACTACTACTACTAGTATTATTATTATTATTGTAATTATATTGCAATTATATTGTAATTATATTGTACTACTCCTGAGGGTTTCAGAGGGTTTCAGAGGGTTTCAGAGGGTTTCAGAGGGTTTCAAGAACATGGGAAAAAGCACGCAAAAGGTTCGATACTACTACTAGTACTACTAGTAGTACTAGTACTAGTACGGGTATCAGTACTAGTACTAGTACTAGTACTAAGATACTATTTATGCTACTCCGTAGGGTTTCAGAAGCAACGTGGCAAGAAATGCGAAAAAGACACAGAACCTTCGCTTTCTAGGGTTTCAGAAGCAAAGTTACACACTTTTCACGTTTATAAGCCTTGAAGGTGGCAAGAAGCGCAGAAAAGCAGAGAAACCCCGTTTTCAAAGGTTCCAGAAGCAACGTTAAGCGTGTTTCCCGTTTATAAGCCTTTCTGGAACGCAGCAAGACATGCGTGAAAGCCTTCATTTTCTAAGGTTTCAGAAGCAACGGTAAGTTTTTTTCCGTTGTTTAAGCCTTTTTCTAGAAGGTGGCAAGAAGTGCGCAAAAACCGAGAAACATCATTTTCTAAGGCTTTAGAAGCAACATTAGGCACTTTTCCCGTTGATAAGCCTTTCTAGAAGGTGGCAAGACATGCGAAACTTCATTTCCTATCTCTAAGGTTTCAGAAGCAACGTTAGGCACTTTTCCCGTTTATGAGCCTTATTAGGTGGTGGCAAGACATGCAAAAAAAAAAAGATAGAAATTTTATTTTCTAAGGTTTCTGAAGCAACCTTAGTCACTTTTCCCGTTTCAAAGCCTTTCTAGAAGGTGGCAAGAAGTGCGAAAAAGCATAGAAACTTCATTTTCTAAGGTTTTAGAAGCAACGTTAGGCACTTTTCCCGTTTCAAAGCCTTTCTAGAAGGGGTGGCAAGAAGTGCGAAAAGCATAGAAGCTTCATGTTCTAAGGTTTTAGAAGCAACGTTCGGCACTTTTCCCGTTTAAAAGCCTTTTTCTAGAAGGGGTGGCAAGAAGTGCGGGTTTTCCAATGTTTCATACGCAACGTTAGGCACCTTTCCTGATTATAAGCCTTTCCATAAGTGCTTATTTTTCCTCTCTTGCTTCATCCCTTCCACTTGACGTGCATTGGGCCCTGCTGATGTAGCGCACCAAAACACCATGTTCAAACTGATTCTGCAATAACAATCGACACTGTTCCATATAAAATCATTTCTGTTATCCTTACAAGGATCAATGAAACATGTCAACGAGTCTAATCTCCAACATCTACGTACCTGACTGAAGCTTCTATTGAGGACCCACACGTCTTCGGTCATCTCAAACCTCCATATCTGCTATTTGGCAAAAACACCTCGTCCTTTTTTTTCCGGGGTCGGCGGTAGGGGCGGCAGCCCTTAAAGAATCACCAACAAATACTTGAAAGTGATGTTCAAAATCCCCTAAAACAGGACATTTACCAACCCTTGTACATCTAGGATATCTAAGACTCAAGTTTCCTGTACTTTCTCCCCAGAGACCCACCAGCCGCCGAGCCAGCTGACGGTCCCTTAGAGTAGTCCACGTTGATGGACAGCTTGATCTTAGCAGACGGAAACGCGGCAGGAGTCCTCCATGGGAAATTCTGGAACGAAGTGCAGTTCCAGTCATAGGTGCATGTTAAAGGGCTTAAATCCCAATTTATGAGGTGTATAACCATAATAACCATAATTGGGATTTAACCATAATTATAACCATAATAACCATAATAACCATAATTTTACCATAATAACCATAATAACCACAATGAAAACCGTATACCGTATTCCCATGTGTAGCCTCAACTGCACCCTCAAGGTTTGTAGCCTCTACGGCATTCGAAGTATACATGGAGGATTCATGGAGGGTTGTAGCGAAAATCATCGCACTGAGGATTGTCCATTGACACGTTTCATCATGTTTCATCATGTTTCATCATGTTTGATTACCAGAGGGTAATTAGATGTAATTAGTAACAACAAACTAGTTCAAAGATGTTCAAGTTTTATTGGTGACCACAATGTGCCTCCCTATGGCCTGACCTCTGATTTTAGATCCGAAGCATTCAAATCTTAGGGGCGGACAAGCAGCTCCAACATGGACACATGGGTCAGAATACCAGGCACCTAACAAGTGGATCTGATTCAGAGAAATCTCAGAAATCTCACGTCGGAAATTCGAGTCTGTCATGTGTTTTGTCAGAATCGAATCTCATACAGGTCGTTCTTCTGCATGATTTTCTGCAGGAAAATACGGAGGTCGACACGGAGGTCTACACCCTGCTTTTTCCAGGTCTGAAAACATGGTACCCAATGGTACCCCCAGCAGGTCGGGCGCCTCGCACAACTTGGGGATCATGTCTGAGTCCCGCAGTTGCGGTCTATAGACCTTGGTGCTGTTGAAGCGATCGCGAACTGTTTCTGAGAAGAAGAAGACTCAAACGCAAATGATCGCTGCGAGGTTTCCTCAAATGTTGCTACCCCCAACAAATCAACAATAAGAACCATTTTATAGTATTGATGATTGAATATCCCTATAATATCCTATAATACCCTATAATATCCTATGGTATTGAATCCAAGTTGGCGCCAATTTGGAGCCGATTCCCGGTACTCAGTTCTTCTGATCCAACGTGGTGGAAACTGTTGGATTTATTACTAGGATATGACAGGAACATAATTTAACTTTATAAAATAGTCATTCCTTCCCTCTAATACTAAACGTCCCCTAAATAATAAACACCTCAGGTAGTTTTTATTATTAGGGTGGTATTTATTATTAGGGAACCCTATTAATAAATTTAAGACCTTGATAATAAAAACTACTTTTTCCGATTTCAAAATCAATTAAATTTCCTTTTATAACGCAATCAAAATATTGCCAAAAATTGAATTTCGAAGCGGACCCTATTAGTAAATTCAAGACCTTAATAATAAAAAACTATGTTTTCCGATTTCAAAATCAATTAAATTTCCTTTTATAACGCAATCAAAATATTGCCAAAAATTGGATTTCGAAGCGGACCCTATTAATAAATTCAAGACCTTAATAATAAAAAACTATGTTTTCCGATTTCAAAATCAATTAAATTTCCTTTTATAACGCAATCAAAATATTGCCAAAAATTGAATTTCGAAGCGGACCCTATTAATAAATTCAAGACCTTAATAATAAAAAACTATGTTTTCCGATTTCAAAATCAATTAAATTTCCTTTTATAACGCAATCAAAATATTGCCAAAAATTGGATTTCGAAGCGGACCCTATTGATAAATTTAAGACCTTAATAATGAAAACTATTTTTTCGATTTCAAAATCAATTAAATTTCCTTTTATAACGCAATCAAAATATTGCCAAAAATTGGATTTCGAAGCGGACCCTATTAATAAATTTAAGACCTTAATAATAAAAATTATTTTTTTGATTTCAAAATAAATTAAAAGCCCTTTTATAACGCAATTAAAATATTGCCAAAAATTGGATTTCGAAGCGGACCCTATTAATAAATTTGAAACCTTAATGATAAAAACTATGTCTTCCGATTTCAAAATCAATTAAATGTCCCTATATTACGCAATTAAAATATTGCCAAAAATTGTTTTTCCAAGCGGGCCCTAATAATAGATTAAAAGCCCTAATATAAAAATCTAAAGAAAATCGGACGGACCCTAATAATAAACACCCCGGGGTTGACTAGTTTTTATTATTAGGGGGCGAAACCCACAAATGGTAGCTTTATTTTTATATTGTTTTCTAAAGGGGAATTAAAATTTCAAATTGGCCAACCTGAAATTTTCCAAAATGGGAGATGGACCCTAGTTTTTAGTATTTGGGGGTTTAGTTTAGTAATAGGGGGAAAGGATTAATCATGATCAATCCATACACCCATAATTCTATTATGTAAATTGTCTTATGATAGGAATTTCGAAAAAACGCGTATCTATCCAGTGGTAAATCATGATCTTCCCATAGTCATGCCATAGTGTTGACCCCACAATGACCCCAGGACCCGCCCTGGAAGAGCGCACGTTGATGTTGAAGGTGACCACGACGAAAGTCTGTAAGGTCGCCTGTGCCCAGGCGAAAACCGCCCCAAGTCATGAATCATGTGTGTGTAATATATCATATGTGTTGATATTATATGTATAATATTATATATATATTATATTATAAATTATACATATAATGTATATATATTATATTATATTATATTATATTATATTGTATTATATTATATTATATTATATGATATTATATTATATGATATTATATGATATTATATTATATTATATTATATTATATTATATTATGTATATATATTATATTATATATATATGTATATATATTATAATTATATGATATTATATGTATACAATCTGTTTTTCGATATATTCAGACCATTCGTAAATCAGTGCAACAATAGTTAAAATTGGTCATCTACCTGCAAGCCAAGTGACCCCTCTAAAAAAGGGTGGTTGAGTTTGATAATTCGACCCCTGATCGGTCGGGATGTCGAGTTTGCGCAGTTCGATCGATTCGTTGGTGTTGTTCTATGTGTTCGTACTCTGTAGTACTTTGCGTGTTTGCGACCACCATTCTTATTGCCCCAAACCGTTTGGATCTAAATCCGTAAGTAATTACCAAAGATTTCTCAGTTTTTTTTCCCAAAGCTGGATCATTTGGGTTATAGCTGGGCTATATAGTGACTGGAGCTTTGGTAAACCCAATGCCTTTTATTCCGCGCACCTTGAGATTCTGCCACTCGATGAGGGCTGGTCCACACTGGGCACGGCCGGTAAAATTTGGGACTTAGCCAAAGAGCTCCCCCACGGGAGGTTTTTTTGCTGGGTCAAAGTTCACCCGGCAAACGTTTTAACAAGCAAAAAAATCGGAGGTGGCTCAAACATGGAAAGAATCCCAGTACTTTGGATCTTGCTTGTAAACCCAACCGTTCAAATACACGTTTTCTTGGACAAATATTGATAATGTTGGTGCAAATATCATTTTAGGAGGTTCAGAACTTGTTTTTGATTAGAAAGCATTCAAATCTCATTTTCGTTGGTTGAGGACAGTTTTTTGTGTGGATGAAGAACCCATTTTTGTATATTTGTGTGGTTCAGGGTCCACTTTGATCGTTTCAGAAGGCATTGTTGTCGATTAAAGTGATTAAAGTAAACCAATTCCTATTGGTCAAGAAACCTTTTTTGTTAATATCTCCAGTTTTTAGCTCCTCCAGGGCCACCTTGAGAGATGTTCATCCGTGGCCCTGTCAAAACTTCAGTGCCAAGGGAGCGGCTGCTGGATTGTCGTACAGGGCAGGCAGGATGTTGTAGACGTACGGGATCATGATGTCCTGGCTTTTGAACCACACCAGACTCACCAGACTCATCGGCTCATCGCGGCAAAACTGGAGCGGTTTCACCATGTTTCAACTTGAAACATGTGAATTGAAGCGACTTAGGGGTTGTTTCAAACAGCTTCCGCTGACTCGGTTGACTCGGCTGACTTGGTGTCCAGTGAGCAAAGCAGGACTGCCCTACCGTCCCTACCCAGCAAAATTCAGGATTGACCATGATTTAACCACCGAATACGGGCTGACTTAAAGAGATGTTGCAGAAAAGTCATGAGCCTGCACAATCGTGCTCTGGGTCGCCAAGTGTTGCCTTGGCCGCAGAAACTCGAGCCGACAAGAAATTTCCCTCATTGACTTCGATGATTCTCCAGCTACAAACCAGGGCTGATGAGTTCGGGGATTTCCGAACCAGCCCTGTTTGATGACGAGGGTACCACAAACTGAGTCGCGGACCGCAACTTTTTCTGATTCTCCGAGCAGTACAACAGGCAGTTGTGGATCTCAGCACGGAAAAAAACATTTCGCACCGGCGCTCGCTGCGACAGCAAGATGCATGAATGGAAATGTCTCTCACAAAAGCAAGTCAAAACCACCTTCAAACGTGTGCATGTGATCAAAAATCGAAGGATATTTATATATATATATAGTGTTTGTTTGTTTATTTATTTTTTATTTATTTATTTATTTATTTTTTATTTATTTATTTATTTATTCATTTATTTATTTATTGATACTGTATATATATATATCATCTAAGCTCTCATTAGAACATCTTCTTCTTGCTTCCATGGTTTAGCACCTTTGCTTCTCAAAAAAATCGTACGCCCAAAAAAAAACCAAGCGAAGAAACCAATAATTTCCAGTGTATATACCCTTGTTAGAGGAGCACATAGGAGCAACCCACGTCCCATGTGCCATGCTTCTGCGGCTTCTGGGAGCACTTACAGTCGTGAGGAAGTACTTGACGATGATGTCCGTTCGAGCATGGCCTCGAACAGGCTCAATGAGGTGATGGTAATCTAAGATGACTCCACCTGTCACATGACCCACCTGCTTGGTGCATGGGAACTTAACATCTGGAGGTGTCTGAAAATAGGGTATCCCTGCACCCTAAATCCTACGAATCCTACGGTTCATTATCATTTTCCCTCTTGAAATTGCCATGTGGCTCAAGGCAACCGCGCTCCGCAATCTGTTTGGCGTCAAATCAGACTGGAAAACCCTGTTAGGCGACCTTCCACAGGGCTTTGTCGGAAAATATGGTACACCGTGTATACACCAAAACCCAGTAATATCCAGTCGTATATCATTCATTTTCCCTGTTGAAAATCGTGTTCAACGTCCATTTTGGGGTCTACCGTCTACCCCATCTGCTAATCTGCCTGGACAAACCGTGCTGAGCTAAGTGCTCATCTGGTGTTGACAAATGCAGCGCCCAAACGCTTCGACAATGTCAAACTGGATGAGGCCCTCAACGTCGCAGGTCCATGCCCAGTCATCGGCTGCGGCTATTGATGTGGTAAACCCAAAACAATAAACCATTCCCAATGACTTGCCAGACTTGCCATAAATCGGTGGCATTGTGTAACACAATCCCTAAAATGAATCAAAATGATGGTTTCTTCTTAGGTTTACGAATGAAACTGTGCAAACTAAGCTGGCAGCTCCCTGATCCAATCCAACATTGAAGGGAATGCATCGAGCCTTGATCAAGCCATTCACGTGACCTCAGTCTTCGAGCCCGATGGGACAAAAGGAGAGGGGAATGTCACCATTTCACCAAAGTCTGTGAGGACGAGGGAATGGAACAAATCTGACCCATTCCCACCAGTTGCCATTATTCATCCTGTGTACGTTTTTCAGAGGACCTAAATCGGGTTGTATTTCTCTCGGGGTCCAATCAACACCCAACATGCATCATTGTTGCCGGATGTTGCCGGGCAATCCATCCGTTTTAAGGGGCAATCTTCAGGGAAACCACCCAAAGATCCCAGCCACCGAGGCACGGTTCAACATGCCCGTGAGCTTGGTGATCTGCTCATTCTGCCAGTCCTCGCTTCCTGACAGAGATTCAGAGAGGGATTTGATGTAGCGAAGCTTCACACATTACATTACCCTCTGGTAAACTAACATAGCTATTGAAAATTGCCATTTATAGTGGATTTTCCCATTAAAAATGGTGATTTTCCATAGTTATGTTAGTTTACCAGAGGGTACACTAATACCTTACGCAACCAAACCCACGAAAAAACGATGGTTTAAGAAGAAACACATGTTTTCCGAAAACCCGGGTTTTCGGGGTTCGCAATATGTAACATGTGTCGGTTGATTTTGAGCAAAACCACATCACATGATTCATTGACTGCGGCGTGATGCAGCAACAGACCGCTGCTAGGCTGCTAGGCCTAATGAAGTTCTGCACCCCTTTCTTCTCATGTCTTGAGGCTTGCTGCATCCATCCCATCAAATGAAGAATATGTTGGCAAGCATGCAACGCTCATGCAGGAGCGTTGCATAATCAACGCCCTTGCTCCTGTGGCAGTTGTATGTCCCGAGAGAAGTTCAAAAAATCGATGCCGACCGAGATGAACACCGAAGCGCTGAGATCTGAAACGGTTTTTTACGGCAAAATGACAGAATTTTATTGTGTTTTGCCGGTTTCCGGTGTTTTGAAATTTTAGGTTATGGATGATTATTTATTGGTAAAATATTGGCTTTCGATCTAGACCCTATATTTTCGGGAAAAAAAAAAGATCACACAGTGGTCTAAAAAAACGATAAAGACTATCACAAATTGAAAAAAACTAGATGTGTTCTTTAAAAATTGCCGAATCCTCGAAAATGTCATATTGCAGGCCTTCAGAAATTACATCACGTTTACCAGCTATCATAGCCTAGCACTACGCCTATCCAGCCTATCGGGATAACCACTGATCTTCATCCATAGTGAGGTTGGGATAACTCCGAGTTTCAATAGTTTCATGCCAGGTCAAGAAGCACAAAAAGCCATAAATCACCCATGACTGATATGACTGATATGACTGGTTCTTAGAATGGTTCGTTTTTTTCCAACCAATTTATGAATTATTTATGAATTATTTATGGTGACTGGGTGATGGTGACTGGGTATTGTTTTACCCACATGAAATATCCCATGATCGTTCCAGTAAACCAGCATGATCATCCCATTGAATCACCATCTTACCATGTTTTACCCACATTATATGCTATCATTGTCCCATGTTTATCCCATTTTCCCACTATCATCCCATTTAAAAATGATGGATTTTCATGAGTAAATCCCCACATTTCCAGACACAGAAAAGGCCGAAACCTGGCCCTGGCCCTGGCGGCGCACCCTCCGGGCTCTTCGACAGAAAGACCGAGTCGGCGCTGGTCAGCTGCACCAAGCATTGCCCCGCGGCGGATTGCAACTCGAAGGGCGCCTCGCGCAGGCGCGCAGATCGGATGTCTCGAGTCTATCCCCCAGGGAAAACGGGGAGGGTTTTTCTCATGGGAAAATCCCATGGAAAATAGACTAATTATAAATGATGATAAAAATTGCTGGATTGTCCATTGGACATCTTGTTTTTAAAATTGGGGATTTGAACCATTTGAATTTGACATCCAGATTTTTTGTTGAAGTAACAAGTTTGGTATATACATGGGCATGGAAATAAAAATGGAACATTGTAACGTGATGGCTTATGTTTTACTTCAAATTGCGAGTATAATATAGTATAATATGGGTCTCATTGGAACCTTAAATTATGGTAAAGAAAAAACATAACATGATATGGCTCATATTTACATAGCAGTGTTTCAGTTTAAGGATCATCACTGGAAAACACTCAAACAGCCGATAGGCCGGATCCGTGGATGATCAGTTCAACTCCCACATCCAAAGTATTGGTCGAAAAGGGGTACGCTTAGCCTATTTTTTAAGGAAACACCCAAGTCTCCAGTCGTCTCCAGTCGTCTCCAGTCGTCTCCAGTCGTCTCCAGTCGTCTCCAGTCGAAATGATGATATGATCTTCTGAGATGTTCAAAAAGTTATGAATCATAGAGAGATCACTATTCTGGTTGGTTCAAGTCTTCATACTTTTTGCTGGTCCTAATCTAGCCACCAAGGAGACCCTAAGGAACTCCTGATCGCACCGCACGAGGAAGGAGATCAGGCTCACAGCTCCTGAGCTTGGAAAACATGGGGAATTCGGAATTACATCCAATTTCACAGGAAACCATAGGATTGTTGTGGTTTTTAGCCTCATTTCTTGACACCATTGGTTCTTACCATAAACTCTCAGAATTCACGGAATATTGCAATGATCAAAGATGCTAGAGCTGAGCTGGGAAAATGACATGAAACCCATGGTGGCCCATTGCAGGTCAAGCCAAACGGCGCTCAAAAATGGGGATTCCCAGTCATCCCAGCAGAGGAACTTCACCATACCATGGGGATTTCATGGAATAACTCGAGTTTTTGCAACTCATTTCCCCCAGCACTCCTACCAGGTCTCAAAGGTTGCCAGATGGGTATGATTCGTATGATGTACCACCTACTGTCAAAAGTCGTTGGTGTCATTAGTCTTCCCCAAGTTGACAGAGAAAATACCAGGAAATCAGAGTATTCTACCCAACGAAATGATGGAATTCCATGGGTTTCAGCCCCAGAAGACATGGATTCCACATCCCCATTCTTCTCGGTTATCACGGCTCACCAGCCGCCCCAGCCTGAGACATCGTTGTCCATGAGCTCCATTAAAATTAAGCCTGGCAAAACGACGGCCCCCCCCTCCATTCATAAAGTGATATATTAACTTGAGTTTTCTTAGGAGACCGGGCAAAGGCCAAACAAACAAAACGGTTGGTATTATTATAGCCCATCCCATCTGGGGATGCACATGCATGGATGTTTGGAGCATCCTTTTGCAGGACAT